>ULWF01042692.1_pt1 | contig 14345 bp, 14 predicted proteins | sample 1960081 | NCBI WGS metagenome assembly ULWF01 (sample SAMEA4835805, study PRJEB28245) | human gut metagenome | biome: gut microbiome; material: fecal sample | place: Denmark | collected 2008
GATGGACGAAGTTGTGCCGCCGCAGATGATGTGCTTGCCCTTACACCAAAGCGCTGTATTGCAGGACTCGGGCGGATATCGCTTGCATAATACCCGCCCAAAGTTCTGTTTAATGAGAAATGAAATTTTGAAGCCGCTTGTAAGCAGCCGACAAAATGGAGTTGTCTAATTGAACCGCCCATATGGGCGGTATTTGTAAAACTAAGGAAACGTCGTAACGCTTCCTATACAAAGGCGAATGAGCCTTTTGATAACCTAAGTTAAAATCCAAGTCACGTCTTTTCGTCAGCCATCGTTTTACCGTCCGCAAACTTGTGCGCCCGATTCGTCCCGGAACGCCCGATACTTAACTTCTCGCGCTTCCTCGCGCTTGGATTTTTGGAGCATCCTGCGTGACTCGAACACGCAACCCGCTGCTTACAAGGCAGCCGCTCTACCATTGAGCCAAGGATGCACACGGGATATTGGTGCGGGTGTTCATAACGGATTTGATTAAAAGGCATTAAAATACCGGCAGAAACACACATATTTTTCACCCACACATTTGTGTATTTCAATGTTTCTTCGTAAAATAAAAATTACAGAAACGAGGAAACAAGATTATGTCAAAATTTATTGAAGAATTCTATTACGGTAACATTGATCCCCAAGCAAGAAGCACTAAGCAGAACAAGACAGTTCAAAAGCAGATGGAAGTTCTAATGCTCAATGAGGAGTTCCTAACAGAAGCACTCACAGGCGAAAACAAAAAGAAGTTTCTTGAGTTTTCCAATGCTTGGAGTATCGTCAACGGAGAATCAAATCTCGATAGCTTTATTATGGGATTTCGATTGGGAGCAAACTTTGCATACGATACTTTCGTATCAACCGAAGCGCCGTTTAAGGATTTATTAAAGGAGTGAAAGATATGTCAAAGAAGTATTACATAGCACTTGACGATTATGAGAAAGGAACAATTATCAACTGCCTTAACGAAAAGAGAAACAACCTTATTGCCGACGGCAAATATACGGATGCAGTTGACGAAGTATTACTCAAAATTCTTAACGCAAAACAAAAGAAATTCAAAGTGGTTTACACGGAGGCTTAATTATGGAAAAACGTATTTGCAACGAACAGACGGGTATTGGTTACACTCTGCAAGGCGATTATTATTTACCTGAACTTGCACTCCCCAACGAAGAAACCAAGCCTGTCGATTTGTGGGGGCAGCGGCACGCGAGACATTTGAAACAGAATCATAAGGTTTTGTATATGAATTTGCTGACAAGCGGTAAGTTGAATGATCATCTTGCCGACATTGACGTGCATGCGGAGAATATGTTTTCTCGGCTGGTAAAACAGATGGCAGAGCGTGAGGGCGTGACCGAACAACTCAAAGCGGATGATCAGATGGAGTGGGTTGCGCGGATGAACAACATTCGCAGCAGAGCTACAGGAATCGTAAATAACGAAATCATATACAACTAATTAGCAACGGCGGCAGGGAGAGTGAGTTCTCTCTGCCGCTATTCTTTTGTTTTAATGCACGAAAAGCTAAAGCACCTTCTTAATTTGAAAACAAATTAAACTTTCGTGTAATTAGTTGTTGCATTTTTGCATTTCCTGTGATATGATATAGGAGTATAAATTTATTACTCATTCGAGAGGTGCGCTATGGCTGTAAGTTATAATAAATTATGGAAGCTTCTTATTGATAAAAATATGAAGAAAAAAGAACTTGGCGAAGCTGCGGGAATAAGCAATACGCTAATTGCTAAGCTTGGAAAAAACGAAAATGTTACGGTTGAAGTATTAGTTAAAATATGTGCTGCTCTTGATTGCAAGATAGAAGATATTATGGAATTGATTCCCGACGAAAAACAAGCAATATAAAGAAGAGGTACTTATAATGAAAATAGTAGAAAAGCCTACATATATTAGCTTGTTTAGTAGTGCGGGTATCGGATGCTATGGATTTAAGTTAGAGGGATTCGATTGCGTTGCCACTAACGAGCTTATAACGAGAAGATTAGAGGTTCAAAAATTTAATAAAAAATGCAAATATGAAAGTGGATATATTTGTGGTGATATTACCGAAGATGCTACGAAGAATGCTCTTTATGATCAAATTGCACTTTGGAAAAAAAGAGAAGGACTGTCTCGAATTGATGTTGTAATTGCTACTCCTCCTTGTCAGGGTATGTCTGTAGCAAATCATAAAAAGAGTGAAACCGAAATTGTTCGTAACTCTTTGGTTATTGAATCTATTAAAGTTATCAAGCAGATAAATCCTTGTTTCTTTATTTTCGAGAATGTGCCAGCTTTTATGAAAACAATTTGCACTGATATTGACGGTGAGCATAAGTCGATTGCGGCTGCGATTGAGAATAATTTAGGACAGGCATACTCGTATACTTCTCGTGTAATTAATTTCAAAAATTACGGTGCTTGTTCCAGTAGACAACGTACTGTTGTTATTGGTGTATCCAAAGACTATGCTGATGAAGTTTCGCCTTTGGAACTATATCCCGATCTTGTTAAAGAACGTACATTAAGAGAGGTAGTTGGCGACTTAAAGCCTCTAAAAGAGTTTGGTGAAATAGACGAAAACGATATCTATCATTCTTTCAGACCTTATCCTGAACATATGCGGGCATGGATTGCAGATATAAAGGAAGGACAATCGGCATTTGACAATGTTGATGATAATAAAAAGCCTCATCGAGTAGTTGGTGGCAAAATAGTTATCAATCAACGCAAAAACGCAGATAAATATACTCGTCAATATTGGGACAAAGTCGGCCCCTGTATTCATACAAGAAATGACCAAATGGCAAGCCAAAATACAGTACATCCTTGTGATGATAGAGTTTTCAGCATTAGAGAATTAATGCTGATGATGACCGTTCCGTACTCGTTCAAATGGGTAGAAACAGACTTTAATATATTAAATGATTTGCCTACTGAACAAAAAAGAGCCTTTTTGAAGAAAGAAGAAATTAAAATTCGTCAATCTTTAGGAGAAGCGGTTCCTACTGTAATTTTCCAATCTATTTCCAAAAAAATTAAATCTGTATTGAAACATCCGCCTCTTAACACAGCAACTATCAACAAATTGGTTTCTTCTAACAAATTATCCGAGGTTGATAATTTAAGAGATTTCATTATCAATAATCCGATGAATTTGTCTGCTACAACATTAGGCAAGATTGCAGAATTAGCTAATACAAGCCGTACCGATAACGCTGCTTTTTTCACAAGCAAAACCCTTATTACTGAGATGATGAAGGCATTGCCGGATACAGACAAGGATATTGTTCGTATTCTTGAGCCCTCGGTTGGCGTTGGTAACTTTCTTCCCCTTATTATCAAAAAATTCGAGGGAAAAAGAATAATCCTTGATGTTGTTGATATTGATGAGCACAGTTTGGAATTTGCTGAATTAATCTTACAACATTACAACATTCCCGACACTTGTACGATCAATTATATCCACGATGACTTTCTGCTTCATAACTTTGAAGAAAAGTATGATTACATAATTGGAAATCCGCCTTTCTTCAAAATGAAATCCACTAATAAACTGCTAAATGTTTATCGATGCAATGCAATTAACAAAGCAACAACAAATATTTGTTCTTTCTTTTTAGATAAGGCAATCAATCTTGGTAATTATGTGGCCTTGGTTTTCCCGAAGTTCTTGTTAAATACACCTGAGTTCGCACCTACAAGAAGTTATCTTTCGGAAAAGGCCATCGAGTGCATCATTGATTTTGGTGAGAAAGGTTTTCCGGGCGTTCTTGTAGAAACTTTAGCAGTTTTTATCAATAACCTCAGCCGGCCATCAAATACTCGTGTAGCTTCTATTACTCACGGTAAATATCTGTCTCAGTCCCAAAAATATATCTTTGATGAAAAACTTCCTTATTGGATTATTTATCGTGACAGTCGGTTCGATGATGTTTGCAAGAAACTCGACTTCAATGTTTTTAAGGTTTTTAGGGATAGACAAATCACTAATACTCTGCTCTCCGATTCAGGGGATGTTCGTGTATTAAAATCACGCAATATAAGTGATGACGGAAAAGAAATCATTAATTTAAGCGATTATGATTCTTACATCAACTATGATGCATTAAAAGGCTTAGCGGTGTCTGAGTATTTAGATAGAGATGATGTTTATCTAACCCCTAATATGACCTATAAACCTCGTGTGATGAGAAAACCTAAGAACTGCGTTGTAAATGGCTCATTAGCGATTTTAATTCCTAAAAAGGATATTGTTCCCACTGATAAACAAATGGAGTTCTTCTCTACACAGGAATATCGTGAGTTTTATCAGATTGCAAGAAACTATCAAACAAGATCATTAAATGTTGATGCTTGTTCGGTTTTCTTCTATGGTTTGTTAAGAGAGAAAGATAAAAAATCTCCTATAACCGAAAAGTTTATTGAAGAGGACAATAATGTACAACTCACGATTTTTGAATATATGAAATGAGGGTAAGATATGTTGACACAACAGGCGATTATTGATTTTTGCAATCAATATGACTATGACATAAGAAAATCAGGCAACGGTAGATGGATAGACCAAAAATGTGCTGCCGACGTTGTAACTGTAATTGCGGACTGTGTATATAACTATGCGCTAGAAGATGATGACGGCATATTTACAACAGCCGATATATGGCATTATAAATATGCGGTTGAAAATGTAGAAGCGATTTTCAAAAAGCCCGGTGTTGAAAACGAGGCCGCAAAAAGCGAATACGATAAGTTCTTTCAACAACCGATGGAAATGCTTGCGAATGCTCGTGTGCTTACGAAAACAAAGCAAGGAAACAGAAATTTCTATCAGGTGAACAATTTTGAGGTGTTAGAGTATATTGCGTTGCGTGAGCGCAATGCTCTGTTCTTCCTTAAAACTTATATTGAAAAAGTCCTTGTGGATAGCGGAATATATCCCGTTTTTGAGCAGTTTTTCAGACTGCAAACGAAAGAATCTTATGAAACGGTTAAACGCACTTTCTCAACCTTTATAATCAACAATACAAATATCAATGGCGTTGTTGAATGTAATCGTATTTTTATTAAAGTGCTAAATCCATTAGCTTATTTCAAGAATTCCTGTGGTACAGAAAGAGGCAGATTATCCGAGCAAAATATCACATATGATATGCTTATGTATAATCGCAATAATTTTAGAGATGTATATGCAGAGAAACCTAAAGGTGTGACAAGAAAAGAATATGCTGTTGCACACCCTGTCGAAGTGAACGAGGCTTATTATCATTATCAGTCTGCTAAGGCAAAAAGATTCTTGCGTTTGTTCAACGATCAAAATCGTGGTGGGCAAACCGAGCATCTTGAAGCGGCACATATGTCAGACAAAGCTATTCATATGCACCATATTTTCCCTGAAGCTATCTATCCTGAGATCTGCTACTATTTAGAAAACATAATTGCACTTACGCCTACACAACATCTTAATTATGCTCATCCGGACGGAAGAACACAAGAAATTGACGAACAGTATCAGCATTTGCTTTTGCTTTCAAAAGCGGATAGGATATATGAAAACCTAACAGATGTAGCCGTTGAGAAAATATATGAGTTTTCAAACTTCTTATTTGTACTCAATGTTGGCTTTGATAATGATGATGTGTTAGATATTGCCGACATGGATTTCTGTGCGGTCATCAATGCTATCAATGTACATTATGCAGCTTGATTTAGGGAGGAAATACTTATGGCTCAGTTAATTTGGGGAAATGGAACAGGAATAGGATTACATTTCGTTGATAATTCTGAATATTACGAAACATTAGGATATTTGTGTAAGGAACCTGCCAAGGTTGTAGTCTATACTCATAAAAATGATGTTAGTGGTGCATGGGCTGGACAAGGAAAATTAGAAACACGAATAAATAAGAATCGACTTCCAAGCGGGCTGAAAAGATCATTTGATTTGTCTGGCGATAATCGTTTGAGCATAACGGATTATGTTGAAAATTTGGTTTATAATCATGCTTTTTCACGATTTTATGATCCAACGGGTAATAAATATACTTTTTATAGATATCCTGAAACGTTACAAGATGTGAGAAACACCGTTCCGACACAATACTGGCAAGACTTTGATAGAGGCTACAATCTATAAAACGTGAAGTGTGGTGATTATATGGCTGTTTTAACTGAAAATGATGTAGAACGTAGGTTAATCAACAATGATGCACTCTTTAATAATATTCACATCATTCATCAAAATTTTGATATAGTTCCAAGCGAAAATATGCACTACGGAACAAGTATCGAATATCAAGATTTAACCGAGTTGCGAGATGATTTTCTAAACGAATTGTACGATACAATTGTTAACTGGGTATATAGTTCAGAAAAATATGCCAAGATGAAAGAAGCATTTGTTAGAAAAGGTAAAACTGAAGAAGCTGCTTCTTCAGAAATCCAGCGTAAGGCTCGTGAAAAATTTCGGGGTAATAGAAACTCGGATGGTTTGTTGATACAAGGACAACTAGGCGAATTGTTGTTGTTTCACTTTATACAAAGATTTCAAAAGGCAACACCATTATTGCGCAAAATGAAGATAACAACATCTAACAAACACGAACGATTTGGTGCAGATGCTATTCATTTTAAATTTGAAAATAATAAGCCCATAATTATATTAGGCGAAGCAAAAACATATACGAGCGAATATCAGTTCAATTCAGCGTTTTCTGATGCTTTAGAAAGTATTTTAACAACATATTCATCGCACAAAAAAGAACTCAATTTATATGTTCACGAGGATTTTCTTGATGATGAAATGAATGAAATTGCAGAAAAGTATCTGTGTAACACACTAAATAATGTTGAAGTACAACTTGTTAGCATCGTTGTATATAACGAAACCAAGAATATTGATTTAACAGATCAAAATGATATTCATAAGCAGATTGATGAAATTATAAAAGAAAGATATAAAAATTTTGATAACACTAAGATTGATATTAGTGGGAATGCAATTTTAAAGAGAATAACATATATTGTAATGCCTATATGGAAATTAGACGAATTAGCACAAGAATTTCAAGATAAAATTTAAACGAAAGGCCGTAGTAAAGAATGGAGCAACTAAAAGAAAAAGTTTTGAATAGTTGGCTAGAAATCGAATTTTATAGTACTGCTACAAAAATAGGTTTCATCCAAGCCGATATTATAATTCCTCAAGAATTAGTTTATGATACTATTAGATGCTTAGATTATGAAACTTCTGTTAGCAAAGCTCCATCTATCAACTATGTTATTACTGTTATTGCATTAATGTGGGAATATACCAATCATAACGAATATGATATTAGAAAAGTTATAGTAAAATTTCTTTCTAGGGTAGGATATCCCACCTCTGCGATTATTGTGGATGATGATTTTGATTATGATAATTGTGTTTTTTCTTCGTTGGACAGCACTATAGAACATTTATTGGCTACATTAAATCAAGAAAGAAACAGTGTTACAGTCAATGAACATAAATATTTACTAACTGATTTTCAAATGCGAATTTGGTCCAATATGGATACCGAAAAGCTTATTGGCATATCCGCGCCTACATCAGCTGGTAAATCTTTTGTTATTCTTTTAAAACTATTAGATAAACTTTCTAAAGAAAACTTTGACATAGTATATATAATTCCTACTTTGAGCCTGTTAAATCAGGTTTCTGAAGACTTTAATAAAACAATAAAAAAATTGGGCGTTCAGAATTGTCGTGTCTTAAATGCGTTTGTAGAAAGGAACAATGATCAAACAAACAACATCTTTGTTTTAACACAAGAAAAAACGATATCAGCTTTTAGTGATGAAAGAAATACTTTTTCAAAAGACATAGTATTAGTTGCTGATGAAATTCAAAATATTGAACGCATTAAAGAAGACGACGACGAGCGTTCAAAGGTTCTTTTTGATACTTTAAACGAATTTCGATACAAAGATAATGTTAGACAGATTATTATTTCCGGCCCAAGAATTGATGATATTGAAACAACAGGAAAAAGCATTTTTGGTATTGAAACCAAGGATATAACTTCTGTCGATAGCCCTGTATTAAATTTAACTTATAGTATTTGCAAGGAAAAAGATACATATTACTTAAAGCAATATTGTGGATTAACTGCTCAACCATTAATACGACCAATTACCAACGCAGAATTTATTGAAGGATACGGAAAGAAAACCTATGATGAAAAATATTTATCCTATTTGAACACTTTTGCAGACAAACTTAAAGGACAACAAAACATTATATTTTCTCCCACTGCAGCAACTGCACGTAAGGTTGCTTGTTCGTTAGATGTAAATAACGAGGTAGATTCATCAATTACAGATTTGATTGATTATTATAAACAATCCATTCACCCTAACTATTCTATGTGTCAAACTTTAGAAAAAGGTGTTGCGTATCATCATGGGAAATTGCCTGACCATGTTCGTAGGACAATCGAAAATGCTATACATAACAAATGGGTAACAAATATCGCTTGTACAACAACATTATTGCAGGGAGTGAATTTACCAGCGCAAAATATTATTGTGCGAAATCCCCACCTATATTTAAAAAAGAAATCTGATTCGGCCGAATTATCAAATTATGAAATGGCTAATCTAAGGGGCAGAGCTGGTAGATTGCTAAAAGATTTTATAGGCCGTACATTTGTTTTGGACGAAACATCTTTTGCCGATTCAGAAGGCTATGAACAAATGACATTGTTTGACGATGTTACAAAAGAGTTGCCCAATGGTTATGGAGAAAGATTTGAAAAATACTATGAGGATATAGAACAAATAATTACAACAGATGTCCCCGTAGACAATCGAATGAATAAGTATGGTGATTTGGTATCTTATATTCGCCAATCAGTTTTACGGTATGGGGATAAAGCTAAACAAAAAATGCAAAATGTTGGTGTTAAACTTACCAAAGAACAAGTTGCAGCAATTATTCTCAAATTAGATGAGCTGTCTATTTCAAAGGATATTTGTTTTAAAAACAGATATTGGGATCCATTCGTTCTTGACGTAATTTATAAAAACTATTCTGAAAATGTTCCGAATTTTCCAATAGAACGAGGGGCTACTGCAAAATTAGATCGTATGTTAAAATTTTTACGAGATACACCTGAGACAAGTTCAATGTATAAGAAGAATATACCTAACCAACTGCAAAGTGGGAGCGGACGTGGACTACTATGCAAGTTATGCATGTTATGGGCTAAAGAAACTCCTTTATCAGATATTCTTATAAAAAGGAATTACACTAATGATAAAATTGCGGATGAAATTGAGGATACTATTGAAATTTTACAAAATACAGTTTCGTACAAGGTTCCACTATTATTAAAGCCAATTTTTGATATCAAGAATTCTGAAAGTGTATTCTTGTCTTGTATGCAGGCAGGTGCATACAAGAAAGTTTCGAGAACACTTATTGAAATTGGTGTTCCAAGAGAGTGTGCTTTGTATTTAAATGATCAGTTGTTTACTGTTTATGATTTCAAAGATAAGACCGATGCTGATGTTGAAGAAGAAATTAGATCAGTACTTATTAGTAAGAAAAACGAACTACCTTATTGGATAAAAGTTCAACTTGAGTTTTTGGGATAATCGTTCAATCCTCGCTATTTGAAAGAGGATCTAATTCTATTATCATATTAAAAAGTGTCGTGTTGCAACAAAAGACACTTGACAAACAAACGTTCTATATGGTACAATAAAATCACCTCTTATGAGGTATACAACTGAATATGATGTCTTCGTAGAGGTATAGTCCGGCACCAGTCCGCTATACCGGCGGTATTCTCCTTTCGGAGCATACCGTGACTCGCTACCGTTATTTTTTTGTACTGTTTAAGGTGGAGTTGAGTCGACGCAAACAGTATGGTCTTTTGAATGATTCAAAGCCGTCACATATGAGCATCTGATTTGAAGTGAGAGCAAAACTTTCGCCGATTATTAGTGTTGATATGTGGCGGCCTTTTATTTTTCTCTTGGCACTTAAATCAAATTTGCGATTATGACATATAACCTCGGTTGAACTTTGAAAACTGAATGACCGTCCGAATGGGATACTCCGCCAAGACTTTCTGTGAGGGAACGAGCGAGAAAACGCCGCTGAAAAAGCAGGGGCAGGAACGGCACTCGGGTAAAACGGCAAAATGGCTCTTGAGCTGTAAAAGTCGGGATTTATCCAACAGAAAAGACTTTATCGATGTCTGCATCGTTCGGAGTGTTTCTAATGGAAAATATGTGTTTTTTACAAGTCTTGAACTGTGAAAAATCGGGACAAAACGTCCCTTTTACAAAAGCAAAGAAAAAACAAGCCAATTTTAGAAAGGAGCGTGATGTGATGAAAACAGGTCTGAAAAGGTCACAGAAAACCACAGCGATATTCTTTGACGAAGCAAGTCCGTGGATTACGGTCAACACCCATAACACCGATCTCAAGAACAGACTGAGCGCCTACTCGGTCAAACATCCCAATTTATGTAGGCTTACTGATGACACCGAGGACGGTGGCCTTTCCTTTGAGGTTGCGAAAGGTCGGTTTTGTTTTCGCCTGACCGAGCCGTACAGCGATGAGCGACGGGCGGCAGCAAGTGAATTTGCCAAGAAGCAGAATAACAGATTGAAAAATCATAAGATACCCGCCGAAGGGAGTGATTGAAAATGCAAATAACCAAAGGTGAACGGATTGTAGCCGAAGCACTTGGAGATATACCGCAAACAGGTGGTATGCCCGTACTTACTAAAGAACACCCTTTTCTTCGTAAGGTAATAGCCTATATGCAGACAAGAAAGGAATGGCTGGGTACTGCTACTGACCTTCTGAACGCTGTGGGAGATAACTATACTCCACCCAATACCGTCACCAAACTGTTGCGTAAATATGACTATCAATACCTTTACAGGGAAAAAGGAATTGAAGTGTCCTTCCGCCGTACCAACCGCAAAAGACTCATAGGATTATACAACGGATTTTATTCCCGCAGTGACGGTTCTGTGTACGGTAGCGGTGACGGTTCTCATTAAGAGATAGGAGTAATTCGAGATAGAAAATTTAGGCGAAGCAAGCGAACAGTTTAATAGTTGCCGTGCAAAACAGCTTATTCACCATAGGTTTATTGCATTATCTTAGCAAGCAGACTGTTTGTACTCCTCTCGGCACAAAACAGTACTTGTTAGGGAGAAATCCCTAAAACCCTTTGCAAGAAAACTACACCTAAAAATTAAAGAAAGGAGGTTGGGAGCGATGACAACGAATGAAATCTCAATCGAAAGCAAAAAGAAAAAATCCGCCCGTATCCCCATAGAAAAACTACACGATTTTGAAAGTCATCCGTATAAAGTCACAGATAATGAGGATATGGACAAGCTTGTGGAAAGTATCAAGTCGCAAGGTATTATCTCTCCCTTAATCGTAAGGCTGAAAGATAATGCTACAGATGAATATGAAGTAATATCGGGACACCGAAGATTACACGCAAGTAAAAGGGCGGGACTAACAGAAGTACCCGCCTTAATTTATCCCTATACCAAAACCGAAGCAGCGATTGCCGTTGTGGACAGCAATCTGCACCGTGAACGGATATTGCCGAGCGAAAAAGCCTTTGCTTACAAAATGAAGATGGAGGCTTTGAAGGAGCAAGGCAAACGAACCGATTTAACCTCGTCGCAAGTTGCGACAAAGTCGGATACCGCTACCGAGATCGGCAAAGCGGCAAACGAAAGCCGTGACCAAGTGTTTCGGTATATCCGTTTAACCAATCTTATTCCCGAACTGTTACAGCTTGTTGATGAGGAACGAATCGCACTTACGCCTGCTGTGGAGCTATCCTATTTCAAAGAGCAGGAGCAGTATTATTTGATGAATATCATAGAGAGCGAGGACTGCACTCCGTCACTCTCGCAGGCGGTACGGCTAAAGAAATTATCCCAAGCAGGTCAGCTCAATGCAGATAAGATCTTCGCTGTTATGAGTGAAGAAAAAGCGAATCAAAAGGAACGTATCAGTTTCCCTTTTGAAGATGTCCGCCGTTTCTTTCCTAAAAGTTATACCCAAAAAGATGTATACAATGCAATCCTGAAACTCATAGGCGATGACTATATGCGCCGTGAGAGAGCAAGAAAAAATCGTGATGAAAGGTAAGGTAAAAATTATGAAATTTATATGTGGTCTTGCACAGCAAGAAAAGGAGTATGTAATAAACGGCGTCAAGTATATCGTAGGATCGTCTTTTCGGACGGCAAAGATACAAAGTAATCCGTCTATTACAGACCGATTCAAAAGAATTATTACGAGTGATTTCATAGATTTGACGGACGAATCACCGCCGAGTAAAATGGCAGTAGAATATGTGTGTTCGACTGCCGGAAAGGAGGACTAAATGCAGTCGAAAAAGAAAAAAGATAATATCGGAATAACCGCATTGTACTGTCGTCTGTCCCGTGATGATGGTGCAGAGGGGGATTCCAATTCCGTTGCAAATCAAAAGCGTATGCTTACCAAGTATGCAAAAGAAAACGGCTTCGGCAATACCCGATTTTATGTTGACGACGGTTATACAGGCACAAATTTTAACCGCCCCGGTTTTCAGCAAATGTTAGAGGATATTGAAATGGGCTATGTCAGTACAATTATCGTAAAAGATATGTCCCGACTCGGCAGAGATTATCTGCAAGTAGGATATTACACCGATACCTACTTTCCCGACCGAAATATCCGATTTATAGCTGTGAATGACTGTGTGGACAGTAATGACGGCGAAAATGAGCTTGCCCCGTTCAGAAATGTAATGAACGAAATGTATGCAAGAGACATTAGCCGTAAGGTCAGAAGTTCACACAGACTTCGTGGCAACGCCGGAGAGCCGTTATCTCAGCCACCGTACGGATATGTGAAATCTCCCGAAAACAAGAAAAAGTGGATTGTAGACGCTGAAGCCGCACAGGTGGTACAGGATATATTCCGTATGTGCTTAGAGGGTAAAGGCAACGAAACCATTGCACGAATCCTGCAAGAACACAAGGTACTTATCCCTATGGCGTATTGGCAATCCAAAGGACTTCCGAGAGGCGGTAAGAAAACGCAGCCTAACCCTTACAAATGGGGAAAGACAACGGTTGCGAAAATACTTGCTCAGCAGGAATACTGCGGCGATGTAATCAACTTTAAGACCTACTCAAAGTCATTCAAGAACAAAACCCGTATTCCCAATCCCGAAGAAAACTGGGCGGTGTTTAAGAATGTTCACGAGCCGATTATCGACCGTGAAGCCTTTGAATCGGTACAAAAGTTAATATCTAAAACCAAACGCCGAGCACCGAAAAAGGAAAATGCCGAAAAGAATATGTTTTGCGATTTGCTCTACTGTGCCGATTGCGGAAGTAAGCTGTGGTCGCATGTGAATACCGTAAACAAGAATATACAGTATTTCAGTTGCTCTAACTACAAAACCGACACAAGAGGCACTTGCGAAACACGACACTATATCCGAGCAGATGCCATAGAACAAGTGGTAATGCTTGAACTCAGACGAATGGCGCAATTCCTACAGGACGATGAAGAAACTTTTGCCGAGCTGCTTGCACAAAAGACCAACAAGGACATTCTGAAAGAGCAGAAATATCTTGAAGAAAAACTCTGCAAATCTATTGCCCGAAACGAAAAGGTCTCAGGACTTTATGAAAAGCTATATGAGGATAATGCTTCGGGTAAGGTGACAGACGAATGGTTTATGCAATTATCCCATAAGTATGAGGTTGAGCGTATGGAGCTGAAAGCTAAAATTGCAGAACTTCGGAAAAGAATAAGCAATATCGGCACAATGCAGCAGAATAAAGAGAATTTCATAAATGCGATACGCAGATTTATGGAAATGAAAAAGCTGACTGCGCCCTTGCTTCGTGAACTGATAGATAAAATAACGGTTTATGAGACCGAAGGCGTCGGTAAAAACCGCAGTCAGCGGATTATGATCCATTACAAATTCATTGGGTATATTGAGATACCCGAATGTGGAAGTAATTACAAAGCAGACACACGCAAAGGTGTAGCAGTTGAGTATATTACCAAATCCGCATAAAACAAAAGAGCAGGCACAAAACCTGCTCCATACATAACGAAGAAACTAACAAATACAAAAAATCGAGTGCTCATAACTCAAATCCGTTATGAACACTCGATATGGTTGCGGAGGCGGGACTTGAACCCACGACCTTTAGGGCATGAACCTAATGAGCTACCAACTGCTCCACTCCGCTATATAAAACAACAGCAAGCAAACCGTCTAACAATTGTCTAACAC
>ULWF01065138.1_pt1 | contig 14086 bp, 14 predicted proteins | sample 1960081 | NCBI WGS metagenome assembly ULWF01 (sample SAMEA4835805, study PRJEB28245) | human gut metagenome | biome: gut microbiome; material: fecal sample | place: Denmark | collected 2008
CACAAAGCATATGACTTTAACTCCTGTAACTACTCTAACTCCTTTAACTACCGAGAAACAAAAGCCTCCCCACGGGGGAGGTTTGGTGGGGCTTTCACTTTTTAATTGCGCTTTGACGCCTGCTCTTCTTTTTTCACTTAAACTTTATCCTTTTGTTGCGATGTTCCACAAGAACAGCGTGTTGCCTATAATATATCTTCTCCACATTCTCTTAGGCTCTTTCAGCAGTCTGTAGGCCCATTCCAGTCCATGCTCCTGCCACCACATCGGTGCACGTGCCACAGTGCCTGCAAAGAAGTCAAACACTGCGCCTATCGTTCCTACGTGGCAGTGTATGTTAAGCTCGTTCCAGTGCGAGTAAGTCCATTTCTCCTGTTTCGGTGCCGTCATGCCTATCCACAGCAAGTCGGGGTTAGCCTTGTTTATAGCCTCTATTATGGCGTTGTTGTCTTCTTTGCTGAACTCCGGTTTATATGGTGGCGAATACGTCTCCACTGTTATGTTAGGATAGTCCACGGCAGCCCTTTTCTTTATCAGGCTCAGCACCTTTTCGCTGCTGCCCATAAAGAAACACTTACCGCCATTGCGGTTCAACTTGTCCATCTCAAACACAAACAGATCCCATCCGGCTATGCGCTCTTTAGGCTGCGACTTAGCCTTCAGCCATTTGCATGCCTTCACTATGCTCACTCCGTCAGGAATAAGCACATCGCCTTTTGTCAGGGCCTCTGCAAACAGCTTGTCCTTCAGGGCTGTGTTATAAGAGTGAGCGTTAATTGTGTTTATCAGCAGTTTGCCCTCAGGCAACTTGCCAAGTGCATCTCTGCTCTCCTGTATAGAGAGCGTCTTTAGTCTTATCATAGTGTTTATTTGTTATGCTATTCTAGTTTTACATTTTATCCCTCTGACAGTAGGGACATACCACGGTGTGTCCTAATGTAACGTCGTGATTAATAATAAGTTACCTGTTCAAATTTCGCTTTTGCGAAACTTGAAAGTGAAGATATGTCGTGTGATGACAATAAAATTCAAAAAGCAGCGTTTTTAAATCCAAACAGCCATTAGAATTTATTTCGTAGCCAAGCACAAGCACGAAACTCTGTCAAAGTCTCACACAACATGAAAAAGTTCTACATCAATAAAGTATATAATGCGTATATAGGTCTTGATGCCAAACAGCGTAAGGACCTTATCCGTCAATTAAACTCGCTTGATATACCTGTAACAAAGATTGAAGCCTATACATATCCTGAAGCTCCCGGCATCAGGCATCTTTTCTTTTATCTAAAAGATAACAAACAACCTGTGCCTTATTTCCTTTTAGAAGAAGAACAATTAGAAAAGATACAAAATCTGATATTAAAGGACTATTAATTATTTTGTTAATGCGTCATTCAATATACCTGTAATTCTTTTTTCAAACTGGTTCAGAGTAAATTCCTGTTCAAATTTCTTTCTGCCGGTATTACCCATTTCATTACAGAGATTACGGTTATTAATGAGTAACTCTAGCTTCTCTGCCAAAACTTTCGGTTGATTCTTTGGTATAACAAATCCTGTTTGCCCATCATCAATAATCCCCGAAATTCCACCTTCATTACAACTTATACAAGGTATTCCTTGTTCCATCGCTTCCAAAAGGACGAGTGGGAAACATTCATTATTATAGAATGTGGGAAAGGCAAATACATCTGCTATTTGGAAGAACTCGTTTTTGTCTTCTCCATATTTTGCGCCATAAGCGTTTACATAATTCTGCAAGCCTAAAGCCTTTATTCTGTCATTAAAAGCAGCTTCAGATATATCGCTCCATTTTCCAACAAAATGACAATGGAAATTAAGGTCTTTATCTTTCAGAATCTTACAAGCGTCCACTAAGTCCCATACACCTTTTTCTCGCATCATGTTTGAGAGGAAAAGGATATTAAAACCGTCATGTGCTTTCTTATCTAATTCTATTGTTGCAGGTATTCCATTAGGACAGATAAACACATCCTCTTTCTTTACATATTTACGTACGTCATCATATAGTGTATCTGCCAATAATATAACCTTTAAATTCTTAAAGAAATGTCTATACAGAAAGTTGTCTATAACTTTATTCTGACGTGTTGAAACTCCCTTATTATGATAATGTATAACGACTTTTTGTCCCATAGCCTTTAGCATCATCACTATTAGGAAGTCTTTATAAAAAGCACCGCCTTTTGCATTGGGAGTAACATAGCATAAATTCGGATTTTCTGCTTTTATAACATTGCGTAAAGCTGTAATTTGTTTTATAAAATCTATAAGCTTTCTTAATCCCCCTTTACCTATATCTTGTAAGTCTTTTGCAAGTGTAAGATTAAAATATTTACAATCAAAATTGTTATTAACGATTTCACTGTCATGAATATATTTCCCCACCATAGATGCGCCATGTACAGGTGGCGGCATGTGTAGCACAAAAACTATTTTATTTTTCATATTACAAACTTAATGTCTGTCCAACATTTTTATTATGAACCATAGGTGTTTATTTCGCCCTATCGTTTGCATTATATTTTTTAGTATCTCTTTAATTAAGCCTGGTTTTGTATATTTACATACTAATTGTGTATTATAATCAGGATTTTTCTTATGTAATATTGTCCGTAATTTAAACGCAGATGCTACACCTGGTCCTTTTTTTTGTCTTATTGCATATTGTTGCGATTCTTTCAATATTTCTGGGGATAGATAATCTAATTTTAAAAATCCATCGTTACATGATTTTTGTAATAAATCTGTCCAATGTGCAGAACGGGAAATGATTGAGCTTATACCTATCTTGTCATTAATGAATTCACCCACATGCAAGTCTCCAAAGCTTACGTCTGAAAGTTCTCCATAATGATCTATGCAAAGAGAGCATCTCGGGACATTAAAAAAGCCTCTCATGCCAATCCAGTATTCAGGGTAAGGAACTGATTTTACTATTTCATTATTCTTGTTTCTGAATATCATTGATCCTAAACATCCGTTATCTCTATATGCAAAAGAATATATGTCTTCTTTTTTGATGTCGTAACGGTACATTAAATATTTCTGTGATAGCCTGGTTCTGTTTGAGGAACAATAAATAGCAAAAAAGCCTATGATTCTTTCTTTTACAATTTTTGATATTGAACAGAATTTTCTAAATGATTGTATATGACAAGGCAGACCAACTATAACATATTTGCCTTCATTTTGTTTTATTTCATTTACTATTCCCTCATAAGAGACAACACAATATTTAGAGCTTCTTGCTGTTATTATTTCATCTCTATTCCTTGCAATATATGTTCGTGGCGACATAGGATTATTATTATCCCATCCTACTACAACGGCACCATCTATTATTTTCTTATCTAATAGATATATTAAAAAACTGCTTAAACATCCGCCTGAAGCTGAATGATAACGAATATCGTTGTCTATACTGTATCCAGAGAAGCATTATCAAAGTATCCTAAATATTTATCATGTTTCAGATTCTCATTTTCGCATATTATAGACGTATACTTTTTCATGTCTATGCCCATGCCGGAACATACGTTCAAACAGCGAGAACATTCTATGCATAAAGAATTATCAACAGTAGGATAGTTTAACTCTCTGCCATGTGTAATTTTTATACAGTTCTTTGGACATGTGTCTTGACAAACTCCACAACCAAGACATAAGCCGTCATGCACCACTTGTGCAACATTTTTCTTCATCTTTTATTATGAGTATTTCTCTACTATTGTTTTGCAGAATTCATATTGATTCTTGCTGTCTTCTATCATTTCAGAAATAATATCCTGATTGTATTGTTTATATAGGTCTTCTTTGTTTTGTGTTAGGATCTGCTCACGTAATTCATTAAATGAAATATTTTCTGGCAATATAGCCCATTCTCCTCCGATTGACTTTAAAAAGCTTTTTGTTTTTCCTGGACCTCTGTAACTTACAAACGGAGTATTTACCGTTAATCCCATCAGTCCTACATGTAGCATAGATGTTATGGTAACATCACATGATGCCAGCACACCTAATAATTGTCGTGGTGACTTATATGTGTCAATAAATATATTTTTAGATTGTTTATTTGGCACATATTGATATGTCAATCCAATTTTAGGCATATGTGTGGTGATGAAATGAAATTCTATGTCGTCATTATCTTCAGCATATTTATATATGTCAGATAGTAATTTTTTATCTAAATATCGTCCCTTCTTAAACTGAAGGCATACTCGGATTTTATCTGTTTTGGGCAAAAGATCGTACTCAAAATATTCAGGAGTCCTAAACAGCATGTCTGCATGATAAGCAAAGTTCTTGCCAAAAGCTTGTTTCATCTGTTCTACATCACCGGATAAACGTACCGTACCATTTATGAATGATTCTGAACGGAAGAAGTCTATTCGCCAATGCGAATACCAAGTCTCAGGTTTTTTAACTTTACCATCGCCACCCATAGATATTGCACAGAACTTTACGCTGGGATATTTCTTTGTTGCAAGATATAAGTCTTTGAAGTCTGCTTCATATTCTCTTGCGGCCTTATTAAGTATTCTTTTATACCATCTGAATGGTGTAAGCAGTGCACCGCCTGCGATGATAACAAGATTAACATCCTTGCAAAGTTCATCAACTGTTCTAACAGATTTTAAATCGTATAAATTTGATAGTTCTTCGTCTAACTGGAACAGCTTAACATTATATCCTAGTTTTTTTATATATGTAGCAAAAGCTATTGCCTGCATGTCATCACCTACGTTGGCATAACGCAACGGGGCCCATATAGAAATAGTTTTCTTCATAAATGTAAAATATTTCTTATTTTTGAATAAATCCTATATTTTAGAGATTGATATTTTAAGCGACTGTTTATAATTGTTGCGTTTGGTTGTATATCTTCAGACATACTAAATAATGTTTTGTTTCCATCATCTAGAGTATATTTAAATCTATTATAGGTTACAGATTTACAATGTGTTCCAAGATCATTAAAGCCAATATTTTCTACTAAAGAATTAAATGGAATAATTGAATATGTATCTGTTTTAAACATATTGTAACAAAAGCGAATATCCCACATACCTCCGCCTGCCAAACAAGTTTTTAGCATTTTAAACATATCACTTCCACCCCTTTGTTTAAATTTTTTTATTGCTTTTCTATTTTTTGAAAACTCTTTCCAGTCTTTTATGTCCCAATCAATATTATTCCATCTATTTTTCCATGTAGCCCATCCCCATGATGTTGAACGGCCAAACATATATACGTCATCATTATAATATTTTGGTTTTTTTACTTTTAAGCCAAATCCACTTATAGACATTATTCTTGTATCTTTTTCGAAGAAATCAAGTGCATGATTCATATAGCTTAAGAAATTTGTTGTTACAACAATATCGTCTTCTAATATAATGGCTTTTCCGTATTTATTAATCACTTCAGAAACTCCGGCAATTATTGAAGGATCTAACCCTTTGTTTATTGGAGAAATTTTAATCGTTATTGTTTTAAATCCAGTAATAGATTTTATAAACTTCAATAATGGTGCTTGAATTATTTTATCTTTTTCAGATTTTACCCCATCACAATAAATATAAAGATTTGATTGCTTTGCTAAATCATTATCTTGCAATGCTTCAATGACGCGTTTAAAAGTATCTAATCTAAGATAAGCAAATACTATTATTGGTGCTAACATTTTATCTATGATATATAGTATAAATATAATTAATTAGATAACGAAAAGATAAGAATCTTATAAGAGATAATGCCTTTAATGGTGAATTTCTAAAACACCTTCTTAATACATCAACTTTTATTTTCTCCATCCACATATGTATTTCTTTATAAGATTGTTTATCTATATAAATAGTCTTCTCAAAAATATTATATATCTCGAGTAACAATTTTATAGATTGGACAGCATATTTATATGTTTGATAGTTTGGATGATATCCTAGACTTAACAAAACATTGAAATTTGGATTAATACCTAAAGATTTCTTTAAATGGTTTTGAACAATTAATGCATGTTTTTCTGTTTGATTTTCAACATGACATACACTTTGACTGTTTAATCTATATTTAATTAGATATTTATTGATAACAGCCATTTTTATGCCTGATTGACTAAATCTACACCAAAGATCATAAGCTTCAATATGCAACACACTTGGATCATCTTTATATAAAAAATGTTTTAATATTTCTGATCTAAAAAAAGATGATGGATGATTTAACGGCACAGATAGATTTGTTATAAATTTACACGAAATATCTGTAGAATAACAGAAAAATCTTGATCTATGGAAATGATTACCTTCTTCATTCATTATAAGTGGATAACATGAAACAGCTCCTATATCAGGATGTTGCTCCATAAACTTATACTCTTCTTCTAGTCTTTGTGGTAAAGATATATCATCAGCATCCATACGAGCAATATACTTACCTCGTGCTAAGTTAATACCTTTATTTAAACTTTTTATTAGTTTTAAATTAATATCATTTTTGACATATACAATTCTACTATCTTTATACGATAAGATTATATTTTCAGTTCCATCCGTACTTCCATCATTTATTATAATAAATTCAAAATCTTTAAATGTTTGATTAAGTATACTGTCAATAGATTGTTTTAAAAATCTTTCCCCATTAAAGACAGGCATTATTACAGAAATTTTTACCATAACTACTTTTTTATGAATTTTATAATTTTTCCTATAACATCATAATTTTTCATACCTAAAAACATCCAAATTTTATTTTCTATTTTTTGAATTTTATATTTTGGTACCCATGAAGCATTGAAGTGATGAATACAAATTGTATTATCGGTACATTTTATTTTTCCTGTCATAAAATTTTTGACACTAAAATAATCTATTGGATAAATTTTAGGCTTATCGCCTGAATAGTTTTTTAGAAATCTACTTAATCGAGTCGTATTTGCAATTGTTATCTTCCTGAAGTGTTCTCTGAATGGTATATTATCATATTCTGTTCTAAAATCGATTAACCATTGGCATTTAGCTTCTGCTGCAATCATGGCCGTGCTTACTTTATTATTTTCTTCTAATCCAATGAATGATTTATTACATAGAAAATTATTAAATGTTTTAATAACTTCGACATCAGTGTCTAAGTATATACCACCATATTTAATTAGACAATCTAATCTGCAAATATCACTTACAAATGCGAATTTCCTATCTTCATAAGCTTGTTTAGTATAAAGTAACTTATTTATATCAAAATTACTTTCATTCCATTCGATGATCTCATATTCTGGTAGAATTTTTTTCCAATTGTTTATATTGTTAATAACTTCTTCTGGCTTAGGTTTGCCTCCAAACCAGCAATAATGAATTATTTTAGGTATCATATTATAATCATTTAATTTTATATTTCACGAAAGTAAGCAATATGATATGTACAGATTAAGTCCTTAATATCATATATGTTAAACAACATACCAATTAAGAAATTTTTATGTGTTAATTATTGAGATAATCTTTGTTTAATATATTTATTAGATATAGGAAATCCTAAGAAAAGAATGAATAAATATGTAAATATTGGAGCACCTGTAGCAATGCTATTATTTGTAGAACATAAAATAATGATAGGAATTAGCACAGATAAGAAAAAATACTTATTAAATTTTGATGAGATTTTTCTGAAAATATTAATAAATATTAAAGTCAAAAGGCTTAGAAATATTATACCGAATCTTAACATATAAAGAATCCAAAAGTTTTCTATTACCATATTTTCTGATGTAGAAACCTTTTCTATTGTATGTGCCAAAGCTTTCGGCTTAAAGCCCCATAAAAAGTCACTAATACTATACAGATTGAATAAATCTAATAAAACCAAACGAGTTCTTATACTTCCATCTGTTTCTATATCCAAGGTTAAGAATCTGCCGCCAAGTCCCATTCTCATTATTAAAAAAAGAATAACTGTAGGGGCTATTGTAAATAATGCTATTACAATAAATTTATTCAGTATTGATTGATTTTTTGAAAATATGATATGCAAAAAATATAAAGCTGTGATTAATAATAAAGTTAATATTGCGGTCCTACCATTATAGCAAAAAATCGTGATACAACCAATTATTAGATAAAAAAGTTTATTTTTTATATCGCTATATAATATAAATGAATAAACAATTAATGTAATTATTGCACATTGTAGTGGATGACCATAGAAACCGATACTTCTAAACTCATAATTTCCATCACCTATATACACATCTCCTAAAAAGTTATGGCGCAATATTCTTTCTAAAATACTTATTATACAATTAATTGTATATAGGTTTATAATTAGTTTTGATATTTTTTTCCAATTAATAATTTTATATTCAGCAAAGCATAAATATATAATTATTGGTTTAAAAATTGCATTTGAAAAAGATCGTATATCTAATATTCGTCCTGTAGAATAGACAAAAAACATGAGTGCTATACATATTGTTGCTGTATATAAGAAAATTCTATTTTTACTTGCATACTTATATCTTAAACATAAGATTATTAATGCGATTAAAAATCCTGGAGTTATTGTCGAAGAAACCCCCGTATAGTAGGTGAATGTTGGTAAAATAAAATCTAGTATTAATAATAATTTAAGCAGACCGTTCATTTTTATTTTATTTTGAAAAGTAATTCACTTTATGCAAAAAGAATATTTTAATTAGAAATTATTTTTGTATTATGATTATAAACAATCAGTTATATGGAATTTATCTGTAATTAATATAATTAAATAATCTAATTTGGATTAATATAAACTGTTGTTTTGAAACAAATTTCGGCTTTTAATAATATAAAATTATTATATGTTTTTATCTATGAAAGGATATTTTTATAATGTTCTGACATTTAATATTGTTATATTCATGCTATGAAACTTGTAAATTTTTATTTATGAATCAACATCACATATAGAATGATGCGTGTCTTGATCAAAATTAAATATAATACTATCTGGGTTTTCTTTAAAATAATTGTTTATCCTTATCAGGAAATTCTTACTTTCTATTTTTCTGTATCCTGTTGATATTAATTTTGCAGGTATTCCTCCAATGATTGATTCTGAAGGAATGGCTGAAAAATCTTTGCCAACCAAACTATTACTTGCAACGATTGTTTTATCAGGAATAATCGCTCCACCTGTTATTGTAGATGAATTACATATCCAGCAATATTCACCGATAAATATTGGAGTTGCTTGTTTTTTTACTATATTTTTATTGAAATCAGCTATATAATGAAAATTCGTATCGAACACTTGACATCTATGTGCAATCCAAGATTGTGCACCAATGCTTATTTTTGAATAAGCCGTGACATTGCAAAAACTGGTTATCTTTGTTCCATCTCCTAAGTCAAGCAGGCCATTTTCACCAACGTTTATTTTATTTCCACTTCCAATCTCACATGTACCTCTGAATATGACCTTACCCCATATATTTAGTTGACTGTTGCCTGCTGCATATTGTGGGCCTCCCGGTATAGTAACATTTAATCTTACCATACCTGTTTTACATTTATCAATACATTCCATTCGGCCGTATTGAGAAAATAGTTTTGGCCATCCATAAACGAATACCGGGAACTTTATAGCTTGCCTTATTGGAAAAAAAACGAAATTAAAATATAACGTATATATCGGATTAAACCAATGACACCAGAATATGCGTATTATTTTTAGTGAATATTCTTTTCTTATTTTATTTATTAATTTCATTTTTTATATTGTTTAAATTTGTTATTTATTGCAGCTTTAACAAACATCCGTTCTTGCGATGTTATGCCGACATTCCATATTATAATACCAGTAACGAATATCGATATGGCAATGAAGACAAACATTAATATAAGCGTATCTGGCATCAGATATCTTATCGCGTAGTTTAATAATAACGATAGTGATAATACTGCAAATATTGGCCTTATGACATATCTGAAATAGTCATAATATGAATAGTTGATATATTGTTTAATAATTTTCAGTACTACGAGCAGGTAGCATAATCTGACAAAGAATAATACGACATATACACTGACAGGTGAGGCTCCACTTTTTAAAAATACATAGGCTAAAGGAAAAACCAAAAGAAAAACTCCGCTGCCTATCATTATGTATTTTTTTAATTTTCCAACAGCCAGAGTTATTGACCATATTGGATTATTCAATACATTGATTAGTGAATATGCCAAAATCCAAATAGTAAAAATATTTGTATATTCAGGAACTTCTTTTAACCATAAATGTAAGATTCTGTCTATGCACAGCATTATTGGTAAAGAAAGCATCCATAGCATAAAGAATGAATATTTTGAACTGTTGTAAAATAGTTTTAATAAATATTCGTTATCACCTTGTGCATAAGATTTCACAATTTGCGGACGTACAGAAACAAAGAAATTTGTTGTAAAATTGTTTACTGCACTATTTATTTGAAAAGATATACCACGTGCGGCATTTACAACAGGGCCGAAAAACATATTGAGCAAGATATTCACTCCGGAATCATTTATGGCATAAACTGCTGTACCTACAGTATTCCATCCTACAATAGATGATGTCTTTTTTAATAATGATTTATCCCATATGTAATATAGTTTACATTCCTGATATCGTTTACGGCTGTAGATAAAGTATGTAGATTGTACTATTAAGGAAACAAATAGCATTAAAGAACCATACACTATAAGCCTGTCAAAAGGTGTTATACTAATTGCATACGCAATGGCAAGACGGGCACAGCCCTCAAAAATACCTACATACGAATATATGTTCATGTCCTCATGAGCAATAATTTCAGAATTAAAAACTATGCCCATGAGCGTAATGCATAATGAAATTAGCGTAAACTGATAAACCCAGATTGCGGCTGTAAGTCTTTCCGGGGGTATTGTCAGCTTATTATAAACAAACCATAATCCTATTGTTTCCCCCAAGAAAATAATGATGACTGACACTACTAAATATAAGATGAGGTGCTGGCAAAAAACATCATTAGCACCTTTAATGTTGTCTTTTCCTAATTCTACATTAAGAAAACGCTGAGTGGCATTAGCTAACGAGGACTGGAAGAATATAAACATTGAGGCCAGTCCGCCAACAACATTATAAATTCCATAATCCTCTATTCCCAACTTGTCAAGAACAACTCTTGACGTAAACAACGTGATAGCCATAAGAAACAGCATTCGTATATAAAGGAATACTGTATTCTTGGCTATTCGTTTACTTTTTGAATCCATGTTTAAAATAAAGAATCAAAATTAACACGTTCAAATGCTTCTAAGTGTCCTCCACGTGTCGCATTATATATTTTTATGCCATGTGTGTCAGCATATTTACGTGCATATTCGTATGCGATGTTCATCTCCCAGGTAGATCCTACAAGTTTTTTATCATCAGGGTTGCTGCCTGCAAAATACGATTCAGTTCCGTTGTTTACAATTGTACCGTCTTTCTTTCTTTCCAAGCCATAAGAATTATCACATCCAATGATATATAATTCGTGGAAACCCATATATGCTGCAATTTCTATCATAACATAAGTAACTGTAGCAATTGTATAAACAACATTTTCAATATCATCAGAAAACTTAGGATTGTCTAATAACGCCCTGTCACCATTTGCATTAAACCATATGACGTTGCCTTTTATTTTACGCGTGGCGCAATAACTGTTCTTGCGAAAGAATTTAATGTCAGCAGGAATTTTATTTATTGCATTGACTAATGAATATTGATATGTTTCATCTACCACAGTGTAAAATGAAGGTCTCCATTTCGTTTGTGGAAATATTTTGTCTATTTTATTAGAAGCAAAAGAATATTCATTGTTTTTACATATCTTTTCCAAATCTTCTGCTTTCAAACTAGGGCCATTGCAAATTATGAAACATCTTTTACCTGCATATTTATTATGTAACTCTTTTATTTTTGCGTTATTGCTTCTTTCTTTTCTCGATATATTGAAAAGTAAAGAACTATATAGTTTTCGCAAGTTTTTAATCTTATTTTTAATTGATGTTGGCATTTTTATTATTCTATAATAATTATTATTTCATTACTGTCCAGTTAAAATCAGGACACCAATATTCTTTTTGTAACAGAATAGTTACTTTTATTCTAAAATATCTTTCCCTTCAATATATAATTTCTTATAGAGTTGTTCAGCAACATAAAAGTCCAAAGGTGTATCAATATCAATAGCCTCAATCTCATCTGTTATTACAAATTGAGGCTTCTTCCCTATAATATTGCTGTTTTTAATTAAATCTTCTTTCTTTACTACTGTAACTCCAAAGTTTAATGCTAAGATATTTGGTAAATTCTGTGAATTTGGAGCATGTTCTGGATTGTAATTTATTGGTTTGCCGTCAAGCCACATAAATTCTTTTATTGAAGAAACAGTTGCAAGACAATCATATTCAGATGTAGTTAAAAAATTATTTATACACTGTGATACTGTTGCAGGTTTAATGAAAGGTGATGTACATGGACAATATACAAATATATCGGTATCCGTAACTTCACCTAAATGTCGGAAGAATTCACTTCCACTACATTTTGATGATGCATAATATTCTTCACGTCTATGAATTTTTATTCTGTCTGAGTATTTTTTTTTAACAATTTCTATTGCTTCTTCTGAATTAGTATTAACAACAATAGAAGTGAGTTCTGGAACTTTTAATAGATTCTTAATCTTAAGTTCCATTAAACATGTATTCGCGAATGGTCTTAAATTTTTGTCTTTAACTCTTTGCGAACCACTACGAATAGGAATCACTGCTGTAATTTTCATATGAATATTTTTTATATTTAACATTAATAATAGAATATAATGTCGTAAGTTTATTTAATAAGTTGTAATTTCCCGATAAGAAACTTAGCATGGGAATACACCCATTTACATATAGGATAATAAAGAATAAGGAGAATAATGGTTATAATAATGTTATAAGGAATATTTCCAATTTCCATTTTCCTAAATGAAGTAGTTATTATATAATGTGTTGCTACAATTAGGCCTGTAGAACGAGATATATAGAATATAATATTACTATTAGTTATTTTCTTAGATAAATATTCAGATATAGAATAAAGTGGTAAAATAGCAGCATATGCCATAAATATATATAGTAAAATAGATTTCCAATAAATTCCTTGATACATATCACATCTGCCATGTAATAATGAACAACTTACAGAAAGTAAGATAAAAATTAACATCATAAATTTTCTTTTGGACATGTTTACAAATGTATTTTTATATAATGCAGTTATGACATAAAAAGGGATAGCCATTGATAATGATAAAAAATATTGATAGCAAGAAAAACTATAATTATGATATGCTACAATAAATGCCATTGATACTATAGTAAAAATAATCCCACGTGCTTTGGTTATTTTGTAGCAAACAAGTTTCACACCACCTAGTGTTAGAAAAAACCATGTAGGTGTATTTGGTATTTTAAAATTGATAATAGAGTTTATATTATTTGAATCTTTTATTATATATGGCATATTAAATAGTATGAATATAAAAATCATAGATAGCATAGTATTTAAACTTTTCTTAAACCCGTCTTTATGTAGTAAACCGCTGATACAAAAGAATAATGGCATATGAAATGTATATATCCATGCATCAAGTCTTTTGCCTATACTTCCTGGTTCATAGTAAAGATGTCCAAGAAGGACAAATGAAATGCCTAATATGCGTAAAAAATCTATAGTGTTTATCTTCTTTGATTCCATCTTAATATATTTATGGTAAATGAATTTCAATATAAGTTTAACGATTTTATAAGATTTGAGTTACTGTATGTGTGGTATACAAATAACAGTGTGGTGATGGAGGTATAGATAATGGTAATATCTGCACCGATATAGGATAATAGATCATCGGCCTATCAAAGATAGGTATAAACTGCTTGCTTATACCATTGGTGATAGAATACATACGTGTACCGCTGCACCAGCTAATACAATTCCTTTCATGTAATTTGTTATTTATTGTGTCGATTTG
>ULWF01008859.1_pt1 | contig 14069 bp, 9 predicted proteins | sample 1960081 | NCBI WGS metagenome assembly ULWF01 (sample SAMEA4835805, study PRJEB28245) | human gut metagenome | biome: gut microbiome; material: fecal sample | place: Denmark | collected 2008
GATAATTCTGCCCACGGCAGTACCGGGATTTTCAGTTACTCGGAAGCATTCGGGTAACTGAAAATATACCTTGCTGTGTCTTTGAGGACACAAAAGTCCTCCGACTGTCGGATTGATTTCCGAGTGTAATAACTCACTTTGTGTATCGGTCGAACCGATGGAGTACATCCAACGGCTCAACCTGTTCCACCGTAATCCCGTCAGAGTTTGCGCCATTGCTCGATGTCATTCCGGTAGGCATCAAGGTGCAGGCGGACAAGGTTCTCTATAAGTCCGGATGCGCTCATGCCCTTCTCTCCGAGGTAGCGGACAACCCTGTCCAGCTCGTCACGCACCGTCTCACTGACGAACACGGGCTTGCGGTTGATAATTTTGGGAACTTTGAGATAGGTGGTGCGGTACTCATCCAAAGACAGCCTGCGCTGTTTGCTGCTAATGCGCTTCTGCGGCATTGCCGCTTCTCCGGTCGCCACTCCTGACGGTTCATCTGCCATAGGAATTTCTGCTTCTTCCGTGACGGTCTTGCCGAGCTGTTCCGGCTCCTCCGGTTCCAGACCGATACTCCTGTAGAAGTCGTCTATCGACTTGGAGGTGTTGGGTTCCCTGCGCCCCATTTTTTCCACGATTTCACGAGCCTGTTGCTCTGTAATGTTTGGTTCTTTTTTCATTGTAAAAACAAATTGATTAAGTTATTGAATGTGGTCTTGGTCTATACCTCGACCGATTATCGGGAGCGAAGTAAGGTGCTTTAATGCAGTCAGTCAAGCACTTGGATTTTCTTAGGCATTTTTGTACGGTTTTGCTTTATGGAGACTGACAAATCGGTGCGGACTTCACCGATTTGCCGGATATGAATAGCTGAAAGGACAAAGGTACGATTGGGGGCTATTTTAAATTAAGCCCTTATTTTGGCTGTGGCTTCTTTATAAAACATGGGAATTAAAGGCTGAACGGAAATCGTATTCCACCGGCTTGCTCACAGATAACCGGCAAGCAGTACCCCGGACAATGACTACCGTATCGGCGCAACACGCTGCCACTTTTTGAAAATCCATTGCATGACAGCGGATAATGTATTTCTTTGTGGCAAAAGAAACAGTAATAATTAAAAGAAAGGCAATATGGAAATTGTATCAATCGAAAGAAAAACCTTTGAGGCAATGGTCGCCAAGTTTGACCGTTTCGTCAGCCGTATGGATGCCATCTGCCATCTGCACGGGGAAAAGAAAATGAGCGAATGGATGGATAATCAGGACGTGTGCCGTATGCTCAACATCAGCCCTCGCACGTTACAGACGCTTCGGGATAACGGCACGCTGGCTTATTCACAGATAAACCACAAGACGTATTACCGTCCCGAAGACGTGGAGCTCATTGTTTCCGTTGTGGAGGATAGAAGAAAGGAAGCGAAGTTCAAAGGAAAGACTATATGAATTAAATATAATGACAACACCCACTAAATCCAGAGTAATATGAATGAGTTGATTAACAAGGACAACAAGTGGATAATCCACTTTATGGGCAGTCTTGACCGACTGCTTGATAATGTAGAGCACCTGACCGCCAATTACCGCCCGACACTGGGCGGTGAGCGTTTCTTCACTGACAAGGAGGTGTCGGCACGGCTGAAGGTGAGCCGCCGGACACTTCAGGACTACCGCAATGAAGGGCGTATCGCCTATATCCAGTTGGGCGGTAAAATCCTCTACCGTGAATCCGACATCGAACGGATGCTGAATGACGGCTACCGCTCCGCCTACCGACAAAGGATAACTTGATTTTTCTTAAAGGAGTGCAGTTTGCCGTATGCCCTGTATTGCGGCAGCAATAGACTTTCGACAAAAAGAAAAAAGGAACGGCTTACGGATGAAGTGTCAATACTGCGCTTCGTCTGTAAGCCGTTCCTTTTCTGCTCTTTACCCATCAGTTGCTTATTTTTCGTTGTCGGATGCCTTTCAAACGTGTGGCAACGGAAACAAGTGGCTGACGGGATGAACCTCAACTATACCATCGGTTATTACTCCTGCCACAGGAAACAAACAACGTAACAGGCGTTTCTCTTTTGGTGGTGCTGATTTCATTTATTATAAACCGTCTGAACAAAGCACTTTCTTTACTGCATATCCTGAATGCAATGGCTATAACCATTTCAAGGTTGTAAACGTCATAGCTGATACCATCCGGTTGCCTGATATATCGCATCGTATCGGCTTCATTCAGTTCATTGTTCTTATAGATTGCCCGTATCGTCTTGCGGACATTGCACGAGAACACCCCGAACAGGTCGGCAATCTCAAATTGCATCATCCATACGGGTGCGGTCGGCATAGTGACTGCACCCGTTTCACTGATTGTTATTATGCCTCTGCTCATAATTCCTTTATTTTATGATGATTATTTGCTATTTCTTCTTTTCGCCAGCCGATATTTCCTTTCTTCGCTCCATCAGTTTGTCCATATCTTTGGAAATTTTATCATCGGTTATCCGTGCATATCCCTGTGTCGTTCTAATATTGGAGTGTCCCATCATCTTAGCAATACTCTCAATCGGTATGTCCGCCGAAATCAAAAAAGTGCCGAAGCTGTGCCGACTTTGGTGATAGGTCAAGTTTTCCTCTTTTCCTATGGTTATTCCCAATTCATGAACCTCAAACCATAGGGCATCACGGTTGGGAAGAGGAAACACGGGCTTCTCGTCATCGGTCGTGTTATACAGCGACAATATCCGCTCCGCTATGGGATGTAAGGGTATGAATGCCTCTACCTTTGTCTTTTTGCGGTTGATGCGGATGTACCGTCTGCCATCAGCGTTTGTTCCGATATGGTGGGGATAAAGAAGTTTGATGTCCACATACGCCAGTCCAGTCAGGGTGGAAAATATGAAAGCCCGTCTTGCCAGTTCCATACGCTTGTCATACATCGGTGTGGAAAGTATCTTCTTGAACTCCTCACGGCTGATGTACCTGTGCCTTGCTTCCGGCTTTGTCTCATACTCCAAGTCCTCACAGGGATTTACACGAAGAATCTCCTTATCGACTGCCAGATACAACAGGCGGTTCAGCCAACGCAGGCAATGGTTGGTCTGGGAAACCCCGAAGTTCTTGCATTTCTTCAAGTGGGCTTTGTAGGACTTGCCGAAATCCTCCGTCACTTCTTCAAGGGGAATGTCCTTTTTACCGATGGACGTAAGAAAATCCGTCAGGTACTTCTGATAATACATTGAACTTCGATAGGAAGAAATCGAGTCTATTTCCTCGGAATGCTTCTTCAATCGCTCACGTTCCCATTCTCCCATCTGTAGAAGAGTGGTCGGATGGATGTTGTTCAAGGATATGTGGTTCTTCAAAATCTCGGCACTGACCACACCTTGCGATTTCAGTATTTCATTGTAGGCTTCCTCTGTCAGTCGTAAATATTCTCGTAAGCGGTTATTTTCCCTTACGGATTTAATCTCGTTTTTCTTGCTGTTCCATTCTTCCGGTCGGCAATAAATCCCCGTACTGATGGCAGTCTGTTTGCCGTCAATGGTTATGCGGCAGAGTATGGCGGTCGTACCGTCAGCCTTTACTTTGCTGCGGTTAATGTAGGGTAAAAGTGAAAATGTACTTCGCATATCGTTTTCTGTATTAAAGAATTAATTGAAAATCTTTGGTGGCTTCTATGAACTTGTCCATGTCCTCGAAAAGTTTCTTCGGGCTGACACGGGCATAGACCTGTGTTGTGGAAATGTCGGAATGCCCCAGCATCCTGCTGATGGTTTCTATCGGCACACCTGCTTCAAGCGTAATCAGCGAGGCGAAGCTGTGCCTCGCCTGATGATAGCACAAATCATCCTTGATGCCTGCCAGTTCCGCCAACGCTTTCATGTGTCGTCTGAGATTTGACCAATGCAGCAAAGGGAACAGGGTGTCCCTATCCTCACTATGATATTTTTCAATCAGCGCAATCGCTTCCGGTAACAGTTTCACACTGGCACGAAGTTCGTTTTTCTTTCTTCGATACTTCAACCACAAAGCACCGTCCTCATCCGTATATAGGTTCTCGTGGGTAATCGAGACAACATCCGCATAACAGACCCCGGTGTAGCACCCGAAGAGAAACATATCCCTTGCCAGTATATGGGATTTGCGGTAAGCGGGTATTTCCACATCACGGATTTTCTCAAACGATTCACGACTCAATGCCCGTGGTGTCGTTTCCGTCTTCTTTGGTAAGGTAAAATGCTGGAAGTGGATTCTGTCGGCATATCCCTCCTTATACGCCAGACGGCATATCTTCTTCAGGATGGCAAGATGGTGGCGGACGGTATCAATCGCATAACCCTTATTACCGGTGGCAAATGCCTGATAGTCGTGGATGAACTGCTCTGTCAGTTGTCCAAATGCCAAATCTTTCACCTTATACTTGGTCTCGATGAACTCCCCGATTGTCAGGCGCATATAGTGATAACCGGGATAAGTCCCTTTTGCCCTGTCTATGCCGATACGGGCTTTGAGGTCATCGCAGACAACATCCGTCATTCGCATGAGCGTCATTTGTGTTTCCATGCTGCCCTGAAAAAGGTCTTTCACATCGGTGGCATCGAAATCAATCTTGCGCTCCACAAGATTGTCGAATGCCGTGTTTACCGCCAACAGTAACTTTTCAATCTTGGCATTGATCTCAACCGCCTCCTTGCTTTTGCCGTTCAGACGGCTTTCACGTGGATTCCATAATTCGGGAGTGCAGGACAGTTTGCATCCGAACTGTGCCATTGTCCTGTTTACCGTGATGCGTCCCATGATGGGAGCTTTTCCCGACTTGTCCGGTCCGCTCTTTTTGAGGTAGAGCAATACCTTGAATTTTTCTACTTTCATACGCTTATATTTTTTAGTGCAAAATTACTTGCCGCATAAGCGTTCCTTGATATGCAAAACACTGTGTATGAGTGCAAACAAAACGGTGAGGTTTTCTTTTCATCGCTTTGCGTTACCTCTTTCCGTTTCGGTAACTACCCGGCTAACGGTTTGGTAACTGAACAACCTCAATATTCCGTTGTCGTTTGCATTTTCCACATTTTGCAGAATACAGAAATACAGCTCATTTCAAACGACTTACGTTTAATCTTTACCTATTCACTATTACTTGCTTCGCCTTGTATATTCCATTGTTTTAGGCACTCGTATGCAACCCTGCAACTCGCCGGAGGAACAGACATTTATACTGTTAGCAAAATGCTTGGTCATACGAATGTCCGTACAACTCAAGTGTATGCAAAGGTTGTTGATGCTAAAAAGGAAGAGGCTACCAAGACGATTAAGCTTGATTTACCGTATTATTGACTATAATTTTATATTCTAAATCAAATTATTAGGTAAATACGTAAATAGTTTTATGTCACAATAAAATATATTGTTGTTTTTCGAAATAATTTTGCATCTTTGAAGGTATAAGACAATAGAGTGTAATTATATGGCAACAAATAAAAACATTAATCGTATCAAAGTAGTTCTCGTAGAAAAGAAGAAAACGAACAAGTGGCTTGCTGACCAAATAGGTAAAGATCAGGCTACAGTGAGCAAATGGTGTACTAACACAACTCAACCCACTCTTGAAACTCTAGTAGAAACTGCAAGAATACTTGAAGTTGATATTCGGGAGTTGCTCGTACCTACAGACAATCAGAAAATTATGATGACGATCTTGTAATAACTAAATCTAATAGAATATGGTCAGCAAATCAATAATAGAAAAATTACGTGAGATATATCAATCTTTGCCTAAGGTTGAACTGGTTGACAAGGGTGATGGATGGGTGAACCAGTATGATTTCTTACGTGCTGTTGGAAAAGTAGGTATCAATTATAAGAATCTGGGGTACGATCATTTCTATGAATTTTTAACAGATTCTGGATTGTTTTCATTCTGGACAGATTTCTCGGGAGAAAAACCTATAAGGTATGTAATTGAAAAAGCTAAGCCAAAATCTCACGAAGAGCAAAGAAGACCACAATACAATCGTGCAGCAACCCAATACGTAGATTCCGAGGAGGTCGTTAAAATCAAACGCAGATTGCGTCTTGAGAACAATCAGTTTATTGGTCAGTTTGCGCCTCAAAGAAATGAAGGTTGGTTTACGATAACAGATATCCGTAATACTGATTTTACAAAGATTGAAGATAAGGAACGTGGTATAAAGAATCTGTCTATCTCATTCAGAAGCAACAAGGAGTTCAACCGCTATGCATACTACAAGTTCACTTGGGTATTGCTTGAAACCGATCCTCTCAAGTTCGGTATTGACTTGCATGAGGAAATAACACCAATTTACCCCAAAGACATTGTGAGCAGTCTTTACGAGGGCCTTATGCGTTACCCTGCAGGTGCTGCAAAGAAGATTGCTCGTTCGCTTGATACTCTCAAAAAGCAACTTACACAAAGCGGTAAGGAAGTATTCATCTATGAGTTGCTGCAGAATGCTAACGACTATCCTCGTCGTACAAAAATTGATGGTAAGATTCAACCTTTGCCTGTTGATGTAGAGTTCCATATTACCGAGAACTACTTAACATTCGAGCATACAGGTGAATATTTCAATCCGAAGAATATTGCAGCTATTTGTGATATAAATGATGGCGAGAAGTCTGACAATACCGAAGCCATCGGCTACAAAGGTATTGGTTTTAAGACCGTTTTCCTTGACAACGACTATGTTCTCCTCAATACTGGTAATTACACATTCAGGTTCGACAAGTCTGCTACGGATGTAATCAATACACCGTGGCAGATATTGCCAATCTGGACGGAACATAATGAGATCGATAATGAAATCAAGTCTGTATTCCGTCAGCATCCTAACGAAGAGTTCAGAGTAAAGTTCGCTCTCCAACCACGAGATAAGGAAATTCTGACCGATGAAGACAGAGATGATAACTACATCGATTTGTTTACCGATGTATTTGAATCAGAGCGCGTCATATTGTTTATCCCGAACATCAAGAAGGTTAGCATCTTTATTGATGGTCAGGATGAACCGATTGTACGTGAGAAAGACAATAAAGACTGGTGTGTATCAGATTCTCTTGTAGATGATATTCCTGAGGATATTACAGATAAGATAAACGATGTCTTGGAAAATCCAGACTCTCTTCGTTCGGATGGTTATGAGAAAATACCTGAGAAGTACATGAACTTCCGTAAGACTGCGGTAAAGTTTGCGTGCAAGAAAGCTGAAAGAAAGTTGATGCCAGTTGATGATGCCATACTTTATTGCTATCTGCCAGCAAAGCGGGCTGATTGGGGCTTCAATTTCCTAATGAATACCGATATGGTGCCCAACGGACAGCGTGATGATATTGAGGATATCGAGCTCAATCACGTTATTGCTCGTATTGCAGGTAAACAGTTCTTTTATTGGATCAAGCAGCTTATTGAAAGCAAAAAATACGACCTTGACTCTATCTTTGCACTTATCCCAGACTTTGATGAGTGCAAGAAGAGACGCGTGTATAAGACGTTTATAGAGGAGTTCCAGGAAGAATTTGAAAAGTTCATAAAAGAAGAGCCTTTTGTTCCATGCGTGGATAAGGATGGTGAACAAACCTTTGAATGCATCGACAATATTATTAACGACATGACTGGCATGACAGCGAACGGAGTCATTTCAGACGAAGACTTCATAATTCTTATGGAGTTGGGTGACTACTCCTTGCCAGTTGACGAGTTAAGACAATCGGAGGCATTCATGGATTTCTTGTACAAGCATTCTCCTTCGAGCCTTGATGTAAAGGTTGATGCTGTTGTAAAGAAATGTGAGGAAACTGATTTCCAGACATGGTTGACAGTTCCCGAAAACAATACACGATTTATTAGACATTGGTTGAGTGAGGATGAACTAAACGAGTTTGCGAAGAAAAATATATTTATTGAATACGAAGGCGATTTGTTTACAGCAGGAAGTCTCTACTATGATTTTGACACGAATTGTAATGGAATAGGATTCTTGCGTAGATTTGTACCGCATCTTTGCGAGGCATCAAGAGCAAATTTTGAGGAAGATGAAAATTGGAAATCATTTGCAGACAAGTATTTCCTGTCTTTCTCTGCTGCGTCTATGATTACAGATTACATTCTATCCAATGAGGATGCTATGGCGTTGCTTAACGTACCAAGCAATTCTGTTGCATTCTATCGTTATCTTGCAGTAAAGGAAGTTGATTTAAAGGCTAACAAGACAAAGGTTCCGTACATTACCGAGGATGGTGGTGCAAGTACCGACTATACCAATTATCACTACTTCTTCAACGAAGAAGCTCATGGCTTAATACGTGAGAAATGGTTGGGCGAGAATCTTATCAACGTACTATCGCATATCTATTTTGACAGCCTGGCTGATGACGAGAAAGATAATATAACTGCAATATTTGCTAACCTTGGATTCAACGAATTTACCAAGGACTCCTTCATCACGACTGTCATAGTTGGCGATGCCGATTTCCGAGCAAAAGTAAACGCTGCCATAGAAAACAATTATGCCGCCAACAAAGCATTTGTTGAATATGTGTATGGTTGTGAAGCGCAGTTGAAGGAAAACGTTTTCAAGGATTATGTCTTGCGTTGTGTTGACATCCACAAAAATGAGGTATATCTTTGCAACGATGACGTGCGATACTTCAATCAGGATGCGTATGCTCAGAACAGCACCTATGCTGACAATATCAATCATGCTTGGTTGCAGGATAGCATGATGTATGCTCTATCGAATGATTACTTTGAAGGTCGTGAGAAGGAAGAGGTAAAGAAACTGGAATCGTTCTTGCGTCAGCAGTTTGGCGTTAAGACCTTCACAGACAAGTCGTTCTTCACAGATGTTGTAATCAAGAACAAGGCGGTTATCTATGCCGGTCTTGTTGACGAGGCAACTATGCTCACATTCTTGGAATACCTGAAGCGTGACGCAGACAGACTCTTTGATGATACTATGAGTTTCAACGACATCAAGGATATGCCTTTACTTGCCTATGACGGAACCATAGTAAGAGCAAGGGAACTGAATATCCAGTATATCGAATACAACGAGGACGCAAAGATTCTGTGCGAGAAAGCATGGTGTCCGAAGATGTATGTTGTGCTCTCACAGAAATATACCGATGATTTCTCTCAGGATATGCGTCAGCTGTTCAAGATTGTGAAGTTTGACATCAATACCACAACTGACATTCTTGCTCAGAACGCAAACTTGCGTCAATCGGTTAATGTTATAAACAATAACGTTGATTTCTGGCGATGGGTAAAGGTAAACCAGAAGCAAATTGCATCTGTTGATAAGTTTAAGACTATTCCGTTGCTTGACAATAACAACGCGCTTATCAATTGTGTATCGCTTTACATTTCTGACACCTATCAGCAAGGACAAATTGAGGCGCTGGTAACTAAGTATGTAAAGGAGGCGCAGTTTGTGTCTTCGTCTTACATCGAAACCGCCAATGAGAACGAGAAGTCAGAGTGGATGAAATTGTTCAGGAAACTCGGTCTTAAGTCCGATAACAAGGATATTCTTTTCTCAGACATCTTGCCTAAGCTTTCAACTATTGAAGTAGAGTCTTTGGATTCTGTTGTAGCGATGATGACCAAGCACCTTAAAGACCTGAAGGATAAATGGGCAGAAAGGAAATACCAAATTATGCAGTTGAGAGTTCGCACTCAATATGCTGGTTATAAGACTCTAGATCAGGTAATAATCGTCAATATGGATGAGGATTCTGTATCTGAGCCATTCAAGTACATCACTCTTGCCAACGAGGTTCATCCCGATATTCTAAAGGCAAATAAGGACTTGCTTCATGCTATCTCTGAAGAGTACGGTAATCGCAATCTCATTACCACAAAGCAAATGTGGATTGACGCAAAGGTTAAGGATTATCTTGCAAAGTTTACTGCCGATGAGAATAGCGTTGCAGACATTCACATTCAGTTTGTACGTGAAGTAGTCAAGATACAGAGTGAGTATGACATAAATGACACACTTCGTAAGCAGATAAAGTATCTGGTCAAGTCGAATGAAACGACATACAAGCTTGCTCATGAGCTGACACTTGGAACAGAATATTCTCCAACGTGCGACTTTGAGGCAAATGGTGTGTCTGAATTGTCGTATCTTTCAGACACTTACATCTTCGAAGGCAACAAGGATATCATCAAACAATATTTCAAGGCGGAGAACGTGCATCAGAATATGACGCGAGAGGACTTGAAGTATCTCGCAAACCGCACATTTGCTTGTTATTTCTGGTCGAAATGTTTCTCTCGTCGCTTGGTCGAATATGAATCCTGGGTAGAAGATGGATGTTTCAATAACCGCGTGTGCATACCAACAGAGAATTCTGTTCAAAAGCCGGAGTTGTTGTATACACCTCACATAGCTGGTTATGCTGTTCGTGCCAAGGTACCTCAATGGCAAGAGAAGGTTCCTTGCAAAGCTATTGTTGACTCTATTGACAATCGTGATGCTCGTGAATTATTTGAGAAGATCAACTTCTGTAAAGCTCTCTCTTTTGAAGATTGCCTTTATTACCTTGCTCGTGTTACGCATCCAAGAGAGGAAGAAACTAATTTCCGCAGTATAGTGATTAATTGGATGCTGTCTTCGCCTATTCAAGATGAGACTTTGGTTGACAACTATCGTAAAACGCCAACTGCAGAATGGCGTAATGGTAAGGGGCAGAAGAAGCATATTACGGAACTTTATGCTATCCATCCAGATGCGACACAGGAAAGGAATATCTTCCGTGGCGATGAGTTTGTTATGCAGACAAGTGCTTTCCCTTATGATACAGATTCGTTTGTCAAGGTCTGCAACATGCTGAAGATAAAATGTCTGACAAGTTCTGATTTTGTGGCAACACCTATAGGCAAACAAGATGAAACAGCTGATATGGTTGCCATACTCAGACCTCGTCTGCTTATCTTGTCGGCTATCGAGAACCCAGATCGATTCCAAGAACTCTACGAACGTTATAATACAAAGCTGTCGCAGTATCATTTTGTTGTATGTGAAAAGATAGACCTCGGTTATGACACTATACATAATGATGTGGAGCGTATCTATAACGATGACAACCACCTTTATTATGTAAGCTCATGGAAGCATAATCGTACCTTTACAAAGTTCTGTAGTAGATTGAAGCGACTGGTAGGTTTTGACGTGTATGATAATGTATGTGAAGACGTTCTTGATGATAGCGTTTCTGTAGAAGCGTGCATCGAAAAGTATTGCTCTTCACTTGCATACGATGAAAAGTTCCGCGCTTATCTCAGATCGTTGGATTTGACCATCAACGTTGAGCCAGAGGAAGAAGAACCTATCGAAACAGAAAACGATTACTATAGCAATGCTACGAATGAACCAACAGATTCTGCTACTGAAGCAACTACAGAGACATCAACAGAAAATCAGCATGTTGACGATACGAAAACTATTCGCGAGGATGACAAGCCTGGTGCACCAAATAAAGATGTAACGTCAAGACCTGTTAACGAACTTGAAGTTGGGGAAGAATCAGAGACATCACCAAAAGAACCTATTCAAACCGCATCGCAGCAGTCAACTTCTGACTCTCGTCCACAACAGCAGTCGCAACAAACTGAATCACTAGTTGGTCAAGCAACGTCATCTACAGCAGAGGAAGAGCCAGAAAATGACCTTGGTCAGTATGACACATATGAACAGGTTGATGAAGAGGATATTGAAGACTACGATGACACAGATGAAACAGACGATGTAGAAGCTGACGTTGATGAAGATGTTGACACAACGGATAATGCCAGCACAACGTCTTCTAATACTCATATGTCTAACACGTCTCACGCTTCATCAAACAAGCCTCATGAGGATTATGATCCTGACAGTAATGGGTACATGGGATCTGTTGATAAGGACAAGAATTATCAACCTGTTGGTGACAGACCTTACAAACCTCGTACACGTAAGCATCCGAAGATTTTCACCAAAAAGGAATTAGAACGCCTTCGCTCACATGGAACGCCTCTTGAACTGGAATCATTACCACCAACGAGGGAGGAAATAGACCTCTTAGCTCAATGTAACATCAAGCCAGAGCAGATTGCCGACACCAACTATCTTGCTCAGTTGCGTCTGTACCAGAACCTCAGAAATGAGATGCACGCAGAGCCTGAGGAAACAATGGAAGAGTTCGTGCGTAATGCGAGTGATGTAACTGTACACAAACTTAAAGATGGCAGATACATTCATGCTTGTAGTGCTGCTCGTGGCGTGATGTATATTTCTCCTTCTGTATGGAATAAGATGGTTGATGACAAGTGGAAGATTTGCGTTTATCTTGATGGACAAGGCAAGAACTTCCATTACATTAACAACGCCGAGGAATTCCTGAAACTCGTAGAAAAAGACGATGTTGTTATCAAGATTACCGGCAAGGAGAAGGTTGATGTAGTAAGGGCTCTTTATACAGGCATACTTGAAGATGCCAAAGGTACTGCATACACCTTGATTCGTGTGGCTGCTCGTACAAATATGGATGCCGTATTCGCTCACTATGTTGGTGCTATGGCAGAAGCGGAAGATGGTAACGATGATTACAACGATAACGACTATTGATTATGATTGACAATATCAAACTTGCAAACTATAAGTCATTCTTTGCTGACCAAGTGAAAGAGGCTATCGACGAGCAACAAAAGATCAATCGCTCGCAGATGCGGAACTTATTTAAGACAGGTGAATTATCGCTTGCTTATGTTGATTCCATTCAGCATGAGACAGGCATGATTATCCTCAAATGCCCTCGTCGTATGGCTCCACGCTTGAAAGTTCTGAAGGGCGTGTGCATAATTAAGAAAGGTGCTAAGCAAGCATTAGGTGAACACGTTACGGAGTGGATCTGCCGTTGGGATGAGTTCGTTGACAATAAGGATTTTCATTCTTCTGGTTCTGACATGACTCCAATGTACTATGTTCATACTGGTGATTCCAACTATGACTATGTTGCATGCTCTGGATTCAGTTTTAAGTTGTACGATATCTTGTCAAAGGCGTTGGTTGATGGCAAAAGTCTTTCACTTATCGTCCATAATCCATTTCCTCCTGTAGAGTATTTCCGCAACCTTGCCAGCTATATGGATGCATTCTCTTCAAACGATGAATTGAACCTTGAACCGACTATAGATTATGAGGAATGGACACCCGAGGAACTCGCATTTGATGAACAGAAGCCAACAGGCATTTCTGACACAATCATAGACACGCTCGCTAATGAACATTGTTGTATCGTACAAGGTCCTCCGGGAACTGGTAAGAGTTACACCATCGCTTCTGTGATTTCATCGTATCTTGATGCTGGCAAAACCGTCTGCGTCACCACCATGGCGAACAAGGGTCTTATCGAGTTGATAAAGCAGAAGCCTTTGCAGAAGTATGTGAAGGAAGGTCGTGTCAGCAAGACAAATCTCTCTATTGACGAACGCAAACAGGTGTCTGGTGTAAAAGCTGCCTCTGCCGACTTGCAGGTTCCTGGTGGCGAAATGCTCTGTGCGACAAACTATCAGTTGTCAAGTGTTTTTAGCGAAAAGAAGATGACTCTGTATGGTTTGCCACAATACGATTTGGTAGTCATAGAAGAAGCTTCTCAGGCTTTTCTCACGGCTATAGTTGCGTTTAAGCAGTTGGGGATTGATTGCCTAATTGTAGGTGATCCTATGCAGTTGCCACCTATCGTGAAACTTAACAATCCACAATATAATTCGTGGAATGTGGCAACACAAGTTGAAGGATTGAAGTCTATGGTGCTGGGGACATCGATAAAATCTTATCGTATAGTAACCACTTTCCGTCTCACGAGTCGATCAGCCTCCCTTACAAAATGCTTTTACGGAAATCGTTTTGTGTCTGTGAAGCAAGACTATTTAGATTTTACCAAAGCGAATAGTGTCTTATTTCCACAAGATGGCGGTGTACTTTACCATTGTACACTAGATGTCCGCAATGGAGTTTATTCAGATAAAGCAGATGCTATTATACGAGATGTGATTGAAAAGCTGGAAAAATTTTACCC
>ULWF01052960.1_pt1 | contig 13929 bp, 10 predicted proteins | sample 1960081 | NCBI WGS metagenome assembly ULWF01 (sample SAMEA4835805, study PRJEB28245) | human gut metagenome | biome: gut microbiome; material: fecal sample | place: Denmark | collected 2008
AGCTTTCCATCGTCCGTCAGATAGATGCAGAAATTGTTATTCAGGTTAGCGTCCACAGAAACCACATGATCCGCGATCCGAACCGCATCCATTTTCCCCAGGTCCAGATCCGTCTCGTAGCTGCCGTTTCCCAGCTGTCCGTTTTGATTATAACCGCTGCCCCAGAGGACACCATCTGCATCAATATAATAATGATTCCATGCCGTGGCACGGTCGGTGATATACTGCTCCACGATCCGAAGCGGGCTGCTTATCTGCAGATCCTCCGCCCGGCGGATATAGAATGTCGGCAGATCCTTTTCTTCCTCTGCATCGCTCTCCGCCGTCACACTGTCAGCAGTCTCTCCTGCGGCATTTCCTGCCTCCGGCTCCTGCTCCGTTACGGCACCTTTCTGTGTCAGTAATATCAATGCCACCACGACACACAGCTCCACTGCCAGCGCTGCAAGCTTCCCAGCGGTCTTACGTCCTTTCAAAATATGCCGGATCCTGCCCTTGATGTCACCTTCATCGAAGCACACCGGTGCCGCGAAGATCCTGCGTGCAGTCGTGTCGACCGCCATGTATAACAGTGCGGTGGCATATTCCTGTCTGCCCTCCGGCTCCAACTGCTCCGTCACTGCCTCGTCGCAGGCTTTTTCCATATCGCAGCACAGCAGGTAATACGCCAGCCATACCACCGGGTTCACCCAATGCACAATACTGATCAGGTATGCCAATATTTTCCACAGATAATCCAGGCGGCGCAGATGCATCCGCTCATGCTGCAGCACACAGTCATAGAATTCCAGGTTCATCCCCACCGGAAGATAAACCTGTGGACGCAGGATTCCGAAGACCATCGGCGTACGGATGCCGTCCACGTAATGTACTCCCTTCTCCGCAGGAAGGCTTTCTGCCAGACGACGCTTCATTCTTACATAAGAAAAAATGAAATACACGAGAAAACAGGGGATTCCTGCCAGCCACAGGCATTCAACTGCAAATATTACCCGCAAAAAGGTAGCCGATGCGAAAAATGCGGCTGCCGTGCCGGTGGATTGTGCAGCCGTCACAGGGAGCTCGTTCGATCCCGCTTCTGAATTCGTACTCTGCACGGTCATCGCATCTGTTCCGGTCGCCTGTTCTGACAAGGTGCTCTGCCCCGTTGTTGCATTCTGCTCCGGTGTGGCATTTTGTCCCGGCACAATGCCCGTTCCAAGTCCCGTCACCACCGTCGGTCCGTCCGCACTTACCGCTACTACCATCGACTCCGGCTGCGCCCGCCAGAATCCATGCTCATTCTCGATCTTCCAGGGAAATATAAGATAGAAAAAGACGATTCCCCACAGCAGCACACAGTAGCGGTAGGAGATCCGCAGTCCTCTAAATACCATTCTGAGGATCAATACGATTCCTACGATGATGCTTCCCTGAATGCTCATTCTGATCAGTATCTGCATCATTGCCATCCCTGTCACTCCTTTGCTCCCCCGTTATTTTCTATGATCTTCTTCAGCTCTTTGATCTCTTTCTTAGACAGCTTCTTCCGGGAAGTAAATGCCGCTACGAAATCCGGCAGAGATCCTGCGAAAGATTCCTCAATGATCTCCTCGCTCTGTCTCGCCTGGAACATCTGCTTCGACAGCAGCGAAGTAACGACACCGTTCTCACTGATAAATATCCCCTTCTGGCAAAGGCGCCGCAAGACTGTATAGGTCGTGGATTTCTTCCAGTTTAACTCCTGCTCGCACAGCTTCACCAGTTCCCCGGAGGAGACCGGCTCATGCTCCCAGATGATCTCCGCAAAGCGCATCTCAACAACACCTATGGTATATTCCGACATTGCAATTCCTTTCTGTTCTCGTTGTATCTATGATGTCTTATAACGCAAAATGGTTTACAAGTTGTAACGTTTTTATGTTACATCGTGTAAACCATTTCTGTCAATGCCTATTTTTTATCTGCTAAGGTAAAAGTTTCTCTTATACTGGAAACTTTTTTTATTTTTATCAATTGTTTCCAGTATAAGTTTTATCACCCACCATATGGCATCAAGTCATTAAAAGTCGCCCAAGCCTTCTCGGCAGTGTAATCCGCCAGTCTAAGCCACCCGGTGACACCATTCTCGGTCTCCACGCAGAGCCACTGTCTGCTGCCATCCAGATAAAGGAAATAGACTCCGTGATCTGCGTTGATGGTAAAGCGTTCGCTTCCTCTGTCGTCAGATCTGCCGCCACCTTCCCATTCCAGACCGGCTGGTTGGACAGAAGCGGAAGTTTCATCTGGGCGGTTCCGTTGCTCTGACTCAGGATCCAATAACCACCTTCCGCAGTAAGCATGTCTGCGGAGAAATCCTGCGCCTCCGACGGCAGCTTCCAGTCTGTGACCCCGTTTTCTCCGGTCTGTCCCGAAGTATCATATTCCCGGATCGTGTCGATCCAGATTTCCAAATCGCCATCCTGATAATCAGAAGCTGCAAAATAGTACAATCGGACACTATCCTGTTGCTTCAGATAAGCCATCTCCTGTCTATAACTGTCAGACGTATAGTAATTTCCCACATTCTGGTAAACCGTGGAACGTCCCTCTGCCGCACATCCCGGCGCTATATATCCCGGAACCATACAATTTAGTCCGGCGTCGTCCCCGGTGGCCGCATAAATACCGTAGCTGGAGACCTGATAAGTAGCAGCAACATCCGCAAAAGATCCGGGGGATACCTTTACATACACCCATTTTTTCGACAGTTCTGCCACGGTAGCCCAATTTTCATCCCTGGGTCCGTATTCCGCATAGACCACTCTGGCCTGATTTTCTCCATCCAGAGGACCGGTAGAATGCCGGCCTTTACTGTCGATGTCTCCCAGGGAGAGCATCCAGATCTGACTGCTCTCCTCCGCAAATACCATGGGAATATCGATACCGGATCCATCAGCGAAAATATAATGTACGTTTGCCACAGAACCTTCGCCGGGTCTTGTGGAATCCTTTTGGAAAAATAAATACTGCCTCCCGGCTTCATAGAGCAGTTCCGTCATTTCCCCGCGGCCACCCTGCAGATTCAGCAACGTTTCCGCAGCCTTCACCGGATCCTTGTAGGTCTCATGGGCAACGGCATCTCCGTCTAAAATCCGCTGATGCAGTTTCCGCGCCGCGACACCATCGTAGCCAAGATACTGAATACCGTCCTGTCCGGCAAAAGACCGGGTATCCTCCAAGGCAACCACATCAAACAGGGCACTGAACTCTTCCCTGCTGTGAATGCCCTGCTCAAATACCGCTAGCCATTCCGTTTTTGCAGTCTCATAATCCACTTCATCCGTCGCAAACTCCCCTGTTGCAGCTTCCTCGGTTGCATCTGCCCCGTCGGTTGCCTGCGCCGCATCTGCCTCTGTCTCTGCACCGCTATCCGCATTTGCAACATCCGCTGCATCCGTTCCGCCGCCCGGATTGCTGCACAGGCATACCACCAATATCACAAGCACTGCTGCCGCGCCGATCATGACCCAGAATGGCGGCCTGCGATAATCCAGTACATGACGGATACGATTCTTCACATGGTCTTCGCCAAAAGAAAGCAGTGCGCAGATGGAGCCGCCCCGATAGCGTTTCCATTCGCCGCCGGAAGCCTCTTCCAACAATGTATAAGAGTAGATTTTCTTACTCTCTTCACCGAGGAGCTTCACAACTTTTTCATCACAGGACATCTCGCAGTCCATATTCATCAGATAAAATGCCAGCCACACCAGCGGATTGAACCAGTGGACACAGCAGATCACCAACGCCGCAGGCTTAAACAGATAGTCCCTGCGCTGTAAGTGCACCCGTTCATGACACAGAACAACTTTTCTGCTCTCAGGATCTAAGCCCGAAGACAGATAGATTACCGGATGGATCAGCCCCATGACGAAAGACAGATGCCCACCGTCGATCTCGCAGATCCCAGGTTCCACCTGCCTGACACTTTTGTCAGATCTACGAATCCGATGACGCATGCGCAGATAAGAATAAGCATGATATCCTAGGAAGCCAAGCATTCCTGCCAACCATACCATGGATAATACACGGAACCACACCGGGTATGTCCATGCGCGGGCGTCAGTACCCGTTCCGGCAGATGTTCCCGAAATCACTGCATCTGTTCCACTGGCTGCCACCCCTGCAACCGCAGCTCCACTTTCTGTTCTTGCAGTTCCCAGGGAAAAATCCTGCGTGCCGTCAGCATTCATGACAGTATTGTCATTTCCACCAGCCATCGTTTTTTCTGCTGTCTGGCTGTCCGGTACTTCCTCTGCATCGTACTCCCGCCGCAGGACATCTCCGATGTCCTTCGTATCGTTGGCCTCTGCATAACCATGACTGCCCGGACTGACTGTCTGCTGCCCGGACGTCATCTCTGTCCCCACAGACAGCAATTTCTCCGGAATCAGGCTGATTCCTGTCTCCGGTAGTATCGGGCAGCACAACCGCACAAACACGATTCCCCATAACAGATAGGAACACCATTTTGGTGCTTTTTGCAACAAAAGTCTGGCGAGGAGCACCAGCAGCACGCAGTATCCTCCCACCAGACTTAAGTTCCATACACCGTCAAATATTCTGTAGATATTCTCACCCATAAGCCCCTCCTGTCCTGCCCCCCGGCAAGGCATAGTCGATGTTTTATAGACTCTTTGTAATTATAGTCTACATTCTACCGACCCATCTGTCAAGTAAGAAATCTGATTCCTTTAAAGTTGAAAACGGATGTACTCCCGGTATTTCTGAGCACTCCCCGCGCCCTCTGTTTCCCGGAAGACATCGTACACCATCCGGTACTCTCCCGGCTCCAATACTCCGTAAAGCCAGTCCCATTTGTAAAAGTTTGAGACTTCCTCCCCGCAGCCCACCGTATGACCTATCATCGTAAATCCGTAATCGTCTATGATCGTCTCCGCATCCTGCCATTCTCCTTCGATCCTGCGCTGTAGAATATAGGCATCTCCATAGGTCACCTCTGTCCCGGCATCCTCATCCTCCCGCCGGATGACAATACTGGCGCCTATATTGGAAATATCCCGCAGGGTCACAGTCACACCCGCCTCAGGGTCATAAATCGTTTCTGCCTGATTCTGTTGTCCCTCTTCTTCCGGATTCCAGTCACTTACTGTCAGCTCCGGCTCTTCTTCCGAGCGCAATACCTCCGCATGCATTTCAAAATCCAGCACGCAGTCTCTATGGATTTCCTCTGTCTCCCCGGTAGTCATGGAAGTGCCGGTCCCCCGGAACGAGATCACTGTCTTTCCATCTCCTATGGTCACATCCGAAGTGACATATAACGGTTTCCGATACTGTTCACTGATCCACACAAAAACCTCATTGGTTGCTTCCCAATACTGCCGCAGTTCCTCACCATACTGCTTCGCATACCCCTGTCCGATGTGGGATCTGCTGCGAATGGAGCATATGGGATAGGACCGGTAGAGATCTTCACTACGATCATGGCTGAATCTGATCTGTATCTCCGGATGCTCATACAGCCATAACTCACGTCCGCCCAGAATCCCTGCCGCCAGCGCCACCACTGCCAACACGATCAAAATAACATGCCTTTTCTTTTTACCGTTCATTTCCGCCCCTCTCTTTCCCGTGCTTACTTCTGCAACGCTTCCATCAGACGCTCCTGCCAGTCATAGAAAGCCTGGCCGTCCACCAGGCAGCGTTCGTCCTCACCTATCCATAATCCCTGTTCTTCCGACGCGTAGCGAAAGGTCCTTGTCTCACCGTCTGCATAGACAAACTGAAAATATCCCACACCTTCCACCATCTCTTCCGGCGGGATCGGATCTGACGTCACTTTTCCGGAAAGCTGTATAAATTCCTGCCACAGCTGCTCTACGGTATCGACATCTTCCACATAATCGTAATCCTCCGTGCAGAAGCTGCAACCGATCTTCTGCGGGCACTCCTCCGGCAAAAAAGCCGCGCAGAATGCTGTCTTTGCTTCATTCTCCAGCATTCCCGGATACCATATATCCGCTATGGCATAGGCTTCTTCCGGTGTTGCCGCCGGATATAAAACATAGCTGGCGGGATTCTCTACGGATATCATCCCTTTTTCCACATTCTGTACCGCCTGATAAATCGCTACGGTGGTCTGGGCATCCGGGGTTCCGATCCAGCCAGCCCCTCTTCCCTCCTTCAGAAATCCTCTGCTTGCTCCATAGGTAAAGAAATAATTCTGCGGTTCCTCTCCCTCTCCAACGAAAGATATCTGCCCATGGAAAGTGCTGCCGTGGATCCAGGGCAGTACCCGGTAATAATAGGTTCCGTTGACGCTCACTTGTACCTCTTCCTGCTTTCCGAAAGCGTTCTCCTTCGGCATCTGTATCCCCGGCACCGTGAAATCCACCGTTTTGCGGAATTCGATGAGATTCAGCAGAAGTACCACTACCACCAATACGATTGCACTGAGAAAAATGGTTGCTTTTATGTTAATCTTCTTCATAAGCCCCTCCTTTGTTTCCCTTCTATCTATATTGACGACTTTTATACTTCGTTTGTTACAAACAGCATAACAAAATTTCACCCCTGAATCTACTTTTTTCACCCAAGCGACCGCTTTCTGTTATTTCTGGTCTTTTTATAACATAACCACTGTAAATGCACAATTGAGCAGATGGAAACTTAACAGTCTGGAACTATAAAACTGGCGGCATCGTTTTCCCGGTGTCGCCAGTTTATTGTCACTCTATTTTACAAGTGGCTCATAATAGAGCACTGTCTGCGCAGGATCTTTTCCGCTGATCTCTACGCCGTCCGCCGTCGTTCCCTGGAAGCCGTCGGATGCGCCGATATAGAGAATGCGACCGTCCGGTACGAGGACCGCACAGGTACCTTCCGTACCGCAGGGCATCTCCCAGTTCTCCTGCACTCTGGTGAATTCCGTCTCACCCAGACGATAGGTGTCCACGCCGTTGTATCCCCATAGGATAAAATCTGCCGTCTCACTCACACCTGCTGCCACCATTTTCCACGGGTAGATCGTATCAGCACTGCAAATAACATTCTCACCTCCAGCCACCGGAACAAACCTGAGGCTTTCCGGATCTACTGACACTAATGTCATAGCTATATTCCCTGCTGTCGCATCGCCCACTGCCTGTGCAGCCGCATAGACTTTGCCGTCCTTGCCCTGTCCTAATGCTCCGGCACCTTGTACGGCATAGCTGTTGTCATCCGCCACGTTTCCGATCAGTTCTCCTTCCGCAGAATAGATCCGCACATAACTGCCGTCCTCCTGCATCCGCATCCGCATATATAATCTGCCTTGGGCATCTGTTGCCATACTATCAACGATATTCCATTCCCGCTCTCCTACGGTAAAACTGTTCAGAAGCGTTCCCTCCGGGCTGATATGATAGATTACAGGCAGCCAGCCGTGCTCCGCTCCCGGTACAGCCAGTCCCTTCAGTCCCGCATAGATGCTGCCGTCCGGTGCCGTGCACAGACTGTAGACCTCTCCATTTTCTGCAAAATCTTCAAAAAACGTCTCTGGCGTTCCGCTGCCGTAAGGCAGATATTCCACTCTCGCCTGTCCGTCCGTAGTGAAACCGCCCACATACAGACCGTTCTCTGCCACTGCCGCACAACGGATACTTACGTCTCCCTCATAAGCAATCTGCCATTCCTGCGTTGCCGTATCGGCGCCGAGAACCGTACCACTCGTTCCCTGCTGTGCTGCACGTCCCTGCTGCGCAGCATCCTTTTCCGGCTCTGTCTTTACATACTCATAAGAACCTTCCGCAATCTCCTCGCTGATCTTCGCCAGACTGTACTCTCTCTTTTCCTTAAAATCGATCAGCTCCAGCAGCTGCTCATCCGTAAGCTCCTTCTCCGGCAGGAAAAAGGTACTCCGCTCCGCATAAAAAGCCACGCCTTTCTTGTATTTCTCGGGGCTGTCAATCAGCGTAAGCTCCTTTTTCGGGAAATATCCCTGCTCCAGGTATGCCTGCCTAAGTTCTTCCAGTCTCGCCGTCTCGCTCTCTGTCATCGGTCTGCTGTAAGAGTCCGCAGAGGCATTTGCGTCCTGCAACTGGGCAAAATACTCCTCCAGTTTTTCGTGATTCATGCTTTCCATCCGTGCCTGATACATTCCGGATGCCGTCACCGTCGCCGACGCCAGTACCAGACAAGCTGCCGCCAGGATCGCCGCCCGCCGGAAGCTGTAATGGTGTCTGCTGCCTCTGCCGTTTTTCTCCAGATGCTGTAAAATATCATCCACCCTCGCATCCAGATCTTCCGATACCGCCATCTGTTCCTGTTCTGCCATTTTATATAATTTTCTATCTAAAAAATCGCTTTGCATCTCCTGCTCCTTTCCGCTGCTACAACATTGCCCGCAGCTGCTCTTTCGCCCGATGCAGACGGGATTTCACTGTGCCCTGCCTACATTCCAGGATTCTGCTGATCTCCGGGATTGTGCACCTCTCATAGTAAAACAGAACGATTACATCCCGATACCCGCCGTCCAACTGCATCACCGCATCCCACAACTCATGATGCTCATCGTAGAATTCCGGAGACAGGTTCTCTTCCCATTCCACCGGACTGGTGCGCTTGTTCTGCCTATAGATTTTTTTCGCCTCGTTGGCTGCAATCTGCAGGATCCAGTTACGAAAACTGTCTGCTTTTTTCAATGTGTCTAATTTCTCATAAGCATGCACGATAGCCTCACTGACCGCGTCCTCCGCATCCGCACTGTTTTGCAGAATCGAATACGCCAGTCGGTACATGGGAAGCGTGTCACTCTTCACATGTTGCACAAACTCTTCTTTTGTCATGACTGCCAAGGTAACACCTCCTTCTTATCGCCGGCTTCACTATATATGAGTCGCAAGTGGATAAAAAGGTTCCAAAAAAATTAAGACACCGGATGAATCCAGTGCCTTGCGATGTTTTTCCACCTTAATTTACGTTTTTAGTATAATTGAATTCAGAAATAAAAGTATACTTTCCTTTGCCTTTTCCTTTAATTTCTTCAACAACACCTATTTCTCTTAATTTTTTCATAACGTTCTTAGCTGTCGAAGTTGAACATTTCAATACTCTCTCTATCTCAGGCGCTCCAAATATCTGATTAGTTTCAATTTCTTCATATATTTTTAATATGTTTTTTTTCGTTGGTTCATTATATGCCTGACTATCAATAGCCAACTTTATATTTTGAAAAGACAACTTTTCACTCTCAATAGCCAGCTTTTCACTCTCAGCAGCCAACTTTCCAGATAAATAGCCACCTTTTTCAGCATTGGAATTATAAATAACCGCCTGCAACATGAAAGCATTTGTATGATAAACCGGATCTTTTAATCCAACCTGCTCCAGTTCATTACACATACGATTAACACCCTCACCAAATTCTTTTACAAATTTATAGTTCTTTAAAAACTCTGCAATCTTAGGGTTTCTGGAAAAATGTGTAAAACGAATATTGTCTGCTCTTACAAGTCCCGGAAGTTTCCCAGGACTTTCTACTATGATATGATCATCAAACATTTTAATCTGAATATCTGTACCAGTAATACTGTACGCCCGATGAGTAACAGCATTTACAATCAGTTCTTGTCTGACAAACTTAGGATATTCCTCATCTGTAACAAATGTTCCATCTGATCCCAAGTATGTTTTTTCCTTCACCTGTGTATCCAAATATGCAATTGCCTCATTTATCATATTAAGCAGTGTTCCTTCAAAGATAACATCCTTAATTACATTCATCTCTGTTCCAAATTTTTCTTCGGTTCCCTCATAACGTATAAAACGAATCCTTGCGCGAGGGAAGAAATTTTGCGGATTTTTTCCAAATAACAAAATTGCAGCGGAACTGATTTGTATCTCGCCACCTTTCTCTTTTATAAATCCTCTGTTCTCTTTAAGATATTCCAATGGACTTTTTCCATAATTAATCTTATCTGTATATTCTTTTACAAAGTCCATATCTATATCATCTATCGTAGCATCGGGTACGGCTTTATCTTCAAAGTAACGTTCTCCCTTATCATAATTGAGTTGGAGACGTTCCTCAAAAGTCTGCAATTTAGATTTGTCACCAACTCTTAAGAATACATCATCTGCCTGATTTGCATGTACTTGTGGACTTGCATCAATATGCATTACAAGCACATGATTCTCTCTTCCCTTTTCATCGACACATGGAACTTTTTCTATTCCGACTTTAACAGTCGGATTGCAGAAATCAAATGGCACTCTCAGTAGTTCATTTAACTTCTTTGTTTCAAAATCAATGCCTTCAATTCTTCTTGTCCTATCGGTTATACCTATTGCAATATCTCCACCATCCGCATTAGCAAATGCAACAATTGGTATTGCTAAATCCTTTGGAGAAATATTTATACTTTTTCGATCAAATGTCTGATTTTCTTCCTTTGATAAAATTTCTTCAATCGTCATTGCATTCACCTTTCATATATTAGTATTATTTTAAATGTAATTTGTTTTTTTCGTATTGTCAAACAAAACCGATCTTGAGGACACAGACTCATATTCCTGACTCCCCGAAAGGTCTTGACCCACGATAATCCGCTGCGGGCGTGAGGAATTCCTGGAAAAGAGTTTCGCGGAGGCAAACGAGCGGCAGATCATGGAATATATCTGTGCGCACAGGCAGGAATGCGAGCTGGCGCTGGAGTTTTGTTACGAAAAACAAGGAGGATTACTCTATCCGCCGAAATTCCCGCCAAAAAGCGATGGTCTCCTGCAGATCCGCTTCGTCTTCAAACAATTCCAGCTGTTTCGCCACTTCGATTGCAAAATCCACATACCCGTTTGCTCTCGAAGTGGTGATCCGGTCGGAAGTCACCACATCTTTTTCACCGGAGAGCGTCGATTCGATCCCCTCTAACAGTCCTGCATGCTCTACAACATCCACGCCAGCGCAGATGGCGGCGATCCGTCCGCCCAGGTCCTTTACGCTTTTCAGGTACTTCCATACCTCCGGAGTATCTATCTTCTCAATATCACCTCCCGGAATAACCAGCAGTTCCACATCCTTCGGATCCGCAGAATCCAGCCGATCCTCCGGCACTATCCGGTATCCTTCCGTGGTCGTAATCTCTTTCCCGTCCAGAGATACAAACTGCATTTCTTTTCCCGTTACTTTCAGAAAATAATTCAGTATCACAATTTCGTAAATACAACTGGTATCATACAACAATACTACTGTTTTCATCCGCTCTCTCCTTTTTCTCCCTTATAAGTTAATTTTCACGTAAATCAAAAATGTTTTTGCCTGGTTTTTCACGTAAATCAAAAATATCCCGATTTTCATGTCTTTTAATGTATGAAAATCGGGATACCCTAAGTTCCTCAGAATACTACTTTATAACGAAATATCGATTACCGATGCAGGTACGGTCGGGACACCGATTCCAGCGGCATCGGCAGAAAAAGATGTCCCGGAGGATCCGGCAGATAAGCTCATGCCGCCTCCGGAGGGAATGACGGGATTGTCCTTCATTTTCTCCAGACGGTCAAACACTGCCTTGAGGTATTCCGCATCTGCCTTGACGATTTCTTTCATCTCTTTGTTGCGGTGTTTGATCTTCATCATCTTAAGGTCTGCAGGATCGATGTCCTTCTTCACAGAGAGCATGGTATCGGATAACTCATCCATTCCCATCTCATCCATTATGTCCCGCATACTGTCAGACAGTTCCTGTATCATCTCGGAAGTAAAATCGCTCATTTCCACCATAAAGTCACTGGTCTGTAGCAAAAACTGATCCAGCTGGGGATAATCATATTGTTCCAGATCCATATCAGTCTGTGCATCCGAAGCCTCACAGGGCAATTCCTCTTCAGTTTCCGGGTCCGTATTCTGATCCGTGTCTGAAGTTCTCTCTTCTTCGTCCGTGCAGACTTTTTCACCCTGCCAGATTCCGCCGGCTGCCTTCGCCAGTTCCTCTTCTTCTAAGTGTTTCGCCTTTTTCTTCGCTACACGCTCCATGGCTTTGGCATGGTTGATTGCTGCTTCGATCTCGTCGTCATCGTAATTACCGCTCTGCTTCTGCCGTTTCAGGCGCAGGACTTCTCTCCGCGCCTGCCCGGCTGCCTGCTTTGCCGCCTGGGACGTCTTGCTCCGCAGTATTTTGGATGAAATATTTTTAAACTGATATTTCAGTTTTTTCAGAGCCAGCGTCGTGTTTTTCGTCTGCTGCCTCTGATTGCGCAAAGCTTCACTGTAGCTCAGCGTGCTGGTAACGATAGACTTCTGTCCCAGGCTGTTTGCTGCCTGCGTCTGCGTACTCCGGCTGTCCCGGGCAAGCATCCGTTTAATATCACTGACCGAATTTTTCGAAGCAGTCGTGTTATTCTGCTGCCCAAAAATGCCGTTTGCACTGCTCTGGTTCGTCCTACTCCCGAAGGTGATCTGCGTCGTTCCCCGGCTGTTCGAGCGCACGAACGTTCCTCCATATTTCCCCATAGAAACCATACAATATCACCTTACCCTCTGAAATCGATGTTCTGACCCACCTGACGTTCACTCTGGGTCTGCACCTCGTCACTCCGTGTGTTGAAATTGTAGGTATCTATCCTGGAAAGCAGCTCCTCGATGGAATTGGCGGTAATGGTTACCGTCTCTTCCGTATCATCACTCTCTGCCCGCTTCTCCTTTAACTGCTCTTCTTTTTCTTTCTTTGCAGCCTTCTTCTCCGCAGCCTTTTTCTCTGTTTTCTTCTGCTCAGCCTTTTTCTCGATCCGGGCCTTCTGCTCGGCGCTGGATTTCTTCAATACAGCGAAAAATGACAGTGTTCCTCCATCATTTACCTGCATTCCAAAGCCCTTGACATTCGCACCGGAACTCTGCAGGCTAGTCTTTAACTGCTGTATCTGTGCAGCGGCACCACTCAGGATTCCCTCATACTGTTTACGGAATTTCTCATCCGTCGCCATCTGTTCGATCTTGTCTTCATCAATGAGAACAACCGTCTTATAGCCGTTGGCATATTTTGCAGCATTGGCTTTTGCATTCTCCTTCTGATCTCTGCTGACCAGAATAAAATCATAATTTCCGTACTTCTTCTTCAGCTGCTCATAGTATTTCGCAGCCTTCTCCGACAACTCCGGCTGACCGATGGTCCTGCCGTAATTCCCAGTCGTTCCCTTCGTCTGTTTCGCTTCAGAAGTGCCGGGCGTGCCTGCAGCACTCGTCGTATCCTTCATTGTCTTGTTTTTCGTATTCTTGCTGTAATCACTCTGCGCAGCATATGCAGCGATGCTGCTTACCCCTATCTCTGTCATACTTATCTCCTCCTTGAAAATAGATGCCAAATCCGTTTGTTTTCACAGTTATCTTACTATGTATATCGTCTTCTTTTCTGAATACATTGATAGTAATAATGCCAAAAAACCACATTTCCGATCCTTTTCATCGATCAGAAATGCGGTCTTTATATTATATTTTTCTTACTGATTCAAATTGTTGATCGTATGAGATAACTGTCCGAGAATCTTCTTGATCGCTTCACTGGAGGCTGCCATATCTCTCGCCAGCTTCTGGACCTCCGTTGCTACCACCGCAAAGCCCTTTCCCTGATCTCCTGCCCTGGCTGCTTCAATGGATGCATTCAGCGCCAGGATCTGCTGTCTCTTGCTATAACCGTCGATCTCCTTCGTTCTGTCTTCCGCTTCTGCGATCTGCTGTGCAGCATCTGCAATACCGCCTTTTAATTCTCCTACCAGATTTGTATTTCTACGATGAGCATAGCTTGATCTCACAAACATATTGATCACATCTCCCAGCAGATTTGCAGATGCATCTATTTGCTCCTTAGTCTTCACATTTACCTTTTTCAGGGCCTTAATATATTTATCCTCGTCAATACCCAGCTCTCTCGCTGTCTGTCGGAACTTCTCCTCATCCGGATTCTCCGGCAGCACCTGTCC
>ULWF01048319.1_pt1 | contig 13829 bp, 16 predicted proteins | sample 1960081 | NCBI WGS metagenome assembly ULWF01 (sample SAMEA4835805, study PRJEB28245) | human gut metagenome | biome: gut microbiome; material: fecal sample | place: Denmark | collected 2008
GGATATACATCTACTCCATGATCTGTATAATATGCACCAAGACCAGCTTTTTCCAATTCTTCTGGACAAACGCCATCAGTTAATTGGTGTACTATAGTTCCAACCATTTCTAAGTGAGCTAATTCTTCTGTACCTATATCATTTAAGATTGCTTTTGCATTTTGATCTGGCATGCCAAATCTTTGAGATAAATAACGAAGAGAAGCAGCAAGCTCTCCATCAGGTCCACCATATTGAGAAATTATATATTTAGCAAGTCTAGGATTTGGACATTTTATATTTATTGGATATTGTAATACCTTATTATAAGTCCACATTAAAAATTCCCCCTTTCCCAAGGCCATGGTTCTTCAAGCCATCTCCATTTATTACATGGAAAATAAATATTAAGAGGGCCATAAACCTTTTGATACATATCTTTTAGTTCACGAAGTTTAGTGCAATATTCTCTATGAAGACAAAGAGCTTTTTTATCATCTACGTGAGTATCTAAATATTGAGCAAGTTCAACACATGCAAAATCTAAGCAACGAATTTTTTGAAGCATTTCCTCTCTAGTTTCTTGTTTTTCTTCGCAATCTTCTTCAGGTTTAATATTAGTAAATTCAAATGAATATACAGGAATTCTTGAAGTAGGACATGTTTGAGAACATCCACAACCACAGTTTATATCTTCTTTTTCTAACATTTATTACACCCCTCTCCAATAGTATTCATAGCTTTTATAAAAGCATTTTCCTCGACTGATTGACCAGGTACATATGGACTAACAAGTTCTGGAAAAATAGTTCCCATTTTTAAACCAACGCATGGAACAAAAGTCTTATCCATTGTTTGAATAGGAACATAACTTTGAGCAAGTAAAGGGTTTTGAGGAAAAACAGATTCGCCTTGTTCAAAACCACAATCACAAGAATCACTGTCTTTTTGAGTATAGTAATCAGCAGTAACTCCGTAATTATTACAAGCAGTTTCTATTACATCGTTATCATAATTTTTTTGTTGACAACAATTTCTATATCTACAACGATACATTTAAGTAACCTCCTTCATAATTAATATAGTATATAATATGTAAATGAAGAAACAAATGTGATAAAAAGTAGAATTATGTCGAAAATTATGTAAATAAATTAAGTTATAAGTATGGACTTTTTAGAATAAATATTATATAATAGAGATTGGCTAAAAATAAGGAGAGTGAAAAAATAAAATGTTAACCAATATAAGAGATAGCTATAAAGTAACAAAGTCGACAACTCAGCAATCTTATGAATATCAATTAGGTTTGATGCATAATGAAGAATATAAAAAAAGAGTAGAAAACACTTTTTTACAAATAGTTAACTTGTTTAAAAACAAATATCCTCAAGTAAAAATAGAACCACCTAGAGGAAGAGAAAAATCAGAGAAAAGTTTAAAAGAAAAAATAGATAAATTAGAGATAGAAAGATTATGCAAATTATATGCTATTGAAGGAATATCGGGTGAAGAAAAGAAAAGATTGTATAATTTAGTCATAAATAAAATAGAGAGAGAATCTCAAGCAAAGAACGAAAAAGTTGAAAATGAAATATATAATATATTTATAGGAAATATAAAAGACTTTAAACAAATAGAAGAGCTAATACAATTAAAAGAAATAAGCGATAATATGAAAACGGCATGTTTAAGAGTGGCAAAGATAAACTTAGAAAGACAAGGAAAAGAAAAAATAGCATATAAAATAGAAGAATGTTATGGAGAAGAAATAGCTAAAAAAACCAAAAGACCAGAAAGCAACTTGTTACATTGGGAATGTATAAACCAAATGAAAAGCTCAGAAGAAGAAAGAGAAAAGTTACATAAACCAATGGAATATTTAAAAGCAAAAGATTTAAGAGCGTTTAAAATAGTAATTGCTAACGTTCCAGACGAAATACAAGTAGAAAGTCAAAGACTAAAGCAACTAGTAGAGAAAAGAAAACAATCAAAAGATGATAAAGAAAGAAAAAAATATGATGATTTATGTTGTATACAATTAGAAAAAGATTTTGCTAACTATTTAATGAAAAATAAAGAATTATTAGAAAAAATGAATATTAGAATTTTACCAGCAGGATATAAACAAAAAACAAAAAGAAATGGATATATAGCAGACCATTTAAAGTTTTGCTATATAGATCATCCAGAATATACATTTGAACTTCAACTAAGATCTATATATAGGGAGGAATTGTCAAGAGCAAATGGACCAGCAGCACATGATAAAAGGTCTGGCAAAAAAAGAATATTTCCAAATACAGAGAATAAAGAAGTATTTATGAAACAATTAAAATATATGACACCTAAATATACAATATTAAAAAATGATAGTAAAGGAAAATATAAAATAGAAAGATGTAGTTTATTAGAAAACATGTTAGAATATTATTTAGGGTACATAGACCTAAAATCAGACGAATATAAAAAAGCAATACAATATTTAACGGAATATGAAAAAGAAAAATAGACAATAAAATGTCTATTTTTTTAATATAATTTAATAATAGAATGAAGAGTTTTTTCATCTTCACTTTTAATTACAATATAATGACCGTCATCAGCATTTGAGTAAAAGCATTTTAGATTATCACCTAAAAAAGAACCAAATTTATACATGATTTCTACATTATTAAAAGTATTATTTTCATATACTTCTTTTGGTAGGCATTCATAAGCTAAATCTAAATAATATAAATTGTGCATATGGTTATTAATATCAATATCTCGTCTACTAACAGTATAGTTATAAACAAGAGAAGAATTTTCTGGCTCTCTTAATCTCTTAAAATCAAAGTTATCACCAAATACACATTTGCTATCTGAAACATACTTGTTAAGAATATCTTCATTCAATTTCATAAGTCCATTTTCTAAATGAATTAAAGTCCATTTAGAAGAGCCAACTACACATAATTCGTTATCTGCGTTATAAATTTCATAATCACGAAAACAAGAAGCTCTTTTAATTCCTCTTGACCATGTTCTAACTTTAAACATTCTACCATCATATTTTATTCTTTTAATAACTTTAAACTTCCAATTAAGTAAAACCCAACTTAACTTTGTTTTTTCTATATCTTTTAAACCAAATCCAGCCATATCTGACTGACATCCACCAATATCTTCAAAAAAAGCTAAAATAGCTTTATTTGTTATATCAGTATTTTTATCTATATCTCTAATAGTTAAATAAAAATCTTTTTCAAAAAATGCCATAAAAAAATCACTCCTTAAAACTTTAACAATTATAACATAAAAACAATAAAAAACTACAAAAAAATAAAAAAATATGTTAAAATATCCAATAATAAAAAAGAAAAAGTATTAAGAGAGGTAAAAATGTTAGAGCAATTAATAGAATGTAATGTATGCCCACATAAATGTAAAGTAAATAGGTTAGAAGGAAAATCAGGAAGATGTAAATGTAATGACAAAATAAAAATTGCATTAGTATCAACACATATGTACGAAGAACCATGTATAAGTGGAATGAATGGTTCTGGAACAATATTTTTTTCTAATTGTAATTTGTCATGCAAATTTTGCCAAAATTATGAAATAAGCCAGTTAGGAAAAGGACATGAAATCACAATAGAAGAGCTTGCAAGTATTATGGTAAAACAGCAAGAAGCGGGAGTTCATAACATAAACTTGGTAACACCAACTATGTATGTATACCAAATAATAGAAGCGATTAAGATTGCAAGAAAAAATGGATTAAATATTCCTATAATATATAATTCAAATGGGTATGAAAATGTAGAGACAATAAAAGCTTTAAAAGGCTATATAGACGTATATTTACCTGACTTAAAATATTATTCAAATGAAATAGCTGTAAAATATTCAAAAGCACCAAATTATTTTGAAATTGCAAGTAAAGCAATATTAGAAATGATAAACCAAGTAGGAGAGCCAATATTTGATGAAGATGGAATGATAAAAAAAGGGGTAATGATAAGACATTTAGTGCTTCCAAACCATATTCAAAATAGCAAAAATGTTTTAAAATGGATAAAAGAAAACATTCCAGAGGAAATCTATATAGATGTAATGGCACAATATTTTCCTACATACAAGGCAAAAGAGGATGAATTGATAAACAGAAAATTAACAAAAAGAGAATATAAAGAAATAGAAAATTATTTTTACTTGTTAAATTTCAAAAATGGTTATATGCAAGAACTTGGAGAACATGAAGAAGAATATGTACCAAAATGGGAGTAATAAAGGATATTTTAGGACGGGTCACTTTTGTCCTTTACATAAACCAGATAAAAAGAAATAAAAAACATTTGCTTATTACATATACAAAGTATATAATAAAAAACAGGAGGTAGTTATGAAAGATAATAATATCGTTTTTCCAAATTATGAACATAGTATATTAAATTTAATAAATACAATATTAAAATATTATAAGGTAGAAACAAAATATAATTCTTTACCAGAATTAGAAAAAATATTGCAAAAAGAATATAAAAATGTAGTTTTAATAATATTAGATGGAATGGGTGAGCATATATTAAAAAATATTTCACCTGATAATTTTTTGTATAAAAACCATAAAGATATAATAACATCTGTATGTCCATCTACAACCACTGCGGCATTGACTACATATTATTCAGGAAGACCACCTATAGAGACAGGTTGGATTGCTATGTCACAATATTTTAAAGAATATGGTAGAGCTGTTGAAATGTTAAGAAAAGTAGATTCATATACATATGAAAAAATAAATACCTCAAGAATGGATGTTTATGATTTAATAAAATATATTCCAGTATATGAACAAATAGAAAAAGTAAATCCTGATGTTAAAGCATATGAAATAAATCCTCTACATTGTGAGTCAAGAAGTAAAAGAAACATAAAAGCAAATACTGTAGAATTAATGTGCGATTCTATAAAAGCTGTATGTCAAAATAAAGATAAAAACTTTGTTTTAGCATATAATGACAATCCAGATGCTTTATTACATAAGTATGGTTGCGATTCAAATGAAGTTAAAGAATTTATAAAGAATGCAGAAGAACAAATTGAAAAAATGTGCAAAGAACTAAATAATAGCAATACATTGATAATTATTTCTGCAGATCATGGTCATAAAAATATAGAAAAAATCTATAATATATTAGATCTTAAAGAAATAAATGATTGTCTTATTATGCCACCTAGTTTAGAATCTAGAGCTGTAACATTCTTTGTAAAAGAGAATAAAAGAGAGAAGTTTGAAGAATTTTTTGAAAATAATTTGAAAGATAAATTTATGTTATTTACAAAAGAAGAGTTTTTGGATAGAAATTTTTTAGGATATGGAATACAGCATAAAAAAGTAGATGACTTTTTAGGAAATTATATAGCTGTAGCAATATCAGATTCAATAATAAAATTAGATACTTATACATCAAAGGAAAAGGCTAATAAAAAATCTACACATTGTGGATTTACGCCTAACGAAATGGAAGTCCCATTAATAGTAATAGATTGCAAATAATATGATAATTGGAATTTTATATAAGTTTTAGACTATCGTAAGTGTCTAAATATAAGAAAAAAGGTACTATAATTACATAGTACCTTTTAAGGCTTTTAAGTGTAACTGTTAATCATGCATAAAATCCTTGGTGTTGTTTTTGATTCTCTCAGGGAGTTCGTTCCAGTGTGTAGCTAAAGTAGCTTTAATGTCACTACAGGTTTCCTGAATCTTATCGATAAAAGGATAAGCTCTCCAGTCCCAAATGCCATCAGGAAGCTTAGTATAATCTTCATATAAAAGAAGCTGTCTCACATACTGGCGAGGAATGTAAAGTTTAGGGTTATCATTAATTCTCCAAAGAGTTTTATTTGTATCTCTTACAAGTAAGTAAGAATTTTTCTGATACAAAGGCAAGTCTTCATAAGAAATAACATTTAAAGGAAACCCAGCAAATGCCTCAATGTCATTAGCAGACAAATTGCTTGCTACAACGTGAGTGTGGGAGTGAACAATTGAAGTTTTTGATTTACTAGCACCGCCATTGCCACTTCCATTTTCCCATACTAAAAATTGAGAATTGCCATAGGTTAGATTGAGAATGTATTCAACATCATCTAATACCTGTAAAAATTCTAACCGTTTTTTCAAAGAAAGTTCTCCATTGGACATTACGTGGTCAAAAGGAATAATGAGTAAATAACCTTTAACAAATTCTCCAATTGTAGGCATTACAAAGAAGTTTTCGCTCTTATATAATGTTCTATGGAGATTGATGTCTTTATCCATAAATCCATCATCAATGTATCTACAATAAGGACAGTCAGAACGTTTAAATGGTTCTAATGAAGCGGAAGTGTCAGATTTGAGATCTCCAATATCACAATGATGATAATTTGCAATTGCACTAAATTGCTGAGCAATATTGCCTTTTTTAACATTTATAGCATTAGTTTCAGGGACTAAAGTATAAATGCTTTCGACTACTGCAACATTAATCACTGTAGAATTTTTAAATTCAGAAATCTCAGTTACTCCGCGACAAACGACACTCTTGTTATGGTTAAATACCTCAAAGACAGTTTCTGGTTTAAGAGAAGCATCTGTAAAAGAACAAATACCTTTGAAGCAAATTTGACTGATAGCGTCTAATACAAGTTTCTCATTACCAGTTAAGATGAATAAAACCCGAGTTGTTTTCATTTTTTCCATAATTTCACCTTTACCTTTTCTGAAAACATTGTTAATAGTTGCCATAATACTACTACAAAAAAATACAAAAATCAATAAAATATGATAAATTTTTTAAAATTCAAAATAAATTTTGGAATTCTTTAGAAACTTTTTAGAATTGTAAAATTTGTCGAAATGCTTTTTGAATAAAAATGATTAAAACTATAAAAAATCTTTACAAAAAAAGATGCTTATGATATATTTGAGAAAAATAAATGTAGCAATATAAGGAGGTTTTGTTATGACAGAAGCAGATAAACACTTTATAGAAACATGCAAAAGAATAATAAAAGAAGGATATTCGTCTGAAGGAACAGGAGTTAGAACTAGATGGGAAGATGGAGAAGAAGCAAATTATATATCATTAGTTGGAGTAACTAATGTATATGATGTAGGAAAAGAATTTCCTATGATAACATTAAGAAATAATTCACAAACAGTAAAAAGAGCAATAGATGAAATATTATGGATTTGGCAAAAGAAGTCTAACAATGTAAATGATTTGAATTCACACATTTGGGACCAATGGGCAGATGAAGATGGTTCAATAGGAAAAGCTTATGGCTATCAAATGGCTAAAAAGTATCAATTTAAAACAAAAGAAGGAATAAAAGAAATGGACCAAGTAGATTATGTGTTATATCTACTAAATCATGACCCAGCAAGCAGAAGAATAATGACAAACATATTCAACCATGAAGATTTAAAAGATATGAATTTAGAACCATGTGCATATGGAACACAATGGTTAGTTAAAGGTGGAAAACTTCATCTAATATTAAATCAACGTTCACAAGATATGCTTGCAGCTAATGGATGGAATACTATGCAATATGCAGCACTTCTTTGCATGTTTGCACAAGTAGCAGGTTTAGAAGTAGGAACTTTAACACACAATATAGGAGATTGTCATATATATGATAGACATGTTCCATTAATAGAAAAATTAATAGAAGCAGAAAGTATGGATGTACATCCAAAACTAGTTATAAAAAATCCAACTAAAAATTTTTATGATTTCAAAGTAGAAGATTTTGAAATAGAAGGATATGATTATAATAAAGATATAAAACTTGGAAAGATTCCAGTTGCAATTTAACACAAGAGACGGTCCTTTTCGTTCCAAAATCGGAACATAAGGGACACTCCTTTAAAAAATGTTATAAAGAAAGAATAAAATAATAGGAGCGTCCCTTGTGTTCCGATTTCGGAACGAAAAGGACCGTCCCTAACGTTCGGAGGATAACAAAATGTTAAGTATTATAGTAGCAGTAGCAAAAAATAATGTAATAGGAAAAGATAATAAGCTAATTTGGCATTTGCCAGAAGATTTAAAAAGATTCAAATCTTTAACTACAGGTCATACCATAATAATGGGAAGAAGAACTTTTGAATCATTAGGAAGAATATTACCAAATAGAAAACATGTAATATTATGCAATGATATGGAAATGAATGTAGAAAACGAAAATGTAGAAATATTGGAAGATATTTCTATGTTAGATAAATATATTAATTCTGAAGAAGAAAACTTTGTAATAGGTGGTGCAACAATATATAAACTATTAATGCCATATGCAAATAAAATGTATATAACACACATTAATGAAGAATTTGATGGAGATGTTTATTTCCCAGAAATAAGCAAAAATGAATGGCAAATTGTTGAAAAAGAGCAAGGTATAAAAAATGAAGCTAATCCTTTTGATTATGAGTATGTAACATATGAGAGAATAAAATAATTAAAAAGTAAAGCAAAAGTACTTGACAATTTTAATAAAATAGTGTAAAGTATAATAGCATTACAAAATAAAGAGGTGATTTTGTGGAGAAAAAAGTTAAAATAAGCATGTTATGTGAGATTTATGGTAAATTATTAACCGACAAACAGCTTGAAATCTTAGATGACTATTATAATAAAGACTTATCTCTTACTGAAATTGCCGAAAACAATAAAATAACAAGACAAGCTGTGTTAGACAATATAAAGAAGGGAGAGAATAAACTTTTCGAGTTCGAAGAAAAGCTTTTAATTATGGAAAAGACAATAAAACAAGAAAAATTATTACAAGAAGTTCTAACAGAATTAAGTAAAATAGAAGATACATCATCAGACAAAAAAATAGAAAAAATACTAAATCACGTTAGAAAAGAATTAAACTGTTTAGTTTAAAGGAGGAAAAACATATGGCATTTGAAGGATTATCTTCAAAACTTCAAGATATAACAAGAAAGTTAAGAGGAAAAGCAAGAATAACTGAATCAGATTTAAAAGAAATGTTAAGAGAGGTAAAACTTGCTTTGCTAGAAGCTGATGTTAACTATAAAATAGTTAAAGATTTTATAGCAACAGTTCAAGAAAAAGCCTTAGGCCAAGATGTTTTAAAATCATTAACTCCAGGACAACAAGTTGTAAAAATAGTAAAAGATGAATTAGTAGAACTTTTAGGCGGAGAAGAAAGTAAAATTAATTTTACTCCAAATCCTCCAACTGTAATAATGTTAGTTGGTCTCCAAGGATCAGGAAAAACAACAACAGCAGGAAAACTTGCTAATTTATTAAGAAAACAAGGTAAAAAGCCATTACTTGTAGCATGTGATATATATAGACCAGCAGCTATAAAACAATTACAAGTAGTAGGAAAACAATTAGATATACCAGTATATGCAAATGAAACATCAAAAGATGTAGTACATATTGCTAAACAAGCAATGAGTGTTGCAATCTCAAAACTAAATGATGTAGTTATTTTAGATACTGCAGGTAGACTTCATATAGATGAAGAATTAATGCAAGAACTAAAAAACGTTAAAGCAGGTGTTAAACCACATGAAATACTATTAGTAGTAGATTCAATGACAGGTCAAGATGCGGTAAATGTGGCACAAAGTTTTAATGAAAATTTAGGAATAGATGGAGTTGTACTTACAAAACTAGATGGTGACACACGTGGTGGAGCAGCATTATCTGTAAAAAAAGTAACAGGAAGGCCAATAAAATTTGCAGCAACTGGAGAAAAATTAAGCGATATAGAAGTATTTCATCCAGATAGAATGGCATCTAGAATATTAGGAATGGGAGATGTACTTTCTATTATAGAAAAAGCTGAAGAATCATTAGACTTAGAAGAAGCAGAAAAATTAGAAAAGAACTTAAAGAAAAAAGAATTTGATTTAGATGATTATTTAGCACAACTAAGACAAGTTAAAAAAATGGGTTCATTTTCATCAATATTGAAATTAGTTCCAGGAATGGCAAATATAAAAGACTTAAAAGTAGACGATAAAGAATTTATTAGAATTGAAGCAATGATTTGTTCTATGACAAAACAAGAAAGAAAGAATCCTAAAATACTTAATGCAAGTAGAAGAGTTCGTATAGCAAAAGGAAGTGGAACAACAGTACAACAAATAAATCAATTTATGAAAACTTTTGAAATGACACAAAAAATGATGAAAAAAATGCAAGATACTAAAAATATAAAAAAAATGATGAAAGGAATAAACCCCAACGACTTAAAGAATTTTAAAGTTTAAAATAGTTATTAATTTTTAAGTTAGCTCTCCAAAAGGAGTTTGATATAACTTATTTGTATATATTTTTTGAAAATTTAGAAAGAGGTGAAATTTATGGTAAAAATAAGATTACAAAGAGCAGGTGCTAAAAAAGCTCCATTCTATCACATTGTAGTAGCTGATTCAAGAAGCCCAAGAGATGGAAAAATTATAGATCAAATAGGAACATATGATCCAATGACAAATCCATCAACAATAGTTATAAACAAAGAAAAATTAGCAACATGGACAAAAAATGGTGCAAAACCAACAGAATCTGTAAAAGCTTTAATTGAAAGAGCAAACTAGGAGGAATTTTAAATGAAAGAAATTCTGGAAATATTAATTAAAAGCCTTGTAGAAAACGCTGATGAAGTAGTAATTACTGAAAAACAAGAAGAAAAAGAAACTTTATATGAAGTAAAAGTTGCACAAACAGATATGGGAAAAGTAATAGGAAAACAAGGAAGAATTGCTAAATCAATTAGAACTGTTATGAAATCTGTTGCAGGTAAAGAACATAAAAAAGTAACAATCGAATTTTTAAATTAAGAGGAAAACTTATGCAAGAATATTTTGAAGTTGGACAAATTGTTAATACGTTTGGTATAAAAGGTCAACTTAAAGTAAAACCCTTTACAGATGATATTAATCGATTTGAAGAATTAAAAACCGTATATATATGTAAAAAGAATGAAATGAAAAAAGTTGAAATAGAAGATGTTAAATATAATAAACAATGTGTTTTATTAAAGATAAAAGGCATTGAAGATTTAACTGAGGCAGAAAAATATAAGGGTCTATTTTTAAAAATAGATAGAAAGGATGCTAAAAAACTTCCAAAAGATACTTATTTTATTGCAGACATATTAGGATTAGAAGTATATACAGAAGAAGGTGAATTGTTAGGAAAAGTAGATGATATATTTCCAACAGGAGCAAACGATGTATATGTGATTAAAGATGAAATGCGGAAAACAATTATTATTGCCAAGTATTCCAGAAGTATTAAAACAAATTGATTTAGAAAAAGGAAAAGTAATAGTTCACTTAATAGAAGGTTTAAGATAAGAAAGGAAAATTACAATATGCAATTTGATGTGTTAACACTTTTTCCTGAAATGTATGAACCACTAAAACAAAGCATTTTAGGAAAAGCACAAGAAAATGGAAAAATTGAAATAAATATTATAAATATACGTGATTTTTCAAAAGACAAACACAAAAAAGTAGATGATACGCCTTATGGAGGTGGAGCAGGTATGGTTATAAGACCAGACGTAGTGTATGATGCGTATTGTTCTATAAAAAATAAAGAAAATGCAAAAGTAATTTATCTTTCACCACAAGGTAAAAAATTAAACCAAGAAAAAGTAGTAGAACTATCAAAAGAAAAACATCTTATCTTACTTTGCGGACACTATGAAGGAATAGATCAAAGAGTTTTAGACGAAATAGTAGATGAGGAAATATCTATAGGAGACTATGTGCTAACAGGAGGAGAACTACCAAGCATGGTACTAATTGATTCTGTTAGTAGATATGTAGAAGGAGTTATTACAAAAGAATCTACGCAAGAAGAATCTTTTTCAAATAATTTATTAGAATATCCTCAATATACAAGACCTGAAACGTTCTTAAATAAAAAAGTACCAGAAGTACTTATATCACGGACATCATGAAAATATTAGAAAGTGGAGACAAGAAAAATCAATAGAAATAACAAAACAAAAAAGACCAGATTTATTTTTAAATCTAAAAAACTAAAAGCGCCATCCAAAATATAAGAAGGATGCGACACTTTAAATAAGAAAGGAGATATCATTATGGATATTATAAAATCAATTGAACATGAACAATTAAAAAATAAAATTCCAGACCTTCATATAGGTGATACAATAAGAGTACACCAAAAAATAAAAGAAGGAAACAGAGAAAGAATTCAAGTATTCGAAGGAATAGTAATTAAAAAACAAGGTGGAGGAGTAAATGCAACATTTACAGTAAGAAGAGTAGCTTATGGAGTAGGTGTAGAAAAAACATTTTTAATTCATTCTCCATTAGTAGAAAAAATAGAAGTTGTAAGAGTTGGTAAATCAAGACGTGCAAAATTATACTACTTAAGAGATAGAATTGGTAAAGCTGCTAAGACAAAAGAAAATTTAGCTGCAAGAATTGAAAACAAAGAAATTACAGTTAAAGAAGATTTAGTAGAAGAACCAGTTGCTCAAGAAGTTGTAGAAACTCCAGTAGAAACAGCAGTAGCTCCTGAAGAAGCTCCAGCAGTTGAAACAGAAGCACCTGTAGTTGAAGAAGTTGTTGATACAGTTAAAGAAGAAAATGTTCAAGAAGTTAAAGATGAACCAGTAAAAGAATAAAAAATATAAAAATGAATCTAAAATTTAATAGATTCATTTTTTTTTTGTAATATTTGTAACATTTGTAATATAAATGTAATAAAAAAAAACGAAAAAAATGTTGACTAAGTAAAAAAAAAGCTGTACAATTATTCTAGTTTAAGAGAGTAGTTTATATTTTACGTATATTTTCCAACAAAAATATAAATACTAATAGAAATTCATAAGAAAAAGGAGAAAAGAAAATGAGAAAATCAAATGTAAAAAAAATAATATTAATAGTAACTTTAGCATTAATAACAGTATTATTAGTTTCAAAAGTATACGCTACAGGAACATCAGCTAACCCTGTACAAATACCTACTATTACACCATCAACAGATACAAATAAAATAAATACAGTAAATACAAATACTATAAATACAAACACAGTAAATACAGTAGCACCAGCTACAACAAATACAACAGCAAGCACATATACAAATACAAATTTACCACAAACAGGAGATGCTAGTGATTATGCGATATTTTTATTAATTGTAGTATCAGTAGTAGTAGCAATATTTGCATATAAAAAAGTAAGAGATTATAATATATAATATTAAAAAGAAGGTTCGGTTAAGAAGAACCTTCTTTTGCTTTTATTAAAAGTCTATCATTTTTTAAAGAATTGCAAGTGATCAAACTTATTTCTCTAAGACCATTAGTATTTTGATCAATACAAGAGGTATCATTAGATTTAATTCTTTTTATTTCATAAATGTAATAATCTATATAAGAACCATTCAAATCATATATTTTAACTATATCATTTTTTTCTAAAACATCTAATTTTCCAAATAAAGTGTTATTAGCATTATTATGACCTGCAATACACAAATTACCAATTTGATTTGGCATTGGACCATAAAATCTACAAGGAGCGATACTTAAAGAATTATCTGAAGCTTCAGATAAAATAGGATATAATAAATTAATTTTATCTATTTTTATTAATCCAATAACAAAATCAGAATTATTAGATTGTGTTAAATTATAATTTGCAAAATTAGCAGAATAATTAGATTTATTAGAATATAAAGTAGTAATATTAAAACTATCAATTAATTTCTTTGAAACTTTTTCTCTTTTTAGTGAATTATATTTTAATAAAAAGAACAATATAATAGAAAAAATAAAAA
>ULWF01019437.1_pt1 | contig 13675 bp, 9 predicted proteins | sample 1960081 | NCBI WGS metagenome assembly ULWF01 (sample SAMEA4835805, study PRJEB28245) | human gut metagenome | biome: gut microbiome; material: fecal sample | place: Denmark | collected 2008
GTTATATTAACAAGTCACCAATGTATCTGTTAAGCCTATTTAAAAATGTTGTCCGAAAATTAGAAGTTTCAAAAAAATAAAATAAAACCGCATAAATACGGTATTTGCAGATGAATCTTTGTCTGAAAATTGTTTGAAAAAGGTCGTTTATTTGTATGTAAAAATAAAAGTACATGAGAAATCAGACATATAAATTGTGAAGGTGAAAACAAAAATAAACAGGAGGGAGAAATCATTGAAATCACATAAACGAAAAATCGAAGAAGGACGCTGTCAGGGATACGGGAAAGAATATACCCCATTTATTCTGGTCAGAGAATATAAGGGACGGGGTACAGCATCAGTCATCTGGGATCCCTTTGAAGAAAGATTGATCCACTGCCTGTCGCAGACAGAAGCTGCGGTGTATGAAACAATCCGCTGGCAGGACAATGTGGAACATATCCGCGAACAGTATCTTTTAGATACGGACAGGATGAATGCCATTGCGGAAGAACTTGGGATGAAGAAAGCTCCATGGTGGACCACAGATTTCCTGGTAGATTACGATGATGGAAGCAAAACAGCGTTCTCAGTCAAATATGACAGAAGCGAATTTGATCCAAATAAACGTACCTACCGTGGAAAAGAATCAAGGCTGCACAATCTGGTAATGCGTCAGAGAGCAGAACAGATCTATTGGGAATCTCAAAAAGTGAGGTTTAAGCTGGTAACGAATGAAGATATTAACAAGGTACTTGTGTGGAATGTAAAAAGTGTCATGAGCTATTATGAATCATTTAAGGTGATCAGCAAAGAACAGAAACTGAAATATCTGATTGCACATAAATATGTACATATCCCGATGGATAAACAGATTCTGGATTTCCGTGAGATTGTAAAGCGTGCTGGTTTCGATATTGATGAGCTGTATAAACGAGTATTAGTGGCACGTGACATTCATGAAGAAATTACAGAAAGACAAACTATTAAATGTCAATAAGTAATGTAAAATTTGTTGAAATTGTAATTTTCTTTGTTGAATCAAGGGTGTTTGTCTTGATTTAGAGGTGAATCCTCTCAAAAAACTTCATCTTGTTTTTGAAATTTGGTGCATTGAAAACAACTTTTTTGAGCCTTTAAAAAAATTTTCAAAAAAGCCTGATTTTCGAAAGAATTTGTATGTTTTTTTATTCGATTAAAGCTGTTTTTATCGATTTAAATACGAATTCATGGAGTTCTCCATATTCATCTTCATACAGATATTTCTTTCGTCTAGTTTTTGCCGAAAAGTCTGTTTCGGCATTTTGGAAAAACTCATTTTGAGTTGATTCCGACAGTTTCGCCAAATCGCGGTATTGAATAATGTATGTGGACTGGTTTTTCATTAAAGAATAGATTACTTTACAAAGCTTGTTCGCTACTGCATTCACGGCAAGAATATGTTTGGTACGATCTCCATTCTTTTTCTTAGTAAAATAAGCTTTAAATATTGGATTGTTTCTTCGTGCAAATTCAGCAACCATGTAGATTGCATGGCGAAGATAACGAGAACCTTTTTTGGAAATTTTTCCACGCTTGTTCACAGAAGAACCAGACTTGGAGTTGTCACCATATAACCCTGCCAGGGATACGATCTGACTCGCTTTATGAAATCTGGAGATATCACCTATTTCAGCAACGATTGTAGCCGCTGTGATTTTTCCACATCCTGTTAATGTAAGAAGTACATGATAAGCAGGAAATTCTTCAGCCTTAGAATCAATTATTTTCTCGAGATGTCGTATTTCTGATTCAAGAGAATCTATAGAATCAATAAGACTGTGAATGTTGTATAGTTCGCCATCTGAGATAGATTTGCGAACAACAATTGAATTGCGTGCAGCATGAATAAGTTCATTTGCCTTGTCTACGCCAAATTTATTTTTAGAAGCTTTTTGAAGAACAGAAACAAGTTCATTGAAATCAGCTTCTATGATAGAATAAGGCGTAGGATATATTGAAAAGATAGCTTTTAAGGTTGCACGTCCACTTGGAAAGACTTTGAGAAGGTCAGGGAAATACAAACAAACTTTGGCGAGGAATCTGTTTGTTTCCTGAGTGCATGTAACTTTAAGTGCATTCCTTCTGCGAATGTAGGCTTTCAAATCAGTATATCCGTTTTTTTCTGCATGAACGATTTGAGCATCGCCGTTCAAAAGAAGTTCGGCAATACAGGCAGAATCAATTTTATCTGTTTTATTAAGTCGTTTGTAGTCTCTGTAATTTTTAACGGAATCCGGAAAAATCATAACTACGTGATACCCATCTGATTTGAGCCTTTCGTATAGGTTAGTACCATAGATACCTGTCACTTCCATTCCGAACAAGATCTTATCTTTGTCCAGACATTTGGAAAGGACAGTGTTAAGGAACTTTTCATACCCTTGTAGCGTATTTGAAAAGTGTCCTTTCTTAATCAAGAATTTATCCTGATTGTTTTTCATGGCAAAATCGTGTTTATTCTGAGTACAATCGATGCCAACGTAGTAGTCATAAGAATCTTGTTTTTGCATAAAATTTTCCTTTCGTAACCGGTTCTGGATTGCACCTCTAAAGCAAGACAAACACAACCTCAAAAATTAGAAGATACAGTGCAAAGCAAAGTTCATCAACAAACCAAATCAGTGTATAAGGTACGTCTTGAATAAAGGAACCAGTCTTTATAAAGTGAATCAACAGTTCACAGGAGATTTGTAGGCTGCCTTAGTCCAGAACGTTACCATTATCATGGATTAAGAAGAAAAATACAATCTGTTTAACAACAATGTGTTGAACTGATTACGCTACATATTATATGAGGAGATAACATAATGGAAGAATTAAAAAATAACGAAACATCCGAAAAGAAAGAGAGAATAGACCCACTGGAAGTTATCACTCTTGAAGGCGATGAAAATCAGGTGGCTGAAGAAAAAGAGGATTCACCTGTTATCAGAAGAGGTGATATTTACAGTTTCGAAGACCAGGAATGGAGAGTTTTCGATGTGAGAGATAAAAATGTTAATCTGATTAACCTTAAAAATAACAAATTAAGGCTGAAAAATACTACGGATCTTATTACAGCAATTGAAAACAGAGAGTGTGTGAAGATAAAAGAAAAAACGGGATCGTCTTTTTCGATTTCACCGGAAGAAATGGAGACAATCAACCACCGTGCAGAAGTAATGGAAGCTATTTTCAGAGAAGAATATCCTATCAAATGTCGTTTGCGGGTAAACCATGATGCAGATGCAATACTTCTTAATATTTCAAGAAGGCATTTGAGAACTTTGTTTTATGATTATCTTCGTTCCGGCCGCAATAAATTCAGTCTTGTTGACCATCGCAAAGGTAATTATAGAAAAAGAGTACCCCATTCAAAAGACTACGAGAATCCAAAGAATGACGTTGATGAAATCCTCAAATACGGTCTTAAGATGTTCGTAAAGTATGGAAAACCGGGACAGGCATATGACGCAGTTCTGCGCCAGTATTTTCGTGAACCGGTCGAGGCGCCAGATGGTTCTTCTGTCAAGATGGTAACACTTCCGGAAGAGGAAAGATCAGTATCATACAAAATGCTCTACAACTATATCAGAAAGCATACAGAAGACTATTCCTGCAAGGGAAAAGATGAGAGAGACAAGCAGAACAATAACAGACAGCTGGTTGGAAACAGCAGAACAGGGGTCTATGAATTGGGACAGATTGTTGAAGCAGATGAGATGGAGCTTGGCTGTTATGTAGTCGACCAGAATGATGGAGAAACTGTTCTTGGAAAAGCTGTCGTATACTGTATGGTCGAAGTATTGAGTGGAATCTGCATCGGTGCATATGTAAGTCTTGAAAATAACAGCATGCGTGGCTTTCAGCAGGTGTTTCTGTCACTCCTGGAACCGCATAAGAACCAGACGAAAGGCTATAACATTGACTATGATGAGGAAGACTGGCCGTCCATGATCGTGCCAAACGAGATCCGTTGTGACCGGGGCTCAGAGTATATGTCCAAGGCATACAGCAAAGCGATGGGGGAACTTGGCATCCGTAATACTCCGGTTCCACCCGGATGCGGTTCCTTAAAGGGGGTTGTCGAATCCTTCAACGGACTGGTTCAGACCTATTTAAAAGCACAGTTAAAGAATAACGGATATATAGAAGATAAATACCGTGGAGGTGACCTGGCGAAAGGGGCTGCATGTCTGACACTGGAAGAAATAAGAGGATTGGTCTACCAATCAGTGATTCTGTATAACCGCCGTGTTTTTGAGGGACTCATTGATAAGAAGTATGTGGATAACAATGTATCGCCAACACCGAAAGGGATTTTCGCATACGAAAAAGCTCATGGCAGAGCAGGAGATCCAACCAATGTAAATGATGCAACAAGACCAGCCTATCTGTTTGCAATGCTGGCAAAGGAAGAAGAAAAAAGGAAATTTACATGGAACCGCAGGAAAGGTATCGTGTACACCTTCTATAAGACGGAACTGCGTTTTTATTCGCAGGAGCCATGGTTCTTGGATATTTTAAAAGATGAACCGCATCCGGAAGATATTGAGGTCAGATATAATGTGGACGATATCAGGAATGTCTATATCAGATATAAGAAAGAGATCCACAGAGTACCTCTTGCAGAAAAAATTGAACAGCAGTATACATACGCAGACTTAACCTGGGATGAATACGACGAGTGTATCCGTAAAAAGAGGGACTCAAAAGTAATGAAAGAAGCAAAACAGGTATATCTGGACACGAAACTGAATTTGCAGGATACGGTAGAGAAACAGGCAGAAATGGCAAAAGCCCTGAATCCAAAGAAGAAAAAATACGGCAAAGCGCATCCGGAGGATAAAACAGCCAAGAAACAGGAAATGAGAAAAGATCCAGATGGAATTACGAAACGTTCTTATAGTTCCATTGATCCGGAACCTGAGAAAGAAACATTAACAAAGCAGCAGGAAGAGCTGGCAGCGATTGAGCATTTGAGAATCCCAGATGAAATGAGGACGATGGGAGACAGAAAACTCAGCCGAGAAGAGGAAATCAATCGTATCTTGGCACTGATAGAAGACGAAGTATAAGAAAGGAAGAAAACATGGAGAGACTGAAATGTAATTTAAAATTCCGTGAACTTGGAAAAGATGAAAATCTTTATGATGATGTAGACCTGACCGCGGGGAGCATGGTAGATGCGCAGTACCGCAGAGTCGCCGGATATGAAGATAATCCTGATGTATGCGCATTGCCGAAGATGCCTTCGATAAGGGATATCCTGGCTCTTGGAATGGTGAATCCTCCAGGATACGACAGAGAACAGGTAGAAAAAATGAGCACTGCTGAAAAATTAGCCGCAATAGAAGACATCGACATGGCAATGATCCCACTTGGAATTCATGTAGATGTAGCCCGTACAATCTGGAAGTTTTTGGACCGCAGATATAAAGGGGCTGACGTCATGATTTCCGCAAACGAAGATGAGAAAGCGTATGGGAAAGGAAGCTTTGGACGTGCTATCGTTCTGTATCAGAAGCTGGAGGCCCCAAGCCCGATTGGATTTCTGCTTCATGGGAAGACCGGATGCGGAAAGACTATGGCTGTGAACTTAGCGTGTCGCATGTATCCTAATGTAATCTATCATGAGTTTGAGGACTGCAGCTATGTACAGATCCCCCATCGTCATGGTGACAGCGCTCAGAAAAGATATCAGAGACGTGTTTGAATCCATTGCCGCAGCATTTGACAGATTTCTGGATACCGGAGATTACCATAGAAGAAGGGCCGTTGGGGCCAAGAGTATCTCTGCAACAGAAGGGCTTGTAAAGAAATGGATCGAACTCTATCATGTCGGACTCATCATCGTAGATGAAGTACAGTTCCTTGATTTCTCGCCAAAAAAGAAGAACATCGAGGACATTGTAAGTATCACACAGGCAACCGGGGCACAGTTCGGACTCATTGGTAACGATGACGGATATAGAGCTATACTGGAATATGACAGGCTTAACAGGCGCGTAGCAAAAAACATTATCAATGCAGACGAGGTTACGAAGAATAATGTACGTTTGTTTGAGAATGCAATCAAGACACTTTGGAGATATCAGTTCGGGAACGTGGAAAGTCCGTTCACAACAGAAATTGAGGAACTTCTCATGTACCATTCATCCAGGAATATAGCACTCCTGAAATACATCGTGATTACTATACAGACGAAGGATGTAATCGAGAAGCGCATGGAGCCGATTGATGTGCCATTCATCGAGAAAACGATTGGGAGGGATATGGAGACACTCCGAAAACTGCTCGCTGATCCTGATGATCCGGAAGATGCACAGTATCACGAGTATATTACAAAGCTCTATGCAAGGCAGGCTAAAGAGGTCGCTACGGAAAATGACGAAGAAAAAGGAAGGCTGTTTGATATGATGGCGGCGGGCGAACTGACCAGGAAAAGAGAAGCGGTCCGCAGCAGAGCTTTCCAGTCAATCAGCGACACTTCAAATTATACTGAAACGCAGATCAACCGCGCAATCAGACAGGCAATCGATAAGGAACCGGATATCCTGGATCACCCTTCGAAGTTTCTTGCACAGAAGGCTATGGAAATATTGAAAAAGGCAAACGCAAAGGTGAAACGTAAAAATACCGCCACAGCTAATCAGGCGAAGAAAGGGAAAAGCGATGCAGCTGCGATTGACAGAGAGACAAGCCAGGGGCTTACAGCTTTGAAAAAAGCTATGAATGAGTAGGAAATATCCTTCAAGACCTGGCAAATCTTGGATATGTAAAGAGACGAAAGAAGGGGGTGTATACGATTGAATAAATACAGGTTTCCAATATGGTTTCGGATATATCCGGATGAGAACATTGTGTCATGGCTGGAAGCTTTGTTTTCAGTTAACGGAATGTCAAAAAAGGCTTTCTCTGTTACTTTAGAGGGAAGTGCGGAATTGTTAGAGCTTGAGAATATCTGTAGAAAATATGAAGGTGATAAGTTTCCGACGCTGGAAGAGATTATGTCGAGGCACTCAGAATTCTGCACGATGATGCCGTTTCGTAATGAAAGCATGAATGTTCTTGTGGCAGAGCAGGTCATCCGGCAGGCGGAAGATTTTCATATGATTCCAGGCAATAAAAAGAATCATTGCAAAGTACTGAGGTGCTGTCCGGAATGCCTGGCTGAAGACATGGCAAACGGGAGACGTCCCTATATCAGAGCGTGGCATTCGCTCCATGGTGTAACAGCCTGTGCAAAGCATGGCTGCAGGTTACAGATTTACTCAATCTATGCCAGCGATAAACCGGTTGTTCCAGCAGATGAAGAAAGCCTCCGGTATGCGAAATTCCTCTACCAGGTTTATCTGCATCAGCCAAAAGTCACGTTAGATGATATAAAAGACCTGCTTGCCGGTACGAAGACCGGACGATTGATACTGGACAGGCTGACAATTAACTGCATTATCAAAGCTTTCTGTGAAAAGTATGAGCCTGACGAGTTCATAGAGCAGATCAAAGGAAGAGAAAAAGAAGGATGTCAGATTGCAAGCAATACATGTCCGCACTGCGGGACGATTTACCATTCCTTCGGCCTGGCCAGGTCTTATGGATATGAATGTCCGATATGCGAGAGGAAATATGATGGCCTGGAGCTGCTGCAGAAAAGAATAGATCTTTCCTGGAACGGAGAATACGAGGTGACTGGATACGAGGATGAAGCTCATGTCAGAATCCGTCACAGACCATGCGGAAGGGAATATATACTGCCGCTGAATGCTCGTGGTCTTACAAAAAGACAGTTATGTGACAAGTGCAATTATAAGTATCGGGACAGAATCGGCAGGAAAGCCACAATGAATAGTGGTGAAACATGCAGGATTATTGCTTATCGGTCTTCGATGGATTTAGATGTAGAGTTTGAGGATGGAGCTGTTGCCAAACACACGACTTATACGAATTTTAAGTTAGGAATGATCGGCCGTCCCGATGACACACCTGAAGAACAGGCAAAGCGCAGACTTGGAGAAAAGAGAACCATGAACTGCGGGCTTGAAGCTGAGATTATTCGGTATGGAGCTTATGCCGATATTGATGTTAGGTTTGAAGATGGCTATATTGCCAGGCATGCAGCATATAAAGAATTTTTAAACGGGTCCATCAGGCCTCCGATTGATCGTGTCGGAGAAACAGGTATTATGAACAATGGGCTCAAAGCTACAATTATTGCATATCGAAAACATATAGATATGGATGTTCTTTTTGAGGACGGTTCGGTTGCGGAGCATATTGATTACAAAAATTTTACGGAAGGGCGTGTTGCAAGGCCGCAGGACTCCAGAAGAAATAGAGGGAAGTTCCGTATCGGCGAAAAGAGAATTATGAAATGCGGACTTGAAGCAGAGATTATTTCGTATCGTAAAAGCGAGGATATGGATGTGCGATTTCCTGATGGTGTGATTGTAAAGAATGTACAGTATACGAATTTCAAACGAGGGATGGTAGGGCATCCGTAAGACGAAGACACTGGCAAAAAGCTGGTGTCTTTTTTGCTGTATGGAAGAAATAAGTATTTGGGATATTCTGACATGTATAAAAGGTAAGAACAGATATAAAAAAGTGAGGGGCAACTTATGGTAGCAAATTATCGACAAAGCCATGGAATAGCATTTAGTTAAAAGTGGAAGGTTCTGCTGTTTGGCGGTCCTTTTGCTATGCCATACGTTTTCTGACATATTATAAATGAAGCATAGAAAAAATGGAGTCAGAAAAGGAGGAAACGACTATGATTACAACATAATGCAACAAAAATGCTGGAAGGATTCTAATATTCTGTTAATCGTGAACTGGTTGACGATACAAATAATATTTTGTATGATAAGGATAAGAGGAATAGATATAAATCCAGCAGAATAGGGGAATCCCTGAAACTTTAGATCAGGGATGCCTATGAGCTTTCCCTGATCGTTTTTTACATCAGATTAGGGAAAGGATGGATGAAATGTCAACAAAGAAAATGCCGGGACCAGATGAGGCATTAAAGAATTTTTTTGAAAACAACGAAGTTTTTGCAGATGTATTCAATTCGTATCTTTTTAAAGATGACGTGATTGATCCGTCAGAATTGCAGCCTGCCAATACGGCATATACCGACACCGTCAAGACTACAAAGGGCGTAGAGAAGATAGGTAAGTATCGGGATAATATCCGAAAAACAACTGTTGGAGCAAAATACGTGATTCTGGGAATAGAAGACCAGAACAAAGTACATTACGCAATGCCGATTAGGACCATGCTTTATAATGTACTTGGGTACTGTGCTGAATGTAAATCTTTAGGAGTGACGCAAGAAGCAGAGGACTGGACAATCGATGAGTTTTTATCCAAAATATCCAAAGGTACAAAGCTGACTCCGATTTATACGGTTGTATTTTACACAGGCGAAAGGGCCTGGGACGGTCCACGGTCGCTACATGATATGCTGGAGATTGACAGGGAACATGGGAAGTATATTCCGAATATTCCATTGAATTTGATTGATGTAGGACATGATGACTTGAATTTCACAAATACCGCCTTAAAGGAACTTAATTTTCTTTTAAAAGGTATTTATAACAAAAGTCTCGAAAACGATACATCAGAAATATCAAACTCGATATGGAATCTTACGGCTATATTAACCGGTGAACCAAGTCTTTACGGAAAAAAAGAAGGAGGTAGGACGATTGTGTGTAACGCATTGAATGAAATGAAGCAAAAAAGTATGATAGAAGGTCGTGCAGAAGGCGGTAATCTTATGATATACAGTTTAGTTCAAGATTTGCTTTTAACTCCTGAAGTTGGTTCTAAGCGCCTTGGAATTACTGTGGAAGAGCTGAAAAATCGAATGATTTTGTACGGTTACAACTTCCCGGAAAGATAACGCAATAAGAAAAACCAACGTAACAATGTTAAAGTGGAAGGTCTGCCGTTTAGCAGGCCTTTTTCTAATTCGTATCTTTTTACATAGAACAGATTTCTGAAACAGAAAAGAAGGAGGACATTAAGATGTGTGATGTAATGGAAAAAGCAGTAGCGGAAGAAAGAATCAATTCCATAAAGATTTTAGTATCTTCGCTTGAAGAGTTCGGCATTTCAAGTGAAGCTATTATTGAAAAAGTTATGGAAAAATTCAATTTTTCTCGTGACGAAGCAACAAAGTATGTGAATAAGTAAACGCTTTTAAAGAGGAAGGTCTGCCGGTTTGGCGGGCCTTTTTCTACATCGCAGATTTTCTGATTTCTACCTTCAAAAATATCCTTTGAAAAACCAAACCAGCCTTCAGGAAAAGAAATTTGCTGCCGGTGAAAAAATCAAAAGAGATTGTGGGAAATTGGAATCAGAGGTTCCCTGATACAAAAGCTCTCATTTCCATAGTGAATTTCGGAAAGGGAAGTGAATAACGGGGAAAAATAAACGAAAACATGCGGTTTTCGAGCATCTAAACGGAAGTAATTAAAGGGGAAAATACATGTAGAAACAGCAGTTCCAGGTAAATGGGGTTATCGTTGTACGGGAATGTCTTATATCAATTTTCCAAGAATGCTTTTGTGTACGATGAATAACGGTGTGGATCTTACAAGTAACAAACGTTTTACAAAAGGATATGGCTATTTTACGGAAATGGAAAGTTATGAAGAACTTTTAAAAGCATGGGATAAAACAATAAGGGAAATTACTCGATATAGTGTTATTGTAGAAAATGTAATTGATAAGGCCTCTGAAAGAGATGTGCCAGACATTCTTTGTTCGGCTTTGACAGATGATTGTATTGCCAGAGGCAAAACCATCAAAGAAGGTGGAGCAGTTTATGATTTTATTTCAGGACTTCAAGTAGGAATTGCGAACATGGCAGATTGTTTGGCAGCTATAAAGAAGTTAGTGTATGAAGAAAAGAAAATCACAAGACAAGAGCTTTGGGATGCGATCTTAGATGATTTTTCATCACCTAAAAACAAAAAAATTCAGGAAATGTTGATTCGTGAAGCTCCAAAATATGGAAATGATGATGATTATGTCGATCAGTTAATTGTGGAAGCTTATGATTCTTATATTGAAGAAATCGAAAAATATCCGAATACACGCTATAATAGAGGACCAATTGGCGGAATTCGATATGCAGGAACTTCTTCAATTAGTGCGAATGTTGGACAAGGTATGTCAACGATGGCTACGCCGGATGGACGAAATGCATTCGAACCTTTGGCAGAAGGTTGCAGTCCAGCGCATAACAGCGATAAAAATGGACCTACAGCTGTGTTTAAAAGTGTGTCTAAGCTTCGTACAAATAAAATTACAGGTGGAGTTCTGCTAAATCAAAAAATGACACCTCAAATGTTGTCGACTGAAGAAAATCGACAAAAATTAGAATTGCTGATTAAAACTTTCTTTAATCGCTTGCATGGATATCACGTGCAATATAACATTGTTTCTAAAGAAACTTTGATTGATGCACAGAAGCATCCTGAAAACCATAAGGATTTAATTGTTCGTGTAGCCGGATATAGTGCTTTCTTTAATGTGCTTTCTAAAAAGACGCAAGACGATATTATTGGTAGAACAGAGCAATCTTTAATGTAAGAAAATGTAAATAATTTGTAAAAACGGTTGAAAACAAGTTTTATTAGGTGTATTCTATAGGCAACCGATGCGAAAGAGATCAAACTAAGAACCGGATACAAAGAGATTCTAGTCATGGTGGAAGCTAGATTATTACGACTTAGCAAATGGACTTTCAAGGGCAAGGTGAAAAGATTTTCTTAGTAGCTGCGACGCATTCCGTGCGTTAAATGGATCGAATGTGATGGCATTCTAGAGGTGGGTATAACTATACCAATTCAGGTGGTACCGCAGATTATTTTGATATTCTGTCCTGTGTCAAATTTTTAATTTGATGCAGGATTTTTTTTATTTATAAGGAGAGTGATGAAAAGTGTTAGCTGACTGGTGGTGGTACAAAAAATAAATAATTAGGAGGTAAGAGAATATGTACAAAAAGTTATTAGTATGTGGATTGGCTTTATTGATGTGTGGGTGCAGTACAAAAGCTGCAGGTAATGATCAAGTGTTGACAGTCGGATTAAGTTCGGAAATGAATGGCACATTTTCACCTATGTATTACCAAACGACAAATGATCATTATGTGGTGGATTTAGTGTATCAAGGGTTATTGAAATACAACAAAAAAGGAGAGTTAGTTGCAGATTTGGCTAAATCCTTACCAAAAATTAGTGAAGATGGAAAGACAATGACATTTAAATTAAAGAAAGGCATTAAGTTTAGTGATGGATCCAAGTTTACTTCAAAAGATGTGCAGACAACATTTACCGTTATGGCAGATCCAAGTTATACAGGTCGTTTTGCGAACAATGTTGATTTTTTAGATGGCTATAGTGAATATCACGATGCAGATGCGTCTAGCTTTACTGGAATTGAAACACCAGATAACTATACAGTTGTTTTCCATTTGGACAAACCTAGAATTGATGCGGTTTCTACACTTGGAACACAGAAGATTTGTAGTTCAGAATATTTAAATTATAAAAAAGGAAATACAGAAAGTATTGAAAAGAAGAATAGTAAGCCAATTGGAACGGGTGCTTATGTACTAAAGAAGTTTGAGAAGACAAGTGGAGCTAGTTTAGTTTCAAATTCAAAGTTTAAGGCGAAAAAAGGACAATATCAAATTTCTAAGATCATGATCAAAAAGACAGATACTTCAACGGAAGTCAAAGAATTGGAAAATGGAACTGTGGATTATATTCCAGATGTGATTGAGGCAAATAAAATTAAATCTGTTCAAAAGAATAAGAGCTTATCTGTTGATTCTTATCCAAGTGATCGAGAAAGCTTTATTATCTTTAATTCTTATGCAGGAGCTTGCAGTGATGTTGCCATAAGAAAAGCTATCGGATATGGATTTAATGCCCAAGAATATATTGATAATTACTATCAAATTGATGGCATGGCTTATAAGCCTGGTACTTTTGGAAATCCTGTTTCTTTAAATAATGGAAAAATGATTCGTAATGAAGAAAAAGTGGATGGTGTCACTTATTATGATTATAATGTAGAAAAAGCCAACCAAATCTTAGAGGAAGCTGGATATACATTGGCAGATGATGGATATCGTTATAAAGATGGTGAAAAATTAACAGTTCGTTTCTTGGCAAATAAGGATAAAGATTCTTTGGATTCTTTGATTCCGGTTTTACAGAAGTGTTTAAATGCGATTGGAATTGATTTTAAAGCCAATACGGTTGAATTTAATACGGTTATTAACACAGTGCAAGATGATGCACAAACAGATAGCTGGGATGCAACATATCTTGGATTTTCTTATAATTCACCAGATGATACGGGTATTAACTTTATCTTAAGAACGGGTGCTACAAATAACTTTGGTCGTTTGAGTGATGAACAACTCGATGCTTATCTAGATGCCGGTATGTATACATCTGATAATGAAGTGTCTAAAGAGAATTATCATAATGCTTTAGTTCGTCAAAGTGAATTATGTGGTTATTTACCTGTAGATTCAACTAAAACATATTGTTTAAGAAATAAGAATATCAAAGGAATGCATACAACATCTATTTATAATTTGGCTCAATCTATTGCGACGGCTTATATTGTAAATAAATAA
>ULWF01071338.1_pt1 | contig 13595 bp, 10 predicted proteins | sample 1960081 | NCBI WGS metagenome assembly ULWF01 (sample SAMEA4835805, study PRJEB28245) | human gut metagenome | biome: gut microbiome; material: fecal sample | place: Denmark | collected 2008
CCGGACACGGCGGCTTCGCCCACCGAGGATACCATCAGGGTATCAGCCAGACCAATGGTCACGCTTAACGCCTGCTCCGCGATCAGCGGCAGCAGCAGCGCCACCAGCGCCTGCCGTGGAAACAGGGGAGTGGATGTGAATTTGGACGATTTCATGCTGTCCTCCGTTGCAAATGACAAAAAAGCTCGAATGCTTCTATCATACAGCGGAAGCTGTCGAAATGCAAGAGGTTGTATACAAGAAAGTGTCAAAAAGCAACAGCCCGTCGCGCTGCGCGCCCTTTACCCATGGGCACAGTTGTGTTAAAATAAGGTTGCAGCCCGCCCCGCTGTGCAGGAGAGGGGCGCTGCCCTTGGTAAATGATAAGATATATGATAAGAAGTTGAGGACCCATAAGGGGGTACAGTATGCAGCAAACTGCGCACAAGGTCGTTGTCATCGGGCATCGCAACCCGGACACCGACTCCATCTGCTCTGCCATTGCCTATGCAGAGCTGAAAAACAAGACCAGCGATCTGGTCTGCGAGGCCCGGCGTGCGGGCAAGATGAATCAGGAAACGGAATTTGTGCTGAAAAAGTTCGGGGTCACGCCGCCCCGGATGTGCACCGACGTCAACCCTAAAATTCGGGATGTGGATTACCGGCAGGTGCCCGGCATCCCCGGCTCCACCAGCCTGCGCAAGGCGTGGGAGATCATGCGCGACCAGAAGATCGACACCCTCCCCGTGACCAGCGAGGATGACGAATTGCAGGGCGTCATCACGGTGAAGGATATTGCCACCGCCAACATGGACCTGTTCGACACCGGTATCCTTGCCAAGAGCCGCACCAGTTACCGCAATATTCTGGAAACGCTGGGCGCTACCATGGTGGTGGGCAGCGAGGACGCGGAGTGCACCACCGGACACATCCGCATCGGCACCGCCACCCCGGAAATGCTGGAAAGCAGCATGGAAAAGGGGGATATCGTCATCCTGACCAACCGCTACGAAAGCCAGCTCTGCGCCATCGAGAAGGAAGCTTCTCTCATCATCATCTGCAACGGCGCAAAGGTGGGCCGCACCATCCAGCACATTGCCGCCGAGACCGGCGTAGCCATTATGAGCGCCCCCTGCGATACCTACGCGGCGGCAAAGCTCATCAGCCAGTGCGCGCCCATCTCCTATTACATGACCCGGGACGATATCATGAAGTTCACCCTCGTCACCCCGGTGGCAGACGTCACCCGCGTGATGGCAAAGGTGCGTCACCGGTATTTCCCCATTCTGGATGCAGACGGCAAGTACTGCGGTATGATCAGCCGCCGCAATATCATCAACCTGCGCAAGCGCCGCATCATTCTGGTGGACCACAACGAGGCCACACAGGCGGTGGAGGGCTTTGATCAGGCCGAGATTCTGGAGATCATCGACCACCACCGCATCGGCAGTCTGGAGACCAGCGGCCCGGTGTACTTCCGCAACCAGCCGGTGGGCTGCACTGCCACCATCATTACCCAGATGTACGATGAAAACGGCGTGACCATCCCGCAAAAGACCGCCGGTCTGCTGCTGGCTGCCATTCTTTCGGATACGCTGGTGTTCCGCAGCCCCACCTGCACCCCCATCGATGTAAACGCCGCCAACCGTCTGGCAAAGATCGCCGGGGTGGACATCAACGAGTTTGCCAACGAAATGTTTGAAGCCGGCGAAAAGCTGGACGGCAAGACCGCCGAGGAAGTGTTCTTGCAGGACTTCAAGGTGTTCATGTGCGGTGATATCCGCTTTGGCGTGGCGCAGGGCAGCTATATGACCCGCAAGAACCTGACCGCCGCCGAGGCGCTGCTGAAGCCGTATCTCGAGGAAGCACGCAACAAGCAGAACGTGGAGGATATCTATATGCTGCTGACCGATGTGCCCAAGGAGGAGAGCGTGGTCATCTGCAACGGGCGCTACGCCGCCGAGGTGCTGTCCGATGGCTTCGGCACTCAGCCCGCCGCCGATGCCAGCTGGACGCTGCCGGGCGTGGTGAGCCGCAAAAAGCAGTTCATCCCCGCCCTGATGACCGCTTATCAGGAGCTGTAAAGGGACACTGCCGTGTTTGATTTTCTTTCCAAAAAAGATCGCACCCCGCCCGCACTGCCGGAAGGCACGGAGCGGCGGCGCTACACCATCACCGGACAGGTGCAGGGGGTGGGTTTCCGCTATCGTGCGCGGTACGCCGCGCAGACCCTTGACCTGACCGGCTGGGTGCAGAACGAGGATGACGGCAGCGTAACGCTGGAAGTGCAGGGCGACCCGGATAAGTTCATGTCCCTGTTCGCCATGATCCAGAAAAGCGACTATATCCAGATTACCGGCATCCGCAGCAAGAATATCCCGCCCGACCCGTGGGAGCGCGGGTTCTCGGTAAAGGGATATTAAAAAATAAAGCAGCGGGGCTGCTGTACCACAAAAGGTGCAGCAGCCCCGTTTTTGCACGAAAAAAAGCCCCGGAGGGCGGCTGCTCTCCGGGGAAAGATGTTGATATTATCAGGTCTTGGGGTAGTTGAGGTTCTTGACCTGAATTGCGATTGCAGCATAGCTGCCCTTTTCATTGGTTCTGACAACGACAGCAGCCTTTGCCCACTCGGTGTCGAGCTTCACGTTGCTGTTGGTAGCATCGATTTTGCCAAGCTTCTCAGTGATCAAATTGACAAGGCCAGCTACGAGACCTGCAGTCTTATAGTCTGCCGACAGGGTAACAGTCACATACTGCTCTGCAGGATTGACGCCCTTGACATCAAAATCAACAAGGAGAATGCCAAATGCACTGGTTTCAGCCTTGATTCGTGCATCCAGCAGTTCTGCAGTCTCTTTATAGAGCTTGCTGTCATTCTTGACCTTGCCATCGTTATCGCACAGCTTTACAGCTTCGCTCTTTGTACCGAGCTGCTTCCGGATCGCTTCTTCCTTCTGTGTGTCTGCGCTGCCGCCACCGCCGGAACAGGCAGTAAACATCAGCATGGCCATTGCGCCTGCAAGCAGCAGAGCGACGATCTTTGAAAGTTTCTTCATAAGGGTATCCCTCCAATCAGCTTTTTGTGGTTATGTTTCTTTTTTCGGAAAGACTTTGCGCAACCGTTGTCGTCTTTCTGCCCTGATTATATCCGACCGGTGACGGTTTTGTCAATCGGGAATATAGCTAAACTTCCTGAAACAGTTTCGTGAAAAAGGATGAAAACAGGTCGGGTTTGTTGCAGTTCTGGTATATTTTCAGGCTGATTTTGTCGACAACTTTTCAAACGCCCTTGTCCCCGCCCCGGCGGCGTGGCTTTGCCGGGCATGGAAATACTTAAATTTGGACATATGTTGTGTCGAACCTCTATTTTGCCTTTTTACACATTTTCACCACGTTTTAGTGGTAAAATCATGTCTGAATTGAAACGAACTCGGAGGAAGTACCCATGCAACACTGTCCCGCCCGCGCGGCACAGCGGCTGGCGGCGGCAGTTCTGGCGCTGGTTTTGCTGCTGTGTGCCTTTTTGCCCCGTGCCCACGCCGCTGAGCTGAAGGAGAAAAACGGCATCCGGCTGCTCAGCTTTGACACCAGCCACATCCTTTCCATCGGCAACCAGACCTCCGGCAAGTGCAGCTTGTACGCACTGCGCTACGCCCGCACCATTCTGGACGGCAAGGTCTGCTCCGGCAGCGGGATGTGGTCAAACGGTGCGGTGTGGTCCGCTGCGGGCTACACGGGGTACGCCGGCACCCGCGCCGAGTGCCTGAAAAAGCTGTACAACGAGCTTGCCGCCGGGCGTCCGGTGATCGTGCACCTGAAAAATACCACGGTCAGCGGGGTAAAGCGCCACGCAAACCGCACCTCTACTTATGAATACCACCTGACTTCCTCCGGCTGGGACGCGGTGAACTACCCCCACATTGCCACCAGCAGCACCTACGGCCACTGGGTGTGCGTGGCGGGCATCTCGTCCACTGCCGACCCGGAAAACCTGACCGAGAGCGATTTCTACGCCCTTGACCCTGCCCGGGTCACCGCCAATGGCCGCCTTGCGGTCACCCGCCTGCTGGACGATACCCTATGGGTGGAAAATTCTCCCCTCAAAGTGCTGGGGTGAAATACGCTCCCAAAGCCCGCCTGCCCGGCGGGCTTTTTTCTGTCTTGACCACGACAAATGCCGCTTGTCCTTTACGACCCTTCCCGTGAAAATGCGTTTGGAGCGCTCCGCAGAGCGCGACAAACGCGAAATATAAAATAATTCTTCCGCTGAATATGGCTAGAGCGCAAGCGGAAGCCATTTTCAATCGTTCCACCCCGCCCGGGGCTTTTTTGCGCTCTGCCCAAAAATCCCGGCAAAAAACAGGCACACTTGCCATTGACGAACCCTGCCGCACTGCTGTAAAATGAAAGCAGAATACCCCCGTGCATCCGCATGGGCCCCCTGCATTTTATAAAAGGAGCATTGCATGAAAAAGTTAAAGCGTCTTGCGGCTGTTCTGCTGGTCGGTATCATGGCACTGGCACTGTTCACCGCCTGCAGCGACAGCGACCCCGGCAACCCCGAGTTTGACGCCAAGGTGGAAAGCGCCTATCTTGACGCGCTGAATAATACATTCGGGACGAGCTTTGAAAACGATGCCGACATCAAGAGGCTGGCCATCGAGCACATCGAGGAGAAACACGGCGCGGACAGCCTGACCGGTGAGACGCTCTGGAAAACAAAGGGCGACGAAAAGACCGTGGTGCGGCAGGTGCAGCTCTGCTTTGATACAAAAAGCAGCAAGCCGGATGCCTTTGTGCCGCTTTTCTACGAGGCCGCAGCCGCGCAAACCATCACGGCGAACCGGCTCAATGTTCAAGCCCTGCTCAACACCGTGAAGGATGAGCGTGGCGGCGCAGAGAAACACGGCATAACGCTGGAGCTTACCGCGCTGGGTGTCGGCGCAAAGACCATCGGCGGCAAGACCTATGTTGCCATCGGCTTTGAGCTGACCAATACCACCCCGTAGAACTGAACCCCACCCCGCCCCGAGGAGCACCCCGCTCCCCGGGGCTTTTTGCGTGAACCCCTCCCGTGAAAATGGGATAGCGGAGCGTCCGCAGACGCTCCGCTATCCCGAAAATAAAAATAATTTTTCCGCTGCTTATGCGCAAAGCGCACGCGGCGCGCATTCCAAATCGTCCCGCCTTGCCCGGCGGGCTTTTTTTCGCCTTTTTGTGACAAACCCCGCCCGCTGTGGTACAATAAAAGGGTATCGAACTCACACAGAAAGGACGTTTCCATGCAGCTGTTTGAACTGGTCAGCCCACGGCTGTTCCGCCCGCTGGCGGGGCCCAACCGGGCGTTTTATGCAGAGCTTTTGCTGCTGCTCTGGGAGGAGTGCCGCCATACGGCAGATTACAGCATTTCCCGCGCCGAAGCCGTCTCCCGTGCCGAGGATTATTTTGCCGCGCTGGCAAAGCCGCTGGCGCTGGACGCCGACGGCGCGGGCGATGAGGACGAGCAGCCCACCCGCGACCCCCACACGCTGGCGGTGGGCTTTTTGCTGCGTCTGCGCCGCACCGGCTGGCTGGAGGAGCAGCCCGGCAGTTATGAGAGCGAGCCGACCCTTGCCTTTATGCCGGAAGTCACCCCGCTGCTGGACGCGCTGGAAGAGATATTGAACCCCCGGGTGGTCACCTACACCGGCAAGCTGTACAAGGCGTGGCAGCTGCTGGGCAGCATCGGGCAGGAAAAAAGCCCCTACGAGAACGTGCTGCGGGAGGTGGCGGCAGACCTTGAAACTTTGAACAAGTCTCTGCGCGCCCTCAACGCTTCCATCGGGCATTATATCGACCGCCTGACCCATAACCGCACCCCGCAGGAGGTGCTGGAACTGTTCGACCAGTACGAGGAAAAAGTGGTGGCGGCGGCGTACCACCGCTTTAAAACCAGCGATAACCTGTTCAATTATCGCGCCTATCTGGAAGAAGAGCTGGACGACTGCGAGCAGAACCAGCTGCCGCGCTTAGCGCTGGACTACGCCCGGGTGGAGCGCTGCGCCCCCGGCGAAGCTGCACCCCGGGTGCGTGCCCTCATCCAGCAGCAGCGGGACGCGCTGGAAGAGATGAGCACCCTGATGAAGGAGATCGACGCCAGCCACATCCGCTACCGCAAGCGGGCGGTGCAGCGGGCACAATTCCTGCTGCTCAGCGACCGCTCGGCGCAGGGCAGCGTCACCGCCCTGCTGCGCCGCTATGCGGAGGACATCCGCAGCCCGGAGCAGCTGTTTGAGCCGGACGACGGCCCGGTGGCAGCGCGGCTGCACCTGTACCCGGCGGCAGTGTTCGGCGCAAAGCCGCTGTATCCCCCCGCCGCGCCCCGCACTGAAGCACCTCTTGCCCCGGTGCGCACCGAGCCCCTTGACCCCGACCGGCTGCGGCAGGAGCAGCAGCTTCTGCTGGATTACGCCCGCCTTGCCGTCACCGAGGAAAACGTGGCGCTGCTGGCGCGGCAGGCACTGGCAGCCCGCGGGCAGGTGAACGCCTCCACCCTTGTGGAGGAATACCCGAACGACTTTACGGGCATCATCGGCCTGCACACCTATTCCCAGTCGCCGCACCGGGAGTATGATATCACCCTGACCGGAAACTGGGTGGAGCGCGGCGGCTTCCGGTTTCAGGATTTTGTCCTGACCCGCCGCAAGGAGGTAAACACGGATGGCAACCATTGATCTGCTGGAAGAGACCGCAAACTATCTGCTCAACCACTGCTTTGTGCTGGGCGGTGTAGAGGAACAGCGGGCAAAATATCTGTATATTCAGGATCACCTCAACGAGGTGCGTGCGGTGTTCAAGCCCTTGGGCTACGCGGTGCTTTTGTACCCCGCGCCCATGCAGGCGGCGGCACTGGTCAACGAGCACGAGGGCAGTCAGGCACGGCTGCTCAAGTACGAAAGCATTTTGCTGCTGGTGCTGCGGCTTTTGTACCTGCAAAAGCGGGAAAGCCTTGCCGCCAGCGCAGACGAGGTGCTGGTCACGGTGGAAGAGGTGCAGGCAGAGCTGCAAAAGATGAACCTGCCCCGCAAGCTGGATCAGCAAACGCTGGAAAAGCTCATGCGCACCCTGCGCCGGTACAATCTGGCGCGTCCGGTGGGACGGCTCTCCGGGCTGGACAGCCGCATCGAGGTATTCCCCACGGTGCTGCTGGCGCTGCCGGACGCCGACCTTGCGGATGCCGCCGCTGAGAGCGCCCGCACCCGCACCGAGCTTGGTCTGTACGAGCGCCCGGAGGGCGCAGACATGGAAGCAGGGGAGGGTGAAGCATGATCGAACTCAAGCGCCTGAAACTCATCAACTGGCATAACTTTGAAAACACCACCTTCGACTGCGCCCGCCTGACCTATATGATCGGCGTGAACGCCGTGGGCAAGACCACCATTCTGGACGCCATCCGCTATTGCCTGACCACCAACCGCAATTTCAATGCGCTGGGCAATAAGAAAAGCGGACGCACCCTGCAGGGCTCTGTCCACGCCAAGCAGCGCGGCGAAAACGCCTACCGCCGCCCGGGGCATACCGTGGCGTATATCGGGGCAGAGTTCTGGGACAGCGTCAAGCACACCAGCTTTGTCATCGCAGTGCGGGTGGAGTCCGAAGGCCCCATGCAGGAGCTGCACCCCGGCGACCAGACGTGGTATATCTCGGAGGACGGCATCACGCTGGAACAGCTGCCCTTCCTCGACCCGCGCACCGGTGCACCCAGCGCCAAGGAGGACTTCAAGCCCGCCGAAGGGCGGCTCTCCTACACCCGCAGCCCCAGCGAAGCGCGGGACAGAATATGCCGCGCACTGGGCATCGGACGCGCAGCCAGCCCGCTGGGCAAAAAGTTCAACGAGGTGTTCCAGATGGGCACCAGCATGGACGAGATCCCGAATTTCCGGGAGTTTCTGTACCAGTACATCCTGCCCCAGCCGGAGCTGGACTTGGAAGCCTTGCAGGGCGACCGCTTGGAGCTGGAAAACCTGCACGCTGTTCTGGCGGAAGCCCAGACCCGCGCCGATGCGCTGGACGAGATCGTCCGTTTTGGCCGCGAAGCCACCGAAAAACAGACCGAAGCCCTTGTGAACCGGGGTGCCGCCCTGCTGGCGCGGGCTGCTGCCGATGCCGGGGAAAAGGCCGTCTGGCAGGAGCGGGTAGATGCCGGACGCCGCCAGCAGGAAATGCTGCGCACCCGCTACGCCGAAGCCAAGACCGCCGAAGCGGAAGCCCGCCGCGCCTACCTGACCGCCCACAGCGCCGCCGGTGCCAGCGGCGAGGGCCGCGCACTGGACGCCCTCAGCGAGGAGCTGGCGCACCGGCAGACCGCATTGGATGCCGCCGCCCGCCGCGCCGATACCGCCGAAAAAGCTGCCGAAAAGACTGGCAACCTGCTGGCGGTGCTGCGCCGCAGCGGCTTTGCCGCCGGGCAGAAGCTGGCAGACCTGACCCCGGACACCCTACCCGCCCTGACCGACTGGCTGGCCGCACAGGAAAAGCCGCTGGAAGAAGCTTATTTTGCCGCCCGCCAGCACACTGCCGCCCTGCAGCGGCAGCAGACCGAAAAGCGCGCCGAGCTGGATGCCGTGTCCGGCGGCAAGTGGGTGTACCCCCACGGCGATGCCGCCACCCGGGTGCGGGACGCCGTGAACGCCGAGCTGAAAAGCCGTGGCATGGAGCCGGACGCCCGCATCTTCTGTGAGCTGCTGAACGTGGAGGACGAAAGCTGGCAGGACTGCGTGGAAGCCTGTCTGGGCGACCGCCGCTTTGATATCCTTGTGCCGCCCGCCCACTACGCCGCCGCAAAGAGCGCCTTTGTGGCGCTGAAAGAGAAGGTAGGCCCCATCAGCCTGCTGGACACCCCGGGTCTGCGCAAGGCCAACCGCCGCGCCGACACCGCCCCCGCCGACAGTCTGGCGGCACAGGTCACCAGCGAAAACCCGCTTGCCGCGCAGTACGCCGACACCATCCTGCGCCGCATCGTCTGCTGCGATACCCCCGACACGCTGGAAAACTACCCCGACAGCGCCACCCGGGATCTTCTGCGCCACCATCCCTTCCGGTTGGAGCGTCTGCGCACCCCGCAGCGCTATATCGGCTTGGAAGCCCGCCGCGCCCGCGCCGGGGCACTGGCAGGGGAGATGAACGCCCTTGCCGAAGAAGTGCGCGCCGCCGCACAGGCAGAGCAGAACCTGAAAGCCGCCTACAACCAGTACCAGACCCTTTTGCGCGGCACCACGCTGGAAGAGCTTGCCGCTCTGTGGGACGCCCGCGCCGCCCTGACCGCCGCCCGGGAAGCCGTGGAGGAACAGGCCGCAAAGCTGGCCGAGTGCCGCGAGAATCCGCTTTTGCAGCAGCTGTATAAGGAGGAAGAGGTGCGCGAGGCCGCATGGGAAGCCGCCCGCACTGCCGTGGAGCAGACCGGCGGCGATCTGCGCGTGTGCGAAAAACAGATCTCCTCCTGTGAGACGGAGCAGCAAAAGGCGGTGGACACCGCCGAAAAGAGCGCACAGGCTGCAGAGAGCTTCTTTGCCGCCCACCCGCTGGTGGAGCCGCTCTCCCGCAGCCGTCAGCAGGCGCTGACCGGGCCGGATAAATCTCCCCGCGCCGCCGCGCAGGCCGCCGAAAAGGCACAGGCCAAGCTGGACGATGCGCTGACTGTCTACCTGAACAGCACCCTTGAACCGGCGCAGCGGGAATACAACCGGCGCTATGTCTGCGATTATCCCTTGGGGCTTGCCGGGCTGGAGCAGTACCGCGCCCAGCATGAGAGCCTTGTGCGCATCGACCTGGAGCGCTACGCCGCCCGCCTGGAGCAGGCGCAGCGGGACTGCAAGGACCGCTTCCGCAAGGATATTTTGTTCCGCATGAAGGACGATATCTTCAACGCCCGGCGGCAGTTCCGGGAGCTGAACAAGGTCATGGAGCAGCTGACCTACGGCGAGGAGGTCTACCGCTTTGAGCTGGAACCCAGCCGCGACCCGCAGCTGGCGGCGTTCTATCAGGTCATCGTGGATAAAGGCAACCAGCAGATGACCGAGGGCGATTCTCTGGATAACCTTGCCGCCACCGCCGACCCCGCCTATGAGCGTCAGGTGGACGAACTGATGGAAAAGATCATGGCGGATGTGGACGAGAACACCCGCGCCCGGCAGGAGGGACGCACCGCCGCCGGTGCAACCCTTTCGGACTATGTGGACTACCGCACCTATCTGGACTACGATATCAAGGTGACCAATCAGGTCACCGGGCAGCAGGCGTATCTGTCCCGCGTCAGCCGCGATTCCTCCGGCGGCGAGAATCAGGCGCCCTTCTATGTGGCCATCTGCGCCAGCCTTCTGCAAATTTACCAGAAGAGCGAGAACAGCATCCGTCTGGTGCTGCTGGACGAGGCGTTCAGTAAAATGACCAGCGACCGCATCCGCCCCATGATGGAACTGTTCCGCCGCCTGCAATTGCAGGTGCTGCTTATCTCCACCGTGGAAAAGAGCACCGCCATCCAGCCCTACTGCGACATTACCTACTCCATCGTCCGCCACGGCGACGCCAACGCCATCGCGCCCTTTGTCCGCCTTGCAGCGGAGCATGAAGAAACTTGAACAGCACACACTTTATGCTATAATAAAAATGAGCAACGGAGGACGGAACAGGCAGCCGTCGCCCATTGTTAGGAGATGTGGGAATCGTCACCCCACCCTTGCTCAAAAAAGAGAACGCCCGCCGCATTCGCAGCGGGTGTTCTCTTTTTTCGTGTTTTACACTTTGCGGCAGAATGATGCAAAGCAGGGCTTGACATCAAAAATAAACTTTGCTATACTGTTTTTCGCTCATCGGAGGGCTGTTTCAACGTAATTGAAGGGCCGGATAAGATGTCATCGTTCGCGCTTCCCGGAGGCTGTGGGCACCGTAGTGCCGCAGCAGAAGAGGGAACGCACCGGAGCGGTGGTTCTTATCCGGCCTTTTTGCATATACGGATCTCAGAAAAGGAGGAGCTATGCCAAAGGAAACCATCCAATTGTCCGATCATTTTACCTATTCCCGCCTGCTGCGGTTCGTGCTGCCCTGCATCGGCACCATGCTGTTCACCTCCATCTACGGCATCGTGGACGGCCTGTGTGTTTCCAACTTTGTGGGCAAAACGGCCTTTGCGGCGGTCAACCTCATCATGCCGCTGCCGCAGCTGCTGGGCACTGTCGGCTTTATGCTGGGCACCGGCGGCAGCGCCATCGTTGGTATCACGCTGGGCGAGGGTGACCAGAAAAAAGCCGACCGCTATTTTACCATGTTTCTGCTGGCAGCGCTCATCTCGGTCAGTGTGCTGGCCGTGCTGGGCATCCTGCTCCTGCGCCCAGTCGCCATGCTGCTGGGCGCAAAGGGCGAGCTGCTGGACTACGCCGTGCGCTACGGGCGCATCCTGATGCTGGCGCTGCCGCCCTTTGCGCTGCAAAATATGTTCCAAAGCTTTTTCGTCACCGCCGAAAAGCCGCTTCTGGGCTTCTGGTTCACCGTAGGTGCAGGCTGCACCAACATGGTGCTGGACGTGGTAATGGTGGGTATGCTGCACTGGGGCGTGGAGGGCGCTGCCGTTGCCACCCTTATCAGCCAATTGGTGGGCGGCGTGCTTCCGGTGTTCTATTTTATCGACCACCACAATACCAGCCGCCTGCACCTGTGCAGAACGCAGTTTTACGGCCGCGTGCTGTGGGATGCCTGTATCAACGGCTCTTCTGAGCTGATGACCAACCTTTCCATGTCGCTGGTCAATATCCTGTATAACTTCCAGCTGCTGCGGCTTGCCGGAGAAAACGGCGTGGCGGCTTACGGCGTCATCATGTACGCTGCCTTCCTGTTTGTGGCGGTGTTCGTGGGCTATGCCGTGGGCAGCGCACCCATTGTCAGCTTCCATTACGGCGCGCGCAACCACGCCGAGGTGCATAACCTCTACCAGAAGAGCCTGCGCCTGATCGCCGTGGTAGCTGTGAGCATGACCGCCGTATCCATGGTGCTCATTCCCTATGTGGCACGCATCTTTGTGGGCTACGACGCCCAGCTGCTGGCGCTGACCAGCCGCGCCTTCCGGCTGTATGCGCTGAGCTTTCTCATCATGGGCTTCAACGTGTATGCGTCCTCCTTCTTCACGGCGCTGGGCGATGGCGTGACCAGCGCCCTCATCTCCTTTCTGCGCACGCTGGTGTTCCAGCTTGCCGCGCTGCTCCTGCTGCCCGCCCTGTGGGGCATTGACGGCGTGTGGCTGGCTGTCACCGCCGCCGAGCTTGCCGCGCTGGCGGTGAGCGTGTATATGTTTGTGACAAAAGACCAGAAATTCCATTACCGTCATGGTTGACGAGTAATAACAGAAAAGCCGCCGGGGCCCCGGCGGCTTTTTTGGTTATTCAAAGGTATACTCCACCAGCTGGCAGTTTTTGATGCCCGCAGCGGCGTACTCCTCGTTGGTCATGTCGTAAAAATAGGAGTGCACCACCCGGGCAATGCCGTTGTGCGCCACCAGCAGATAGGTCTTGCCGGTATCCGCCTTCAACTCGTCCAGCAGGTTGTAGATGCGCTGTGCCAGCTGCATCATGCTTTCGCCGCCGTCATAGCGGTCGGCAAAGTGGGTCTTGGAGATGCGGAACTCCGCACCGTCCCGGGGCGTGCCCTCGTATTTGCCGAAGCACTGCTCCCGCAGGCGGGGCTCGCAGCGGGCGGGCAGACCGGTAGCGGCGGCAATGGCCTTTGCGGTGTCGGCGGCGCGGGAAAGGGGAGAGTACAGAATTTCGTCAATGTGCAGGCCGCTGTCCCGGACAAGCTCGCCCAGCTGCCGCGCCTGCTGCTGCCCGTGGGCGGTCAGCGGGCTGTCGGTCATGCCGCAGATCTTATTTTCCACGTTCCATACCGTCTCGCCGTGGCGGGTGAAATAGATATTATGCATAAAATTACTCCTTACAGCTTGTGCAGGGTGCCGTCCGGCAGCAGACAGACGGTGTCTCCTTCGTCGATTGCCAGACGGGTCAACTCCCTGTCCGGGTAGGGCAGGATGCTGGCAGCCCCGGCGGCATCGGTCAGGGTCACATCGCACAGCACCGGCTGCCCGGCGGGCAGCTCCTCGCAGCCGTACAGCTGCTCGTCAATGCGCAGCACGCGGTATTCCGGCATGGTACAGCCCCTCCTTTGTGTTTTTCCTTATTATATAGCACCCGGGGGCTTTGGTGCAAGGGGGAGCGGACTGAGAGGGTTTATTCTCCCCCGCTTGACAGCGGCGCGGAGAAATTGTTACAATACAGTTACGACTGCAAACAACGCGGAGGGGTTCATGAATATTACGGAACTGCGGTATCTGGTAGCCATCATGAAATGGGGGTCGGTGTCGGCGGCGGCAAAGCAGCTGTACGCGGCGCAGCCCAATGTGAGCAAGGCGCTGAAGAATCTGGAAGAGGAATACGGGTTGCGCATCTTTGAGCGCTCCTCCACGGGCATGATCCCCACCGAGCAGGGCAAGCGGTTCATCCGGCAGGCGCAGCGGGTGCTGCAGCAGGTGGACGAGCTGAAGCAGGAGGCGCACCAGCAGCGCAGCTGCGCCGAGCTGCGGGTGGGGCTGACCC
>ULWF01002254.1_pt1 | contig 13544 bp, 11 predicted proteins | sample 1960081 | NCBI WGS metagenome assembly ULWF01 (sample SAMEA4835805, study PRJEB28245) | human gut metagenome | biome: gut microbiome; material: fecal sample | place: Denmark | collected 2008
CAAAGTAACTGATAAACATAAGTGGTGACGTAAGGAAATTGAACAGAAAATGCGGAGCAATACTAATTTGTGATATGATAACCTCAGATATAAAATCTGCTGAAAGTGGATTTTACCTTGCCTTGCATGGCTTGCGGAAAACCGCCATACGTTTTAGGAGACAAAAGCGACAAAATACATAAAACAAAAACCTCGCAGATCTCTCTGCAAGGTTTTGTGGTGGAAATGTCCAGAAATGCTTCCGCAGTGACAATAACTCCGTCAAAGCCGCTCGGATCGAAAAATCGTATATGACATTTTCAAAATTGAGAAATTAGTCCCTTATCCGGTGATTATAAATGTTTGAAAACACCACCACGTCCGTATCCGCGGCAAATGCCGCCTCGGCTATTCCGCATATGATATCCTTCTGGGTGCGGTCGTCGGCTCTTGCGGTTATTACGGCAATTATTTCTTGACATTTCGTTCGTCCTTTCACGCATTCATAAAAAGCCCGTTCCCGCAGCCGCTCAACTCTGTTCTGCGGTAAATTCTGCCGCTGACGGGGAAGGATTTTTGACGCGTTCGGCGACAGAGTATGCCGGAAACAAGCTTTCGTATAAATTATAACTTATTCACGTTCACGCAGTTATGTCAAACGAAAAGGTGCATATTATGATTAAAAGGTGGACAAAACAGATATCGGCTGTTGACTTTGTGTTGTTTATTGGTATAATAAACTTAAAGGTGTCTTTGGACACGAGAAACAAAACGGAGGTTTTAACGATGAAGATCACAAGTAAATTCGCGGCTATTTTGTGTGCGGCGGCCCTGTTTATGACGGTGGGTTGCTCGAACGGCGGCGAAACAAGCAGCGGGAGCTCCGAGCCCAACGCTTCCGGCAACTCCGGAACCGCAGACGTTTCCAGCGCTTCGAATTCCGAAACGAATGAAAGCGGCACGGTATCAGAGGAGAAAATTATGGACAGTCTGAACAACGGCATAATTATCGACAGCGTAAGCGGTAACGTTTATAAGAACGAGATGAACGCAAATCCCATCTCGCCGAACATATTCTGCGCCGATCCCACCGCGGTGGAATATAACGGAAGGCTTTACGTTTACGGCACGAACGACCAACAGCAGGCGGAAGAGGGAACAAAGAACGACTACGCCTATATCAAATCGCTTGTGGTATTTTCCACCGACGATATGGTAAACTGGATATATCACGGCAGGATAGAGGTCGGAGAGATCGCACCGTGGATATATAACTCGTGGGCACCGTCGATAGTTTCCCGCGTTGAAGACGACGGACTTACGCATTTTTACCTTTACTTCTCAAACGGCGGCTCTGGCGTGGGCGTGATAACCTCCACCGACCCTGTGGGACCGTGGACCGATCCGCTCGGCGAGCCTCTGGTTTATCAGAATATGCCTGGGCTGGAGAATTGCCCAGCACCCTTTGATCCGGGCGTGTGCATTGACGAAAATGGCGTAGGCTGGCTCGCCTTCGGCGGAGGCACACCGGCGGACGGCAACACTATGCACAGCAAGATCCCGAAGATAGCAAAGCTGGGAAAGGATATGCTGTCCTTTGACAGCGAATTTGTTTCCATTGACGCTCCCTACTTTTTTGAGGCGAGCGAGCTGAACTATATCGACGGAGTATATTACTATACATACTGCACCGACTGGCAGGATCACAAGACCGGCTGGAAGGAGTACGAGGGGGTCAAAGTTCCGCCCGCGTGCAGCATGGCGTATATGACTACCAAGACCCCTCTCGACGCGGATAGTTGGGAATGCAGAGGACCCTATTTCTATAATGCGGGAGAGAACGCCGACGGGGCCTCAGGACTTCGCTGGGCTAACAACCACACTCATTTCATTGAATATAAGGGCGTAAACTACATCATTCACCATACGCTTCTTCTGGAGGAGCTTATGGGAGGAAAAGCGGGCTTCCGCAGTATGATGGCAGACTATCTGCCCATGGACAAGGCAACGGGCGATATTCCCATAACTGCGGCAAGCAAGAAGGGCGTAGCGCAGATAAAGCTGGTCGACCCCTATACCAATAACAGCGGTGCGCTGATGTTCACCAGTGCGGATATCGGATACGACAAGGTAAATGATCCTGCCGCAAAAAGCACTGCCAACGGCGCGTGGATATATGTAAGAGGAGCAGACTTCGGCTATGGGGCATCAGAGTTTATCGCTGAGGTCAAGGGCAAGGGAAGAATAGAGGTTCGTCTTGACGATATCTCCTCCAAAGCCGCTGCGTTCGTCGAGTTCGACTGCGCGGATTATACCAAAATACGCTCGGACAGCTTTGCGCAGTTTGACGGAAGAAATCATGACATTTATTTCGTATTTTCCGGCTCCGATATAGAGCTTAAGTCGTGGAGGTTTTCGAAGGGCGACGAGCAGCTTCGTCCTGAAGAGAGCATAGCCTCCACCGAAATACCCTACAAGACGCTGGTAATATCGGGACAGACCGAGCCCGGACCGAGCCCCTCTGCGATGCTCGACATTCCGAAGGACGGGGACTATTCCATAAAATCCTCTTCTTTTGAAAAGGACAGCGCCATAGTCAACCTCGGGTTTATTAATACCGATACCAATGCGAAGTATAAGGTGCTTGTGAGATCGCTGACGCTGGCAACCGAAAACGGAGATGTTGAAGTTCCCGTAAATAAGGAACTCGATCCCACAAGCTCGTCGGAAAACGGGCTTGAAAACGGCTGGGGCGGCTCCGAGGTCGGATCGCTGATTTACGGCACGGAGGAATGTGGAATATTCGCAGCGAAAACAGACATAACATGGACAAACTATCGTCTGGCGCTTAAAGTAAACGGCGAAGAGACGCCGTTCACATCCATCACCTACAATGTCACCGTAAGCGGTCTTGAGCTTGACAGCTGACGGAGGCAACGGAAAATAAGGAGGGAAAAATGAAAAAACTTGTTAGGTTCGCAGCGGCGCTGATGGCGGTATTGACGCTGACGGCATGCACGGCGGAAGTTGGCACGAGCTCCGTGACGTCGACGCCGATGTCGACGACGACGTCGACATCAACGTCGAATCCGCTACCGAGCGTCACCACCGAGCCCGGAAAAGAGGAGGACCCCAAAGTGCTTGATAAGGATATCATAAAATCCACGATAACTTCAACCGACGACGGCAAGGGAAACTACACAAATCCCGTTATTTTCGCCGACGTGCCCGATATTGATATAATCCGCGTTGACGACGCGTTTTATATGGTTTCGACGACCATGCACCTGTCTCCGGGTTGTCCCGTAATGAAATCCTACGACCTTGTAAACTGGGAAATAGTAAATTACGTTTTTGATACACTGGAGGACAGTGATAAACTTGCCTTAAGAAACGGGGAAAACAATTACGGCAAGGGTCAGTGGGCGACTACCCTCAGATATAACAACGGTGTGTATTACGCCGGCTTCACTTCCTTCTCCACCGGAAAAACTTATATCTATCATACCGACGATATAGAAAACGGAAAATGGGACAGGTTCGTGTATGACGAGTGCTTCCATGATATGAGTCTTTTGTTCGACGACGACGGCAAGGTGTATCTTATCTACGGCGGCGGAGAGATATGGTGCGTTGAACTGGAAAAGGATCTGAGTGCGGTCAAGCCCGGAACCAAGAGAAAACTCATCAACAACGCGGGACTTGTCAAGGGCTGCCTTGCCGAGGGTTCTCACGTCTATAAGCTGAACGGATATTACTATATTTTTATCATAACATGGCCACCTAATAGCAAAAGAACGCAGCTTTGTTACAGAAGCGAAGCGCTCGACGGCGAGTGGGAAAGGAAAGTGATAATCAGAGATAATATGGGCTTCAGAAATGATGGTGCCGCACAGGGCGGTATCGTCGACGATAAGGACGGCAACTGGTATTGCTTTGTATTTCAGGATCACGGAGCGGTGGGCAGGACTCCCGTTGTGTCGACCATGACATGGGAGGACGGCTGGCCGGTAGTCGGAGTTAAGGGAAAGGTGCCAACGACCGACAAGATTCCTATCGCGGGTCACGAGAAAAAGGGCATCGTCACAAGCGACGAATTTATCAACTCACAGATAGTGAGATCCTATCACAGCTTTGCCGACACGCCCGAGGAAGCGGGCGAGAGCGATTATAACGGCTCTAACCTCGGGTTGGAATGGCAATGGAACCATAATCCCGACAACCGCCTCTGGTCGCTCACCGAGAGGGAAGGCTATCTGAGGCTGAGAACGGTCAATGTCTGCGGCACAGTTGCCAATGCGAGAAACACCATTTCGCAGCGAACCTTCGGACCGGAATGCGGCGCATATATAAAGCTCGACGTTTCAGAAATGAAAGATGGCGATGTTGCGGGGTTTGCCGCCTTCGCGGAGAAATACGGTTATGTCGCCGTAAAAATCGAGGACGGGAAAAAATATATCGTAACGGTTTGGTATGACGATAACGACGACGTTGAAAAGGAATTTGAAACGGAAAGGGTCGAAATAACGGAAAACGAAGTTTATCTGCGGGTCGACTGCGATTTCAAAAACGCAACGGACAAGGCGTATTTCTATTACAGCCTCGACGGCGAGAACTGGACAAAAATAGGAGACACGCTGCAAATGAATTATTACGGTCTGCATTTTATGGGATACCGTTATGCGATATTCAACTTCCCGACAAAGCAGACGGGAGGTTATGTCGACGTGGACTATTTCAGGGTGGAAAACAAACTGCTCAAATAAACTGATACATTCAATGCGTTTCAGCCGCACAGGGGGTAAGACCTTGTGCGGCTTTTTCTTTTTCGGGCTGCTGTTTTTTCTTCTTTCGGGAGGAAAGAGTTTTTTTCATTGAAAAATAGCGGCTTTGTGTTATAATTTAAGTACGGTACTGCGGCAGTAACTGCAATACTGCTAAGAAGGAGAAAAAGTAAAGCCAAAATTTGAGCAGCATTAAACAAAGAAAACGGCTGCAAAAACCACCCACCTCATAATGGTGCGGGTTGTTCATATTCAGTTAAATTAATAAATTTTATCTAATCCTGCTCCACCTTAACGCTCGTCTTGCCGAAGCCTCTTTGACCCCAGAACATCAAGGAGGGAGAATTTGTTGTTGCCATCGTCTTTGTCATTTTCAAACACCTCAACATATCTGTTGTAATTTTTGTAATCACTCTTCTGAGCTTCACGCTTTGCTTCGATTTGCTCTGGTGATAAGAAGTTATCCGGCACATATTTTAAAAACCTTTTGTCAGTGGGGTTGACATTTGCAAAAAGTTGTGATAAGCTAATAGTAAAATCAGCTACCAGAGGGTTGGATATGTCGGTATTGCCGTTATGTTCGCCCTTTATGACGGCTGGTTCTTTTATTTTGCTTAATACAACGTTCAAATATAACCCATTTGGTTAATTTTCAAAATTTTTGATGTTGTATAATAAAACTTGACACCCCACGCTCAAAAGAATATGCTAAAATCAGGAGGGTGAAGGACATGTCAGAAGCGAAGAAATACGACAGGAGCTACAAGGAGCAGTCAGTAAAGCCGGCGCTGGAAATAGGGGTAAAGCGAGCCGGCGAGGAACTGAAGGTACCGTACGGAACGCTGTACGGGTGGGTGCAGGCGGCAAAGAAAGGTATCTATACCGACACAACGAAAACAAAGAAGTCCCAGATAACGCAGAAGTACCCGCAGTACGTTATTGATATGCTGTGGGAGCTGAGAAAGGAACAGGACGAACAGTGCGCCGGAATTGGTGACAAGTGGCAGGACTACGACCGTCTGTTCATCAAGTGGGACGGAAGCCCTATGAACAATAGTGCTCCCTACTTCCGGTTCAAGGAGTTTTGCAAAAAGAACAGCATAAGGTTCTGCGACATTCACTCGTTAAGGCACCCTTATGTCAAGTCCACGACAAAAAAATATGAAGATTTTTTTCAACTTCTAAAAGCCAGTTAAGAACCGCAATTCCTAACTGGCTTTATCAATATACCCTGAGCTGTTATGCCAGGTCATTTTTTATTTTTAGCACGATCTCAACCCTCTTGTTAGGGTAAATAAAGATTTTTTCAATCAGCATATCAACAAGTTCAGAAGTCAGTCCTTTGTTTTCAACCAAAGACTGTAATACATCTTTTTGCTGGTGCTGACGTTCTTTTTCCTGTTGTTCAGCCTCCAGTCGTGTCATTACAACAGCCTTTGTATTCTGTACTTCAAGCAATCGCTGTTCAATAAGTGCTTTCTGTTCTTTATAGAGGTTAACATCAATTTGCTTTATTACAAGCGCCTCATACAGTTTACGCTTTTCTTCCTGCAGCTCAAAGATCTGATTATCAAATTCAGCTCGTCTCACTGCAACCTTATCAACAGGTTTTAATTCATTCGGCCCATCAATCCCCAAAGATACTTCAAACTGTTTACAAAGAAATTCATATACTATGGATTCCAATTCGCTTTCCCGGATCGTCATACCATAGCAAGGCTGTGAAGAATCCATATAGGAAAACCTGCAGCGATAAATAGTCTCATTGGAACGGTGCATAGCATGTTTGCAGGAGCCGCAAAATACCTTTCCTCGAAGGGGATAACTATGCTGTTTTCGTTTTGGAATTTTAAACCGCTTAATGGAAGCATTAGCTTTCTCGAAAAGTTCTTTGCTAACCAATGGGGTGTGATGATTTGGAATCTTGATCCATTCGCTTTCATCTTTTGTCCGCATACGGTTTCCGCCGATTTCTGTTACAGTCTTTTTTCCTATCACATAAGTGCCGATATAACGTTCGTCTGCTAACAGTCTCAAAATGGTTGAATTAGACCATACACCATTTGTCCTTGATACATCGTGATACTTTTGGCCTTTGAGAGCCTTGTATTCGCCCGGTGTAGGAATTGCCTGACTATGAAGTTCTCTGGCAATCTGCGCACTGTTCATACCGGACGCAGCATATTCAAAAATCATCTGAATAACGCAGGAGGTCTCTGGATCAGGGACCATTCGGTTATTGTCACCTTTACAATATCCATACGGGCAGATCTTACTTTGATATTCACCGCGGCGCATCTTCATATACTTTGCGGTTTTGGTCTTAACAGACATATCCCGGCTGTAATATTCACTGATAAGGTATTTGAAGGCAACCTCCATACCACCGGTATCGCCTTTGAGCTTTTTCGTATCAAAATCATCACTCACAGAAATAAAACGGGTATGAAAGATCGGGAATACCCGTTCTATAAAGTAACCTGTCTCTAGACTGTTGCGCCCAAATCTTGAAAAATCCTTTACCATGATACAGTCAATTCGGTTTGCACGTACCAGATCAAGAAGTTCCTGAACAGCAGGGCGTTCAAAATTTGCCCCACTATACCCGTTATCTACAAACTCCATCAGTTCTGCATTTCCGTATTCTTCTAAGCCGGCAGCGTGTTCTTGAAGGATCATGCGCTGGCTGGAAATACTTAAACTGTCTGTTTTGAAATCTTCCAAAGACAGACGGATATATAGAGCAATCACATATTTTTTCATTGTGCCACCGCCTTGCTGTATTCCTGAAACTCTGTACGGAAGCGGAATCTGATAGAGACATGTTTATCGTGATCCACTTCAATACGCTCAATTAAACGTGATACAAGCTCTGCAGTTAATGTACATCCAGCTTTCAGTTCTTTTTCGTCTTTTTCAAGCGTCTTATACTGTTCAAATTGTTTTTTTATCTCTATGGCTACTTTTTCACATTCTGCAAGTTCTGCTTTGGCAGAGCTCATTTTATCTTCATAGTTCTTTTTCCAAAGAAAGAAATCGTCTTTATCTACCAGGCCGCTTACCATATCTTCGTACAATACCTGAATACGATCCTGGTTCTGCTGGATCATACGGCTGGCGGTATTGCGGCGATCCTGCAATTCTTTTTCCCTTTTACGCCATTGGGTTCCATCCTCAACTAAAAGGGCATAATCTCCTAAAGCAGCGGAGAGTTCCTTTTTCAGAATGTCGATCACAGTATCTATCAATTCATTTTCTTTTATGGAAACACCGACACATTTTTCCTTATGAACCCTGCTGGGAGTAAGGCATTGAAAACGGTAAACATCTCCCTTTTTTCGGCGTGCTCTTTGGCGGTGCAGACTTCTGCCACAATGAGAACAGAAGATCAATCCTTTAAAAATATTTGGAGAATATGGAATCTTTTCTTGTTGTTTGTATTTTTCGGCAACTTCTATTCGGTACTTCTGGACCTCATCAAAAACTTCCCTGGAAACTATGGCTTCGTGGGTAGCGGCGACAGAAATAAGGTTTTCTTTTCCTGCAGGTCTTTGTTTATGTGCAACAGTTTTTGTATGGCCCTGAACCATATCGCCGGTATATTTTTCTTCTTTAAGGATCTTCATTACGGTACGTGTCTGCCAGAAACCTTCTCCTATTAAATTTTCATGCGTGATTTCCCCGGTAGAATACTTATAATTGCTTGGTGCAGGATAGCCGCCTTCATTCAGCATCAGTACAATGCGGTTCAGACCAACTTTTTCATATGCCCATTGAAAGATCTGCTGGACAACCGGAGCTGCCACCGGATCCACAATCAGCTTATGGCAGTCATCAGGATCCTTTTTATATCCAAAAGGTGCACGAGCGCCAACAAATTTTCCCTCTTTCATATCCTGTCTTGCCTGTGCTTTAATCTTACGACCAATATCGAGTGAATAGGCTTCGTTTATCATATTTTTCAGAGGAAGGATAATTCCACCGTGCAGGTTATCAGGATTTTCGGAATCAAACTGATCTGTTACAGCGATAAACCTGACATTATGAGAAGGAAAATACTGTTCTATGTAGTATCCGCTGTCAATGGAGTTACGCCCAAGACGAGACAGATCCTTTACGATTACACAGTCGATTTTTCCGGCTTCAATGTCAGAGAGCATACGCTGAAATCCCTCACGGTTAAAATTGGTTCCGGTTGTACCATTATCTATGTAAGTATCATAAATGCGAAATTCCGGTTTGTTGGAAAGGTAGTCCTTCAGAACCATTTTCTGTGTTTCGATAGAAATACCACGCTTTTTGTTATCTTCCACAGATAAGCGGATATATAAAGCGGTATTGATAAACGGAGAAACCGATGTAAAAATAGGTTCTGCGATATGTTTTCTGCTCTTTCTTGCCATCTTAGACCACCATCCTTTCCTGTGCCGGAGCAATCAGAGAAATTGCTTTCTCATATTCATTCTGATAGTTAAATTCAATTTGAAATTCATTTTTCCCAACTACCTTGATACTGTGAACAAGCTGGATCATTACCTTTCGGTCTAGTTCTTCGATTTCAGAAAATCTCTTGAAGTTCTCAATCCAGCGGTTACGTTCACTGCGGTTTTCCATAACATCTGTCCGTTTTTCTTCTAAAGCGGCTATTGCCTGTTCAAGCTGAGTGATACGAACATTGTAGGTGTTCTTCAAATTTAAAAACTCATGCTTCTCGATCAATCCGCTTACCATATTTTCATAAAGACTGGTTTTGAATGTCCGTATCTGCTCCAACTGCTGATTGTTCTGCGCGATCTGTCTGCTGTATTCCCGGATCAGTTCTTTATTGATACGGCTCTGATTGATACCGGATAAAATTTCTTCCAAAGAAACAACATTATTAACAAATCCTTTTACACTATCCCTGACACATTCCATCAGGTCGCTTTCCTTTACCATAACAGGGTTTGTACAGCCACTCTTCTTCCCGGTAGGGCAATAGTAGTAGTGGTACTCTTTGTCTTTATAGCGGTTTGTCTTTCGTATCATACGGGCGCCACAGCAGCCACAGATCAATATGCCGGAAAATAAATAGACTTTATTTTTACCGGGAGAAGTACGGGTATCCAGTTGCCGGATCTTCTGCACCAGGTCAAAATCGTGGGGCTCAATAATCGCTTCGTGAGCGTGTTCCACACGAATCCATTCGGACTGAGGACGGTTTTCAATTTCTTTCAGTTTAAAGTGCTGTGAGCCTTGTTTTCCCTGAACCAGAGTGCCGGTATAAGTTTCGTCCTGCAAAATACGGACAATCGTAGTAGAGGACCACCGACAATCTTTTCGATCGGTATATCCGTTTCTTGCACAAGGCAGACCATTCATTTTCTTATAGGCAAGAGGAGAAAGTGTTCCTAAACGGTTCAGCTCATTTGCAATCGCATAAGGACTGAAACCTTCCAGGCGCATCCTGAAAATACTTCGTACCACCTGAGCGGCATATTCATCTACCACAAGGAGATTATGATTTTCTTCGGATTTACGATAGCCGTACACGGTAAAAGCACCGACAAAATCTCCATTTTTACGTTTTGTTTCAAGAGAACTGCGGGTTTTCAAAGAAATATCGCGTGCGTAAGCCTCGTTCATAATGTTTTTTACGGAGACCGTAAGGTCATCCCCGGCGGACTCATTGATTGTGTCGATATTATCGTTGATAGCAATAAAACGTACACCATAAGCCGGAAAAACACGTCTCATATAACGGCCGGTTTCAATATACTCACGTCCAAGTCTGGAAAGATCCTTTACAATCACACAGTTGATCTTTCCCTCCATAATGTCATCCATCATTTCTTTGAAAGCCGGGCGATCAAAAATCACACCGCTATAACCGTCGTCCACTCGTTCCGAAACAAGTTCGATCTCCGGGTGGTGGCTGGCAAATTCCTCAATCAGCTTTCTTTGGTTTCCAACACTGTCACTTTCGTTTGACTTATCATCCGTATAAGATAATCGGATATACTTCGCAGCTTTATAAATCTGCATACAGAAACACTCCTTTCATTACGGAAAAATCCCCGCAATTCAAGGAGTGCAATATGCCTTATTGTTATTCAATTCCTTTTCCGATTCTTATTATAACGCTCCATGCGGGAAAAAACAGCCCCTAAAATGTAAATTTTTATCGTAAGATACCATGCAGACATTCTTCTAATGCAGCTCCGTCCGTACAATAAGTAGCACGCACAATAAACTTTCCACACCTGAAATGACAGGGGTTCTTGATCTGTCTGACGAACTCGGCAATTCGTTCTTCACGCGGAAGTTCCTTGTTGACGGATACACTGCGAATATCCACCAGTTTATCAGCATAAGAAGTCTTTTGTTCCATTTTTCCAGCTCCTTTCCGTAAATTGATTCTCTATCAAAATCACATGGATAAAGCCGGACCTGGACTTGTAATCTAAGCCCGGCTTCATAGTATCTGATTTCGATTTTATATGCCGTATTTGCCACGCATCCCCGGCAGGTGCTGTTGACACAGAACAGGGGTTGCTATGGGCTGCGGACAGCTTGACCGCATCATAGCCCCGCAGTCGTCGCCGCTTTGCCAGAGCAAGCGCACGCCGCAGGAACTCCCCCCAAGTCTTTAGGAGGCCGTGAAGAAGTACCATTGTCATCTGCGCCGTCGTCGCGCCCGAACCGGCCACAGCCGGGTTAATAGGTTGCGTGGATCGCTCGGACAACCGGGTTCATCACCTCCTTTGGCTGTCTGTCATGGCGCCGCCCTATATGCCGCTCGGTACGCAGAATGATGTACCCATAGCAACGTATATTCACTTGTCAAAGAACCATGAGGGAGAGAAGGCAATCAAAGCGCTCCATATTGGAAATATATCGGAACGGTTCTGTCCGATCCAACCACAATGGCTTGTCCTGCCAAAAGGTCCCTTCATAATACAGTACATTTTTAAGGGAAAAGTTAGTGGGCTTATAAATTATTTTTTAAAAAATATTCTTGAAGCTGTTTTAAACCTCTGTTAATGCTCTGATGAACTGAGATTTTACTGCAGTTTTCCACTCTGGCAATTTCCGTTTGGCTCTTGCCGAGAAAATAACGTGCATAGATCCTCTGACGTTGTTTTTCTGATAGAGTAGCAAGTCCCTTATAGATCATTTCAGTCACCCTATGCTGTTCATAAATATCTGCTGGTGATTTTTGATCTACAAGGGCTTCATATTCAATTCCATCTCCAAAATCCAAAGAAAAATATGCTTTGTGTCGATATGTATAAATCCGATATGCTTCATCGCGTAATTTATAAGCTCTTAAAATATCAGCGACTTCATCCGGCACTTCTACGATTGTGTCTGTTGTGTAAAATGGGTAATATTCCTTTAAATTGATTTGTTTCATATAAATTTCCTCCAATTTCGATTTGTTTGCGTGTGAAAAGCTAAAACCGAAATCAGAGGGCGGGGAGCGACACCCCACAGAGAACAGAAAGACAAAAAATTTTTCTATAAACGCAAAAGTGCGCGTCTGTCCGATGACAGGCGCGCACTCATACAACCCTAATAATTGATTGAAAGGGAAATGTTGGAAAATATAATATTTTGTCGAATGGAAAAACCCCGCAATCCAAAACCAGACTACGGGGCATAATGATAGATTTGGCCGGCAGCATCGAGGCCGGCATGTTGACCTCGGTAGCATAACCATGCCCTCCCTCCAAATCAAGGAGGGATAGACAGGCTTGCCAATTATCCGCCTCCTTCTATCTATTTGAAGGAATTATACAAACTTTTATGCTCGTTCTTTTCTTGAAATCTTCCAGAACTGTCCTTGTTCCGGCAAAATCTATCATAAATACAATTTTATTCATTTGTTTTTGTATATAATGTATATTCGGTTAATCTAAATCAAATTTATACCCAACTCCATATACACTTTTAATATAGTCTGGTACATCCGGCGAAACCTTGAGCTTTTGCCTGAGATTGCTTACATGGTTATTCACTGCCTTTCGGGAAAAGGAAGCATATTCTTCTTCCCATACCAGTTCCGTTATCATTTCATAGGTAAATACCCGTTTGGGATGACGGATCAGTAGAGCCAGAATGTCAAATTCCTTAGCAGTAAGAGCAATCACTTTATTTTGGATCATAACAAGACGCTGTTCCAAAGAGAAAAACAGATCATCTTTTTCGATTTCAAACTTTGCTTTGCCAGCATTTTTATTCATGCAGCAAATAACATGGGAACCAAAAGGACAAGATAAAATATCTGCTAGTCTTATTTTTCCACACTCAATATCCATAATAAATTGTTTCAATTCCTGCTGTTGCTTTGTACTTAAAAGGATAAACAATTTTTCTCCAATTTCTTTACCAGATTCCGATATATCAAACACAACTAACTTTCCATGTCATCACCGCCTTTGTTTCTAAAATTTCCTTCTTGTATTGCTGTTTCTTTTAGTCGAGCAAAACTTTCGCTACTGATAACATGTTCCATCCGGCAGGCATCGACTTCTGCAATTTCAGGATCAACACCAGCTGCAATAAGCTGTTCCGTAAAGAAGCAATGACGTTCATAAATTTTTTCAGCAACCTTGCGGCCTACATCGGTTAAGTAGAGAAAGTAATCTTCATCCATCGTGAGAAAGCCACCGTCTCGCAAGTTAGCCACCGCATGGCACACGCTGGGCTTTGACACCTTCATGTGCCGGGCTACATCTACGGAGCGCACCATACCTAATTTCTTTTGGAGAACAAGGATGGTTTCCAGATAGTCCTCCC
>ULWF01006546.1_pt1 | contig 13294 bp, 9 predicted proteins | sample 1960081 | NCBI WGS metagenome assembly ULWF01 (sample SAMEA4835805, study PRJEB28245) | human gut metagenome | biome: gut microbiome; material: fecal sample | place: Denmark | collected 2008
CAGCCCGGATTACTGATATGGTGATCGATATTGATCAGTTTTTTTGCACGCAGAACATACGTATTGGCATGCCCGCAGCGTTCCGGAACCGAATCCACCACGATCATGACATCATACGTAAACGGCTTTGTATCATCCGTGATGATCTGGTCAATGCCCTGTATGAAATCATATTCCGGAGCCGGCTTTTCCAAGATCACATCGATTCTGCACTCCGGCTTCAGTTTTTTTAAGAACTGCCAGAGTGCCAGAGTTGTTCCGATGCAGTCGCCGTCCGGATTTGTATGCCCGGTAATACCGATGGATAAAGCACCCTGACATTCCTTTCCTAAATCTAACATAACACCACTACTCCTCTTCGCGGTTTAAATCCTTATTCACTTCATCAATTTTCTTTGACATATTCACACCATATGCAATGGACTGATCCATAATGAACCGGATCTGCGGTGTGTTACGCAGATTGATCATCTTTGCCAGTTTGCTTCTGATAAAGCCTTCTGCGCTGTTTAGGCCCGCCAGCGTATCCGCTGCGGTCTGCTCATCCCCCAGCACGGAGATCCATGCCTTACAGGTCTTCAGATCCGGCGCAACTTCTACCGCAACCACACTTGTCATGAGACCGATCCGCGGATCTTTGATCTCTCCGCGGATGATATCAGCCAGTGCTCTCATGACTTCACCATTGATACGTGTATTTTTTACACTGTTTTTTCTCATATTAACTTCCTATCTAGGTACCTCGACCATAATGTAAGCTTCTACGATATCAAGCTCCTGCATCTGGTCAAATCCCTCAAATACAAGACCACATTCAAATCCTGCTTTTACTTCTTTTACATCATCCTTAAATCGCTTTAAGGATGCAAGCTGACCCTCGAAGATCTGCTCGCCTTCTCTTGTGATACGAACCTTGCAGTTTCTCTCGAAACGTCCGTCCAGCACGTAAGAACCGGCAATATTGCCGACTGCGGATGCCTTGAAGATCTGTCTGACTTCCGCATGACCGATCACCTGTTCCTCGAATACCGGATCCAGCATACCCTTCATGGCAGCTTCCACATCTTCGATTGCCTGATAAATAACCTTATACAGACGGACATCAACGCCTTCTCTCTCTGCTGTTGCCTTTGCCTGTGCATCCGGTCTGACATTAAAGCCAATGATGATCGCGGAGGATGCACTTGCCAAAATGACATCGGATTCGTTGATCGCACCAACACCGCCATGGATACATTTGACAACAACTTCTTCATTGGACAGCTTTAAGAGACTCTGCTTCACTGCTTCCACACTACCCTGTACATCAGCCTTGATGATCAGGTTCAGTTCCTTCAGATTGCCTTCCTGGATCTTGGTAAACAGATCATCAAGCGACATCTTGGATTTTGTTTCTTCCAGCTTCTTTACTTTGTTCTGTGCTACGAAGGTTTCCGCAAACTGCTTTGCCGTCTTATCATTTTCATGTGCGATCAGAATCTCACCTGCGTTTGGCACATCAGAAAGACCTAAGATCTCAACCGGTGTGGAAGGACCTGCTTCTTTCACTCTGCGTCCCTTATCATCTACCATGGCTCTTACCTTACCATGTGCTGCACCCGCTGATACAAAGTCACCGACATGCAGTGTACCCTTCTGTACCAGAACAGTTGCAACGGAACCGCGTCCCTTATCCAGCTCGGCTTCGATAACAAGACCTCTTGCCTGTCTGTTCGGATTTGCTTTCAGCTCCAGAATCTCGGCTGTCAGGATGATCGTCTCAAGTAAGGTATCGATTCCTTCACCGGATTTTGCGGAAACCGGTACAAATTCTGTTGTTCCGCCCCAGTCTACCGGGATCAGTTCATATTCTGTCAGTTCCTGCTTTACACGATCAATATTGGCATTTGGTTTATCGATCTTGTTGACAGCAACGATAATTTCAATACCTGCTGCTTTTGCATGATTGATCGCTTCTACGGTCTGTGGCATAACACCGTCATCTGCCGCAACAACAAGAATTGCGATATCTGTTGAGTTTGCACCACGCATACGCATTGCAGTGAAAGCTTCATGTCCCGGTGTATCCAGGAACGTGATCTTTTCACCCTTTACATTGACTGTATAAGCACCGATATGCTGTGTGATACCACCGGCCTCGCGGTCTGTGACATTTGTCTTACGGATCGCATCCAGAAGGGATGTTTTACCATGATCGACATGACCCATAACACAGATAACAGGCGGTCTCTTTACCATGTCCTTTTCGTCTTCATCGTCCTCTTTCAGCAGTTCTTCGATTACATCGACCTGTACTTCCTTCTCACAGATGATGTCGTAATCGATCGCAATGTTTTCAGCCGTCTCAAAATCAACTTCCTGGTTGACTGTGACGATCTGTCCCTGCATGAAGAGTTTCTTCACGATAGCGGAAGGCTGCAGCTTCATCTTATCTGCCAGATCCTTGATCGTGATTGTTTCAGGAATTGTGATCACCTTGATCTGTTCTTCTACAACTTCCTCTTTCTTTTCAGGCTTGATAAATCTGCCTGCTTTATTTTTGTTTTTCAGCATTGCTGCATTGTCATCTTCGTAGATATGATCCTTTTTGCTTCTCTTATCTCTTTCCTGACTCATGCGCCTCTTTTCATCATCACGATGCTTTTCAGGCTCATTCATCGGTGCTTTCGGAACATATCCTTTACCCGGCTGATTTTTGCCGAATCGATTCTGCGGTCTGCCATCGCCTCTGTTAGGGCGGTCATTACCTGCAAAAGGTCTGTTACCACCCTGACGATTCTGAGCATTGCCATTACCCTGGCTACCGCGATTATAACCGCCGTTACGGTCTCTGTCATTTCTCTGTCCGTTTGCTCCGCTGCCGCCGTTTTGTGGTCTTCTGTCGCCATAACGCTTCTGTCCGTCTCCATTATTGTTATAAGCTCTTCTTTCTGTATTCTGCGTTGCACCTGTCTGGTTATTTCTGCTGCGGTTATCAGCCTGCTGCTGGTTTGTCTGTACCTGTTGCTCCTGCTGCCTTACCTCTGTTTTTGGCTTCGGCTGCTGATTTGCCGGCTGTGGCTTTGGTGTCGGTGTGATCGCTACCGGTTTGATCACAGGCTTTGGCAGAGGACGATACGTCTGCGCTGTCTGTGTCACACGGCTTCCGCGTACACTGCCACGGTCATTGCCATAGCCCTGCTGTCTGCCACCGCCATTATTATTTCTGTTCTGTGCATTTCCTGTCGCATTTCCGTTTCCACCCTGGTTTCTTTTTCCTGCCATGTTGCTGTTGTGCGGATTGCTGACAAAGATAATATTTTTCTTTTTCTTCGGTGCTTCTTCTGTCTTTGCTTCCGGCTTAGCTACCTCTGGCTTACTTTCTGCCTTCGGCTGTGGCTTTACTTCTGCCTTTGGTGCTTCCGGCTTACTTTCTGCCTTTGGCGCCTCTGCCTTTTTAAAGTTTGCCCTGACTGCTGCAACCGCTTCTTCATCCAGGCTGGAATCACTTCTTTTTACTTCCACACCCTTGGATGCCAGAAAACTCTTTACATCGTCATTTGATATGTTTAACTCTTCTGCTAATTCACGCACTTTCAATTTTGCCATCTATTTCACTACCTCCGTCTAATTAAGTAAATTTATAATCGCATCTGCAAATCCCTCGTCTGTCACTGCCAGAGATGCACGCACTTCCTTACCCATCGCATGTGCCAGTTCCTCTTTGGTACCGCATACATAGCATGGCACCTCGTAAAAGCTGCATTTATCCTGAAACAGCTTTTTCGTGTTATCCGATGCGTCCTCTGCCACAATGACAAGACAGGCTTTAAAGCTCTTTACCGCTTTTTCCGTTGCGAACTCACCACTGACTGTTTTTCTGGCTCGCGTTGCCAGACCGATCAGGGAAAAAATCTTTTTCTTATTTTTCACTGTTTTCGTCATACTCCTTTTGCAGGCTCTCATAAACCGACTGATCTATACTCATTTTGAAAGAGCGCTCCAATCCTTTGTTCTTCATAGCCATCTTTAAGCATTCTTCCTGTTTGCAAAGATAAGCACCTCTCCCATTTTTTCTACCGGTTACATCTAAGACAATATCGCCTTCCGCAGTCTTAATGACACGCATCATTTCTTTTTTGCTCTTCATCTGCCCGCATCCGACGCATTGTCTGAGTGGAACTTTTTTACTCATAAAACTCCTCTGTTTCTTTTATTCTTCCATATTGTCTGCAGACTCTTCTGTTTCGGAAACATCTTCTGTATCCATCACATCCTCTGCAGCTTCATCTTCATACTCATCATCGATATAATCTTCATAACGGAAGCCCGGAGCATCCTTTGCCTGTGTCTCGGACTTGATATCGATCTTATATCCTGTCAGTCTTGCTGCCAGTCTTGCATTCTGTCCTTCTTTACCGATTGCAAGAGATAACTGGTAATCCGGTACAACAACCTTGGCTGTCTTTTCATCCGGATCCGCAAATACTGCTACGATCTTCGCCGGTGATAATGCATTCTGGATCAGGTTACCCGGGTTCTCATCCCAGTTGATGATATCGATCTTCTCGCCGCGCAGCTCATTTACAATGGAATTGACTCTGCTGCCGTTCATACCAACGCAGGCACCGACCGGATCCACATTCGGATTGTCGCTCCATACAGCCATCTTTGTACGGCTTCCTGCTTCACGGGCGATCGCTTTGATCTCAACTGTTCCGTCTGCGATCTCTGCGACCTCTGATTCAAACAGTCGTTTCACGAGATCAGGATGGGTACGGCTGACAAGGATTCTTGGACCCTTTGTTGTATTCTTGACTTCCAGAATGTAAACCTTGATACGCTCTGTCGGCTTGAATACCTCACCCTTTACCATTTCATTTTCATTTAAGATCGCATCTGCCTTGCCAAGGTCAATGCTGATGTTTCTGCCGATATATCTCTGTACGATACCTGTTACAACGTCTTTCTCCTTTTCGTAGAACTGGTTGTAAACAACGTTTCTCTCTTCCTCACGGATCTTCTGTAAAATAACATTCTTTGCATTCTGTGTTGCGATACGTCCGAATTCTTTGGATTTGATCTCAACGGAAACAGTTCCGCCGACCTCAGCCTTTTTATTGTATTTCAGGGCATCCTCTAAAGCGATCTGCAGGCAGTCATCTTCCACTTCTTCCGGTGTTGCGACAACTTCCTTCTCGGCAACTACCTTAAAGTCACCTGTTTCACGGTTCATGCTGACCGTAACGTTATCTGCCTTTCCGAAATGGTTTCTGCAGGCAGTCAGCAGAGAATTCTCGATCGCCTCAAAAAGAGTTTCCTTGCTGATCTCTTTCTCCTTTTCCAGAATGTCCATTGCTTCAATTAATTCTTTGTTCATTTTCCCTTTTTCCTCCTATATTCTATCAAATCGTATGCTTTCTGTATTTTCTCTTAAAACTCAACATAAGGTCTGACAAGTGCAAGCTCATTTCTCTGCAGGACACGCAGTGCGCCGTCCGGCTCTTCGATCGTGATCTGTTCTTTATTATAGGCTTTCAGAACACCCATGAATTCTTTCTTTTTGTCGATCATCTTATAGGTACGCATTTCGATCGGCTTTTCCAAATACCTGTTAAAGTCCTTATCTTTTTTCAGCGGTCTTAAAAGTCCCGGGCTGCTGACCTCCATAATGTACGAATCCTCGATGAAATCATTCTGATCGATCACGTCGGAAAACGCACGGCTGACCATCTCACAGTCATCAATGGTAATACCGCCCGGCTTATCAATATAAGCCCGCAGGTACCATGTACCGCCCTCTTTTACATACTCCACATCCACCAGCTCAAATCCATGGCTTTCTACGATGGGAAGCAGCATTTCTTCTGCTTTTGCTTCATAAGTTTCTTTTTTCGCCATTTTCACCTGTCCTTTACTGATTGCTTTATGACCATTTAAACATTATACAAAAGAGTGGGCTTTGCAGCCCACTCTTCTAGTAAAATCATATCATCTTTATGCAGTATAGCACTCTGTTTCCCTGTTTGCAAGGTTTTTTCGCAATTTCTTTCGGTTCTTTCTTTCGGTTTCTTCTATCGTCTATTTATAGACAGACAATAAAACAGAAACAGCATACAGCCGCAATCACGTTTGGCTGCCTTGCGATTTATCTTGCTCGTATTTTACCCGGCTCTGGTCGAAAAAGAGCGTTTCGATCTCGCCGCCGGGTAAACGAGCGATAAATCTCAGTCGCCTACACTATCGATTGCTTACTGTATGCTGTTCCTGTTTTTGTATCAACTTTCTATTATTTAATCTTCACAGATTTCTTCTGCCCTTTTCCCTTGAACAGGCTCTTGTAAGACTTCAGCTTTTTCTTCGGTACTTTAATAACGCATTTTCTGTTGATGCCTGTGAGAGCACCTTTTCCGACTTTCTTTAATTTTGTACTCTTCACAGTAATCTTCTTGAGGTTTTTGCAATTCTTAAAGGCATTCTTTCCGATAGAGGTTACATTCTTTCCAATCGTAACACTCTTTAAGTTTTTACAACCTTCAAAACTGCTGGCTCCGATTTCTGTGATCGTATCCGGGATAACAATGCTCTGCAGCTTCTTGCTGTTCTTGAATGCCTTTGCTGCAATGCCTGTTACCTGGTATTCCACATTATCAACTGTAACGGTTTTCGGAATTGTAACCTTCTTTGCCTTTTTCTCCTTGGCAGACAGCTTTGTAAGCGTTACTGATGGTTTCCCTTTGGAAGAATCGGATTTTGTTACCTTATATTCTCTGCCGGTTTTCTCTTTCAGCGTTGTTCCAGCCGCAGGCACATCTGCTTCCGGCGTCTTGGAAGGAGCTGCAGATGGTTTTGCACTTGGCTGCTCGCTTGGTGTTACGCTTGGAGCTGCAGATGGTGCTGCACTCGGCTTCTCACTCGGGGTTGCAGATGGTGCTACGGATGGTTGCTCACTTGGCTTCGGACTTGGTGATGCGGATGGAGCCGATTCTGAGGAGTTACAGTGCAGGGTAAAAGGAATTGAGATATTTTTACCCAAGTCTTCATCATAATAATAAAAAACATCTGATGCATCATTTCCAGAACCCCAGATATTGTCCCACTGTTCCTGTGTGCCTGTATAATATACATCTTTTAATCCGCTACAGCCTTCAAATGCAGAATACCCTATTTCCGTTACTCCCGCCGGTATTTCTATGCTTGTTAATCCGCTACAGCCGTAAAATGCCAAATACCCTATGGACGTTACTCCCGCCGGTATCTCTATGCTTGTTAATCCGCTACAGCCGGAAAATGCATACTCCCCTATGGACGTTACTCCCGCCGGGATTTTTGTATTTTTGCAGCCCTGTATAAGAGTATTTGTCTCTTTTTCTATAATGGCATTACAGTTATCCCTGCTGTCATACACCGTATTGCCTGCTTCTACAACTATGCTTGTTAATCCGCTACAGCCGTCAAATGCAGAATTCCCTATTTCCGTTACTCCCGCCGGGATCTCTATGCTTGTTAATCCGCTACAGCCACTAAATGCAGAATACCCTATGGACGTTACTCCCGCCGGGATCTCTATGCTTTTTAATCCGCTACAGCCGTAAAATGCAGACTCCCCTATGGACGTTACTCCCGCCGGTATTTCTATGCTTGTTAATCCGCTACAGCCCCTAAATGCTTCAGACCCTATGGACGTTACTGCAATACCCTTTATTTCCTTTGGTATTTCTATAGTCCCCTCTGCATCACAATCAGTTATTTCCACATATTGTGTTTCATCCGGTTTTTGATAAATGCAATAGGACAGATATCCTTCTTTTCCATTCTCAACCTCTGTATCTTCCGTTTCTAACATATCTGCCGCATCTGCTTCTTCTACAGTCTCCCCGGCTTCTTCCGGCTGTGCTTCCTCATCTGCTTCCAGCTCCGGCTTTTCTGCCGTTTCCTGCTTCGCTGCTGTGTCTACAGTCACGGCTGTTTCATTCTCCGAAACGGTCTCCGCAGCTACCGGTACTGAACTGCAGATCATTGCTGCAGTCAATACCATTGTCGACATTTTTTGTACGTATCTCTTTTTCATATATTTCCTCCCTATAAAAAGAATTATCCCTTTTTTGTAACCCATGATAATTATAATCTATTATGACAGGAATGGAAACAAAAAGAACGTGATTCACTCATTTTTTATGAAAATTAACTTAAAACAGCAAAAAATTTTGTATATATTTCAATCGTTTGACAGTTGAATAAGGGAAAATCCTCGCAGTTTTATGCTTGACAGCATTTTACTCCGCGGATTCTTCCATCAGATTGCTTTCATCACCCAGATCTACCTTTTTCAGTTCTCTCCTGAAGAAGATATCATACATGACCGGTACAATGAAAAGTGTCATCAGTGTTGCATAGGCAAGTCCGCCGATGGAAACAATGACCATACCACGGCTCATGACCGCGGAAGCATCTTTAGAAAGTGCCATTGTCATCATGGCAAGGATCGTCGTCAGCGCCGTCATCAGGATCGGGCGCATACGTGTCTTTCCTGTTTCTACAAGTGCTTCTCGTTTTTCCACACCTTCCAGTCTTAACTGGTTTACATAATCCACAAATACAATACCGTTGTTTACAACGACACCTGCCAGGATCAAAAAGCCCATCATGGCGATCATGGAAACCTCCTCTCCGGTCAGCATCAGTCCAAGGAAACCGCCTGTAAATGCCAGCGGGATCGTAAAGAGCACGATAAACGGTGATAACAGGCTCTGGAACTGTGCTACCATGATCAGATAGATAAAGGCGATCGCCAGTGTGATCATCAAAAGCATATCATGCATCATGCTCATGACCTGCGTGCTCTCGCCTGCGATCTCGATCCGGTAACCCTCCGGTGTCTTATAATCGTCCAGTTTGTCTTCTACCGTTCTGGATAACAGGGTTGTATTATAGCCTTCCATCGTATCTGCGGTAACGGAAATATAACGCTCCTGATTTTCGCGGTTGATGCTGGATACACTTGCACCCTCGGAAACCTTTGCAAATTCAGACAGCTTATGTTCTTCCTTCACAGACTTGCCATCCTCATCCTGCGTCGTTGTCTCAAAGGTATATGCCATCAGGTTATCTTCCGTCAGTTTTTCCGTATCATCCACGATCGTCACCTGATAGGTTTCATCAGCCGTAGTCAGTGTTGTTGCATCCTTACTATCGGTCAGTTTTCCGGACAGTTCACTGTAGATCTGTGCCACTGTCAGCCCGAGGCGCATTGCCTTATCCTTATCAACGGTAATGACAAGCTGTCTGTCACCGTCGCTCTGTCCGTTTTCGATGTTTTCAAAGCCTTCTATTCCGGAAAGCAGGTCCTTCATATCCTCGCTGACCGAAAGCAGCGTATCCAGATCGTCTCCGTAAATGTTCAGTGTCAGACCGTCTCCCGTCAGTGCGGACATATCCATATTGGAGGTTGCAACACTGTATTCGACCTGTGGATAGTCTTCCATCATCTTTTCCAGCTTCTTTGCCACCTTAGTGTTATTTTTCCCGGTCTCGTCATCAAGCAGCAGGAAGAAGGTAAAATCCTTATTACTGCCGGAGCTCAGCATCATATCACCACTTCCGCCACCGGACATAATGCCGACTGTTTCGATGCCCTGTACGGCCTGCAGCTTCTCCATCAGTTCATCTGCTACCGCATAGCCTTCCGTTACTTTCATTTCGTCAGGCATATTGACGGTCATGCTCATCTGTCTGCCACCCATTTCAGGCATCATGATCATACCGGTTGACAGCACGCGCACGACACAAAGCACCAGCAAGGCGATCGCAAGTGCAAGCGGTACGAGCTTTACTTTCAGACAGAACCGGAGCACTTTATCATACACCTTTAATACCTTGTCAAACAGCCTGTGTGACTTTTCTTTCGTATTTTTCAAAAGTACCACGCTCATGCTCGGTACGACAGTCAGTGCCACGATCAGGCTGGCGATCAGACTGTAAGCAATGGTCAGTGCCATATCCGTAAACAGCTCTCTGGTCAGACCTGTGGTAAAGACGATCGGCAGGAAAACACAGATGGTCGTCAGCGTAGATGCTGCGATCGCGCCTGCCACCTGATTGGCTCCCATAACCGCTGCCCGCGCCGCGCTGATGCCTTTATTGCGCAGTCTGTATATATTCTCGATCACGACGATCGAGTTATCTACCAGCATACCGACACCGAGTGCCAGACCGGATAAGGAGATCATATTCAATGTGATATTCGTAAAATACATCAGCACGACCGCAAAGAGTACACTCATTGGAATACTGAATGCCACGACAACTGTCGGCTTGTAATCTTTTAAGAAGATCGCCAGTACAAGGATTGCAAGCAGTGCACCCCAGATCAGGTTGGACAGTACGGAATCGATGATCAGCTTGATATAATCCCCCTGATCCATCAGCGGCGTGATATGCAGTCCGTCATACTTCTCTTCCAGTTCCTTGATGGCTTTATTACATGCCTTTGACACATCGGAAGTACCTGCGGTGCTCGACTTGGAAATACTTAAGATCACACCGTCATTTCCGTTGATCTTTGCATAGTTATCGTCTGCATTGTCAATGACTGTCACATCCGCCACATCACTGATCCTGACATCTCCTACTTTGTCTACCTTGCAAAGTACCATGTCTTCCACTTCATCGATTGCGGAGAATTCATCTCCGACCTTGACAAGCACCTGTGACTCATCTTCATTTTTGATATATCCTGCAGGCATATTGAAATTCTGGGCAGATAAAAGCTGTGACAGGGTATCCATCGTCAGAAGGGCGTCCAGATTGGCGCTTTCCATTGCCTGCTCCCTGCTGTCATCAAGCTGTTCCTGTGCATCCTCCATCTGCTTTTCGCCGTCTTCAATGGAAGTCATGCCACTTGCCATCTGCGCCGTATATGCGCCAAAGGAAGCTGCTGCCGTGATCTTGCCTGCCTCTACATCTACATAGGCATCTTCTGCCTGCTGGATCGATGCATCCACCTTATCCTTAACCGCCTCCGCAGCCTTGATCTCGATCGCCAGATTAGCAAGCTCTGTATCGATCTGCGGGATCCTGACTTCTACAATGTCATACAGCTTCTGCAGATTTGCTTTGGTCATCTGCTTTGCCGCATCACTGTTTCCCTGGCTTTCCAACAGCTTTTTAAATGCTTTCAGCTTATCCGGATTGTCCAGCGCGTCCTTTACGTTCTCCGGAATCTGCGCTGCCTGCTCCGCGATCTGCTGCTCTGTCATTTCTTTTGCCGTATCCTGCGCTGTCTGTTCGATCGCCGCAGCAGCATCTCCCAGCATTGCCAGATACATATCTACATTTGCAGCGTCGATCGTATCCGTGATACCGGCCTGCGCCACCGCCTGCTGTACAGCCGCGATCTTTACCTGCGTGTAGATCTGCGTATAAACAGCCTGATAGGTCTCATCCGATGTCAGTGTTTCCTTTGCAGTCTGAAAGCCCGCATTGATCTGGTCGTAGCTTTCGACGACCTTATTTTCCACATATGCTTTCCGCTCTGTTTTCAGTGCTGTTTCATCTGCCTGAAGCCCGACAAGCTGCGCAGCATATGCCGCTTTGGTCGCCATTGCCTCATCCAGCATCTTACTGTATTCTGCCAGCTCTTTTGTCTTATCCGTCTGCTCTGTCTGCAGCTTTTCCTGATTGCTTTTCAGCTCTGCCTTTGCATCCTTCAGCTTTTTCTTTGCATCGTCAAGCTCTGCCTGTGCGTCATCCAGCTTGTCCACCGCGATCCCCAGGATCTGGTTATTGACCTTCTCGATCTTCTTCTCATTTAAACGGATCTCTACAGTCTTTTCCACAAGTCCCGTTTCCGCTACACTGGCAACACCGCTCTGCCTCTCCAGATAAGGCGTTACCGTTTCTTCCGTGAACTTTGTCAGCTCATAAATATCCATTCCGCTGTAATCGACCGCTGCATACATGGTCGCCATCATATCCGGCGAGATTTCCAGAAGGGACGGTGTGCCTGCCATATCCGGGAGCTCGATCTGGTCGATCTGACTCGAAAGCTTTACCATGGCACTGTCCATATTGGTGTCTTCCGCAAATTCCAGCGTGATCATACTGTAATTTTCATTGGAAACACTCGTAACATTCTCGACACCATTGACAGTTCCAAGTGCAGACTCAAGCACCTGTGTCACATCATTTTCCACTTTTTCGGGTGATGCGCCCGGATAGGTTGTGATCACAAGTATGTACGGGAGGGATATACTCGGCAACAGATCCGTCGTCATCTTGGTAAAGCTGACGATACCGAGTACAAGCAGCATAACAACTGCAACCAGTACGGTGAATGGTTTTTTGACACTGTATTTTGACATGTTTGGTTCTCCTGTTTTTAGATTATATTTCATACCATATACTCGAAAATCCTGCCGCTTACGCGCCAGATATGCTGCTTTGCAGCATATCTGATTTTACATAAAGATAACTATTCAGAACCACATTCGCAAAATCGCATCTTTCGATGCTTCCATTTGCTCATGTGGTTACTTCGCCCTATAAATATCACATAATATTCTCACGAATACAAGCATTCGCCGCATATTATGTGATATTTACATGGCTCTGAATAGTTCCCATAAAATAAGAAATGGGCAAGACCCATTTCTTATTGATTTTATTTCTTATTTACTTTTTAGATATCACCGGCTGTTTTGATAAACAATTCCTCTTCAACCGATTTTTTCTTTCCGCTTTCCTTCGGTGCGTATTTTCCTTTCGGCTTGGAAATGATCTCATGCTTTCCTTCCGCTGCCTTGCCATCCTCGATCTGCTTGGCTACTTCATCATAGAACTCAAGTGCCACGATCTCATCATAGCCCATGTAGAAATCTGCATTTCTGGAATCGCCCTTGCTGATCTGTCCGCTGTAATCGTAAGTCACATCTGTATGCTTACGGATCCCGACATACGTATCCTCGATCTTAATAAACTTAACCGAAGTACGAGTGGTACGATTACCTTCAATCTCCAGTTCCTGACTGAGCTTGATGCCACTGCTTAAAATGACACTGATCAGTTTCGAATCGATATTATCTACTACAATCTGATTAAATACTTCTTTTTTCATACCTATACCCTCTCACACGTTGATTGATAACCCCAAGAATTACTTTATTTTATCATGGCAATCCCGCTTCGTAAACCACTTTTTTGCGTGTTTTTATCTCTTTCCAAAAATATTTTCAACTTTTTGAAAAAAATGCTTGCAATTCCATTTGATTTATAATACTATAGTCAAGGACGTTTTAAAAACGCCTTATGGCTAATT
>ULWF01043578.1_pt1 | contig 13133 bp, 5 predicted proteins | sample 1960081 | NCBI WGS metagenome assembly ULWF01 (sample SAMEA4835805, study PRJEB28245) | human gut metagenome | biome: gut microbiome; material: fecal sample | place: Denmark | collected 2008
CCGAAGCGCTTAATAAAGAAATTGACGCACGTCTTTCTGCCCGCAAAGATATAAAGCAGCAAAACATAGCCCTTGCCGACGCAGCTTTTGCAGCAGGCGTTAAAACAAGCCTCGACTTTGCACTGTTTCAAAACAGCGGTTACATGGGTTTATACGGTGGTGAAACTGCCGGTGATATTAAACGCCGCAAAGGTTTAAAAGGCAATCAGGAAATTTTAGACAACATGAGCAGCGAAGAACTTGGCGCTAATCTCTTCCGCATTACGCAGACCGAAGCAAAACTACGCCGTGAAGGCATAACTACAAAAGAAGAAGCCAACAAAGCGCATTACACAGTTGCCCGTACCGTGCGCCAAACCATTAAAGAGCTCGGCGGCACCATGCCTGAAAACCTGCCTACACCTGCTGAAAGTATAAAAGAAATTGACAAAAATAAATAGTCACATTTTAAACTGGTCGATTTCGACCACTTTAGACAAAACTACCATAAATTCCATACCATACAACGCACAAACGCCTGCGGAGTTTTCCGCAGGCGTTTTGTTTTTGGTTTGCCAAATTCAGGCTAACGCGATTATTAAGTTGTAAAAGTTATGCTGTTTAAATCTCCATAGCGCCGTCAACAAAGTTTACTTCTGCCTTGCGTTCGCGGAAGTTTTCGTTGCGGTCAAACGGATTGTCGCCAAACAGATAATCCCAACGGTTGTTAGGCCAGTTATCGGGCAAGTCAGGCATAATTTCGGAATCTACAGTTAAAGTACCGGGATCAAAGTTAATATCATAATTCTTTAAAAACTCCCAACCCGGAATTGTAGACCAATCTACATTATCCAGATCATAATAAGTTTCACTATTGCCAAAACTAATGCCAATCTTATCAGTATAAATATCATCAACATTAATATCTACACTGCTATCAAGGGCATAATCATAGTTTCCGGCAACATCGCCGTTAACCAATCCCTGCTGAATATTTGTACCAGTAAAATTAGGCACTACGCCGGGCATAGTTTCTGCATCATCAACAGAAATTTCAAGTTTAGCTTGATTTACAATAGACTGTCCATCAGCTTTATTTAATGTTGCAGAACCATTATCATCAAACTGATAATTCTTTTTAAGTTCTTCAGAAAGTTCAAAGTTAGCTGACCAAGTATAGCCTCCATCTTTAACATCTTCTGTAACCCTGCCACTTGTATCACCGGTTAATGCATTATCTTTTTCAAATACAAAACCAAGCCCTTTATCATTTAACTCATCTTTCATTTCTTGAGTTAAATTAGAATTTGTAATATTAAATCCATAGCCAGCTTCATTTTTGAAATTTCCTGTACCATTAATAACATCTGCATTGCCGTAAGTATGTTCTACTTTGCCAAGATCAATATTTATGGTTGCCTTACCAATTTCAACACCTGTTTCTCCGCTATCATTTTTAGTATAAACTATATCATAGCCAAGATTATTAGGATTGAAACCACTACCGTCCTTACTACCAGAAGCAATTTGTCCGGAATACAACCAATTATCATAAGTACCGGCATCTTTTTGTCCCATAGTATTTTGCAGTAATTCGCTTTCGCCAAGGTCACTACCATTAATAACAGTATTGTAATAAGCGTCTAAACCATTGTATATAATTTCTTCGCCATCTTTTACAATTGGAGCTGTAATAACGTTACCGACTAATTCCCCAATATTCAAATCCTGTTCACCGGCATTATAAACAAGGTCTACCTGATCGCTATCTACTGTTAACGTTGTAAGGAAAACTTTAAGCAACGGATTACTGTACCCGTCATAGAACTTCCAAGTAGTTCCATCATTTTTGTTATCAAATTCATAACTTTCTTCAGCTTTTTGTGCAACTTTTTCATCAAGCACAGTGATTGTCGAAGTATCATCCTTGACAAAACTATAAGCATTTTGAATAGCATATTGCGCTGTATTGATATTATTGCCGATTAATTTACCACTGGTATTGCTTGCATAGATATTAGTAATTGTACCAGTAGTGTTATTACCAACCGCATTACCAACATTACTACTACCTTCAACCGCCGTCGTGTTATAAGCATTGCTCAGCGTACCGCTGTTGGTGCCAACCAAACCGCCGACGTTAGTGCCGCCGGTAATTGCTGTTTCTTGTTTACTGCCATCAGGCTTAGTTGCACCATCTGCAACCATAACAGTATTAAATACCTGGTCAACAATGCCCTCGTTGTTACCAACGATACCGCCGACATTAGTGCTGCTACCTGCGTTAATTGCGCCGGTATTGTAGCCTGCGGTTAAGCTGCCAGTTTCTTCGTTGCTACCGATAAGACCGCCAATGTTTTCGCCTTCTCCGGTTACAGTAATAGTACCGTTGTTGTAAATTTGGTATTTGTAATAACTATCAGCAGCGTCACGTCCGCCAGTAATAGTACCGGTATTTTTACCGATTAAACCGCCAACTTCTTGTTTACCGGTAACCTGTGCATTAACCGTATTAATTAACGAAGATGTATTAAAGCTGCCGCTGTTGATACCAAACAAACCACCAACTTTATCCTCACCTTCTACTATACCGTCATTGGTAAATACAGAACCGCTTGCACTACCGCTATTATCACCAATCAAGCCGCCAACAGTACCGCCACCAGTTACTATACCACTATTAGTAAGTATAGAATTTGTAACTTTACCGGAATTTTTGCCAAATAAACCACCAGTCACACTATCCTTAGCCGTGCCGCCAGTTACTGTACCTTCATTAATAAGATCTACATTATTTATAACACCTTGATTATCATAGAAAATACCTGCTGCACCACCATTTGTTGCTCTTACATTACCTTTATTACTGATTGTTAAACGTGGTTTACCTTCATTATTTAAAATACTCTGATTGATATTTTCACCGATAATTCCACCTACTTCTGATTTACCAGAAATATTACCTTCGTTAACGATTTCACCTGCTAACGTTCCATTTGCATCATTAAATCCAATAATACCGCCAACTAAAGTACCATATTGGGCAGTAACATCAATAACACTAGTATTTGTTACAGTTCCAATTACTCCGTTATTATATCCGGCTACACCGCCAAAGTATTTAGCATCAGTACCAGTTGCATTAAGCACTACACTATTAACAGTATTGCTTATTTCACCAGTGTTCATGCCTGCAACACCACCAACATATTGATTACCTGTAATGCTGCCACGGTTTATAAGATTACTATTATTAGCCGTAATTATACCATCATTCTTGCCAGCAATACCACCTACATATTGTACGCCAGTAATAGCTGCCGAACTATCATTAACAAGATTAGTCAAAGTTGACCCGTCAGCATTATTGCCGACCATGCCACCAACGTAGTTAGTGCCGGTAATTGTGCCGTTGTTGCGTCCGTTAGTTACACTGCCACTATTGGTACCAACAAGTCCGCCAACATATTCGCTAATATCGGTTTCATCTTTACCACTAACACTTGTTGCGTTAACAACATTTCCAACTGCACTGCTGTTAGTACCAATAATACCACCAACATAATCGTTACCGCTGACGATGCTTTCATTATAACCGCTGTACATATTGCCTTTGTTAATGCCGATAACACCGCCAACGTTACTACTGCCGGTTGTGCCGCCATTAGTTACGCCAAGGCTGTCTACATATTGTACATTGCCTTTTTCGGTGTTAACGCCTACAACGCCGCCTAAACCTGCCTGGTTATTAACGAAAGTAGAAGTTACGGCACTATCGCTATAACTGTTGCCAAGTGCTCCCTCATTAGTACCTACCAAACCGCCTGCAACAGCATTGTCGCCTTTTGCAATTACGCTGCCGATACTTTCAACATCAATAATACCAGTAGCAAACCGTTCATTTTCAGCAGGTTCTAAAGTAATTGTTCCATCTTCATTAGTAATAATATTTCCTTTATTACCATTATTAACGCCAACAATACCGCCTGCATTACCGTTTTTATTCGTTACAGTTACAGTATTGCCAAAGCCAGTTACATTTTCAATGCGTCCACTATTCATGCCTGCAACAGCACCGGCAGTATTTGTACCTTCAAAGTTGCCACTGTAAATGTTTACGTTTTTAACTGTACCGCCTTCGCCAATAGTACTGAAAATACCGGCGTTAGCCATGAAATTGGTATTAGTGCCATTATCGTCTTTAGTAGTATCAAGGCCAATAATGCGGTTACCGCGACCGTCAAATGTGCCTGTAAAACCTGTTGTGCCACCAATAGCTTCATAATCAGTTACATCACTGGCGTTGATGTCGCCCATTAAAGCATAGTTAAACTTAAGTGCATCAGAAGCATTTTCAACCTTGGAATCTACATAATCCTGAATACCTTTTAATTGTTCGCCGTTATGTACTTCGACATAAACATTTTTTGAAGCATCAGCAATTTTATCGTTATTTCCAACATCTTCTTCATTAATATAAAACTCTAACGCTTCTAATTCCTTAATGAAAGTATGGCCATCACCAGTTCCAGTAAAATTAGAATCATACTTAGCAAAATCAAACTTACCACTTCCATCTGAATTTTCTACCCACATATCAACAGTAAGTTTAGCATTACCTGATGCAGCGTTTAAAGCAATATAATTATCTGTTGTCTTATCGAAACTGTGCATAAAATCATGCATATATTCAACCGCAACATCATTATTCAGTTGTTCTAATACTTGAACCTTATCAGTATCTTTACCAATTAAATATTTCGCTACTATTTCGGCATCTTTTTTAGTAAAGCTATTATCAACACCAGAAGCATTTACAGCATTAAAAATAGTATCTCTTAACTCATCTTCGCTAACATTATTAAGATTTACACCGTTAATCGCACTTTCAACAACGTCCATAAATCTGTCTGCCTGAACTTTACCAATATTGGTAAGGGTAAGCAATACTTCTCCGTCTTTACCGGTGCTGGTAAGAGTCACATTGCCTGCAATATCAAGATCGCTGTCAACAAAAACGTCACCGGTGCCGGTTACAGTTAAATTGCCGCCGGTGGTGATAAAACCTTCCTCTTTGTTGCCAAAATACAAGTTTACGTTACCACTGCCGTCAGCAATTCCGTTAGCAGTAATGGTAATATCGCCCTTAACGTTAGAGTTAGTAGTTTCATGTGCAAAACGATTTGCAATATCTACCATTTCCGCATAAGGATTGTCTACATCACCAGGTGTCCAAGTATTTACTGCCTGATCTTCAATGCCCGGGACATTTACATTCTTACCAGTAGTTAAAGTACCATAAACATCAACGTCACCGGCATTGATAGAAATATCACCTTTATTTTCTACTTTAATTTCTGTTGGAGCATCTGGAAGTTTTTCATCGTATTCTTTATTACCTTTTGCTCCATTAGCTATATTACCCGTAGCTGTTACATCACCGTAAATGGTTACTTTGCCGTCAGTATTAATATTTACAGCAGAACCGTAAATCTGTGCAGCACTGCCCAAGCCAATATTGCTATTACTGTTGAGATTTAATGCGCCGTCAGCATAAATAGTGCCGCCAAAATAACCGGTGCCACTACTGGTAGCAAAATTATTAAATGTTAACCCACCACCATAAACAGCTATGCCTGCTGCATTGCTGATGCTTAATTTATCGGCACCTGAACCAAAATTAAATACCAAATCTCTATCAGTATTGATAATAGTCAAAAGCGGATCATATGCCGTACCATATTGAATTGTACCAATAAATTTCCCACCATTATCTTTTAAACCATTTGAAAAATATTTTTCAGAATCCGGTAAAAATGCGTTTAGGATAGGTGTATTGCCGTCATAAATGCGCCAAGCAGTATTTTCATCATCAACTGACCCCATAATTTTAACAGGTTTAGTAATTTGACCATCAAAATTATATGTATAACTTGATTTATTTGCAAATTCCACTGCTTGTGAAGCCGTATTATTTACAACAGCAAATAAATGTTTATTATTAACAATATCTGGTTCAATATAATACGTATTATGTGAAGCATCTACATTAGCATCCCATTCCGTAGATGCATACATGCTACTAACCTTTCTATTAATACCATTGTCCGCATAAATACTGTCCATATCTTCCTCAAAACTATTATTGCTACCTTTAACACCCGAATAAAGGTTACCAGTAGTATAAGCATTTTTTATTGTTACAGTCCCTGTTCCACTTGCAGTACCTAAAATACCTGCAACAGCATTCTTACCATAACCTATATCAAAACTCCGTAATGTGCCAAGATTATAGACATTGTTTATTAAAACATTTCCACCACCATTTGCTGCACCTGCTATACCGCCGACCTGACTTGTACTCTCATTTTGATTATAAACAGTAATATTACCAGTATTAAATGCGTTTTGTATTTTACCTGTTGCTACCCAACCTGCTATACCGCCAACAACATTATAGCCGTTATAAATAGCGCCTGTATTATAGGCCTTTTCTACAGTGCCGCTTAAACGACCAACAACACCGCCAACATGACGGCCAAAATAGTTAAACTCCTTGTCACCAATCTGCCCTTTATTATAAACGTCATACAATAAAGCTTTTGCGTTCGAATCTTCAGTAGTATCACCAACAATACCGCCCATATTTAACGCATCAACAACTTCTGTAGTACCTGTTGCCGGACCAACATGAGACTGTCTTGTTGAACGCAAATACCCTAAATTATAGGAGCTTGCAATTTCACCATTATACATCATGCCTACAACGCCGCCAACTCCAGTATAACCAAGTACATCACCAGTATTATAGCTGTTAGAAACAGCAGCATTGGTTATTTTGCCCTTTTCACCATTTAAATCAGAAAGTTCTAATGTATCACTGCGGTCAATTTTTCCGACAATGCCGCCTACATTAGCCGCTTTTTCATAATCTTGAACATTTTCCGGGTCATTCGGTTCACTAGTATGTACGGTACCTCTGTTAGCACTACCAGTTACATAAACATTGTCACCGTCCATGTAACCAACTACGCCGCCAATATTACCTATAATAAATTCTTCTGTCTGATTTTTATTAACGGGTCTGATAATTTCCGTTACAAAACTATTACTGTTACGTGCGCCGGTAGCCATAATGTCGCCGCCGTCATTTATACCATTAGTAATAGTATAATCAGGCGCATCCTTAGCATCATTACTATTGCCAAAATACCCTGCCACGCCACCTACATTATGTGCACCACGCACTTCATTTTCACGGTTTGTTGCGTTAGTAATATTGGTATCAAGAGCACTACCAACAATACCGCCTACATTGCCCGCATCGTAATAATTATTATTTTCCTGCTTGCTACTGCTTACATTACCGGTATTAGTTACATTCTCAATTTTACTAACATTATTGACAGTATCATCTGCTTTACCTGCAATACCGCCTACATTAGCTACATTTACATTAACAGTTTTACTTACACCATTGCTATATCCATTTGCAGTATTGTCAGTGTGAAACGTATATTCACCCGTTGTATCCCCCGTTGCCGATACAGTGCCGCTGTTTTCGGCATTTTGCACAGTACTACCTTCCATATTGCCAACGATACCACCTACATTGTAAGCGCCGGTAACGTCCATGCGGTTGTAAACAAGGTTAGTCCCATCGCCGATAGTAGAGTTTGAAGCACTGCCAACCAAACCACCGACGTTATAACCATCTCCGCTAGCATCGCCAAGGTTGTAACTGTTACCGTTTAACGTGCCATTATACATATAACCGATAAGGCCGCCAACATTGCTTACAGTGCCACCTTGTCCATCACTCTCACCATTACTATGTACTGTGCCGGTATTAACAGCAGTTGTAATGGTAGAACCAGTTGCCGTACCAACAATGCCGCCAACTTCCGCATCGCCTGTTACAGAAGCACTGTTAATAACGTTGCTGATAGTAGTATCTTTTGCATAGCCAACAACAGCGCCTACGCTGCTGCCGCCGCTAATATTGCCGCCAACAATTGTAACGTTATTTATTACTGCTCCATCGGTTACGCCAAAAAGACCGGCATAATCTTTTCCGGAGCTATCAATATTCAGTTCAAAAATACTGTAATCCAAACCGTCAAACTTACCGGTAAATTCGTTATTATGATCACCAATAGAAATAAAAGTATCTGTTGCCGTACTCGTCGCATCAATACTATTTCTTAAAGCATAATTGCCGCTAAGGGTATTAGCATTTTCACCAATGGCTTGCAGTTGATTAACATCTTCAACCCACATATAGCCTTTATTTTGAGCAAAAACAGTATTATTAACAGTTGCAATATACTTACTATCACTTGCTATATTATAACTACCATTATTCTTATTTTCATCATAGCCATCATAACCAATTACAAGGTTATTTTCATCTTTAGTATTAACAAAAATCTTATCAGCAGTTAATTTTTCCGTACCTTCAACGTCTTTTAAACGCTCGCTATCGATAACAATGCGCCCGTTGCCTTCAAAGGTAACTTCGCCCGCATTGATATTACCAAGACTCATAAGGGCAGCATCGCCGGTAGAACCTTCCTGCATAAAATCATTTAATACTGTACTTTCATTAACTGATTTTAAAAGGTCATCGCTAAACGTTTTATTCGATACATATAAACTGCCAACATTAATCTGTGCGCTGTTGACGATTTGCACGCCTGCCGGGTTAACGATAAAAATATTACCGTTGTTATTAGCGTTAATAGTACCGTAAATTTGCGACATATTAGCACTATTTACATAGTTAAGGGTATTATGGTTATCCGGTCCCCAAAAATTAACCGTAGCACTGCCGCCAACATCAAAGCTATTCCATTTGATTACAGCATTATGTGTTGTTTGTGTAATATCCATTGTTAACCCGTTATTGCTAATAACAGGATTTTGTTCCAAAGCACCGGACATTACTTTATCAAAATTCGGCAGGGCATTATTTGCCACTACGCTGGTTGCTGCGTGCAGCGGCAGGGTATACATTACTGCGGAGCCTGCTAAAAGGCATATTAATAAATTACGCTTAAGTTTTTTATGTTTGCTCACGATAAAACCTCCGTAACATTAACCGTTTAAATCAGTTAAGCTGTTTATACAAAATTAAAACATTTTATAAAGCTGGAACCACAGCCTGCCGTCATGGTCATCGCGCTCAATGCGGTCGGGGCGCGCGTCAATCTTGCGGGCGTAATCAAGCTGGGCATACCAGTCGCCGGGTTTGGCGTAGCGTAAACCAACGCCCCAGCCTGCCAGGTGGTCCATGGTGCCGTCGTATTTATTTTTAACGGCGCCACTGTCGATAAACACAGCTGCTTCCAAACCTTCAATGCCGGTTGCGCGGCGGATTTCAGCCGTTGCCAGGTAGCCAAGGTCGCCGTAGCCATCGCTTGCGCCATAGGCACGCACGCCGTTAATGCCGCCAAGGTAAAACTGTTCGCTGCCGTCCAGTGCGCGGCTTGCCATTTGCCCGCTGGCTTTAATGCGGTAATTCCAGTCGCCGTCATACCAAACGTTCAGCAAGTCACCGGTCAGTTTATGGTAGCCGCCGTCATAATAAGCATTCTGCCCTTCGGTATCAATATCGCCGTACCAGTAAATTAAGCTGTACTGCGTAAACTGGTTTACATTGTACTGGCTGCCGCTGATGCCAACATGCCATACGTCCGCGTCTTTCTCGGTTTTCATGCCTCCTAATCCGTCTATGCTGAAACGCAGTTCATCTTCAATATCGCGGTGGTCGTAACCGTAAATCGCGGTTATGCGGTTGCTGCGGTCACGGTAAACCGGCGTCATGCCGTAAAGGCTGATGCCTTTGGATTTGCCGAGCGTATCGTAAAAGCTGTTAGTGCTCATTTCGTAAGTGCTTTGGCTGTAAGCAATACCAACTCGGGTGCCGCGGCTGCCAACCGGCAGCTCGTAACGGATGCCGTAATTTTCAACATCGTGGCTGGAAAGCATACCGTTTAAAATAAATTTATCGCCTATTTTACCAGGGTTGTTAATTTCGGTATTAAAGCCGTAGCGGTAACGTCCGCTCCAATAGCCGCCGCCGTTATCAACAAATACATAGTTGTTCCAAACCGGCCTGCGCGTTGCTTCAACATCAAGGCTGGTTGTGCCCGGCTCGCCGCCCGGTTTTAAAACAGCCCGTGCCTGTACGCCCGGAAGGTCATTAATGTTGTTAATGGCGTCTTCCAGTTTGCTGTCGGTAATGGTGCTGCCCGGCTTTAAGCCGCTAAGATAGTTATTCAGCACGCTTGTAGCAATATCGCTGTCATTCTGCGTAATATTTATTTTATCGTAATTGGCTACATACACTTTTATTTCAAGGCTGCCGCCTGCAACTTCCTGCGGCGGAACAACCGCCTGCGCAACCGTATAGCCGCATTCTTTGGCGTATGCCGTAATTTCTGCCGTTAAATTATTCAGTTCCGCAACTTTAACGCTGCGCTTTTGGTATTTGTTTAAAATTTCCTGAAGCCGTCCCACTATATCCGGCAGTTCAAAGCCGGTAAGCTTAATGCTTTTAACATAAAAAGCAGGGTCATCTTTTGTGCCGGTGTTACCGGGGCGGAATTCTCCGGATGGAGTTTCATCTCCACTGATAACGTCCTGCTGGCCGGTACGGTTATACGGGTGTGGCGTAACAGCTTCCTTGTCAAAAGTAGGTATCGGCGACTGTGCTAAAGCGCTGCTTGCCACTAACAGGCACACTGCCGCCAGCCCAACGGTTTTCTTCATAACTATCACTCCCCAAACAATTATAAATACAAAAGTTTATCTTATTTTAATAACTTTACATTAATTGATATTAATATATTTTAACATATTGCAGCCAAAACTGACAAGCAGGGTTATAGTTTGGTTTTTAGCTGTAAGAGTAATATTTTTATTATTTATTAAAATACACAATGCCATTCAGCAGTCTTTTTTATAAATATCTGTTTTAGTTATTTTATAATTATGCCTTTAAGCGGCATAAAAAATAAGCCCCTGCCGTTAAGGCAAAGGCTTATTTTGGGTTATTATTTTATTACAATTACAGGCACGGAAGCATTTTCGATTACTATATGGCTGACGCTGTTTTTAAACAGGCCTTCAATAGCGCCGAAACCACGCGTGCCTATGATAATGGTATCGCATTTTTCCTTGCGGCACTGCTTAATGATTTCCGGCGCAGGGCGGCTGCCGATAACCAGCACATAAGAGCAGGGAATGTTCTGCTCATCGATTATATGCTTAGCAGCGCCCAGAACTTCGTTGCCTACCTGCATGGCTGGCCCGTTTACATCACCGGCCAGTTCGCCTTCCAGCGGCAGCTGCGGTGTATGCTGCAAGCCCTCGCGGGCAACGGTTAAAACAACCAGCTCCGATTCCGCCATTTTGGCTATGCCGATGGCATATTCCAGCGCGCGCCACGAATATTCAGTACCGTCTATTGCTACCAATAATTTTTTCAGCATAGTATCACTTTATTTCACAATCAGCACAGGCACAGCCGCATACTGCGAAACCTTGCTGCTGACACTGCCGAGGAAGAATTCGGCAATGCCGGAAAGGCCGCGGGAACCGATAACGATTGCATCTGCCTGAACTTTTTTGGCAAGGGCGATAATACGTTCCGAAGGATGGCCTACTTCCATATCGTAGCTTACTTCATGCGGATAATCGCCAACGATGTTTTTAGCGTATTCAAGCACTTTGTCGCCGATGCGTTCCAGTTCGCTGTTGCCGCGGCTGATAGTGCTGTGGTCAAGCGGTACTGCCAGCAGAGCTGCGTTATTGTACGGCTGGATAACGTTTACTACAACAATTTCACTGTTAAATTTTCTGCCAATTTCCAAAGCATTATTAAGTGCGCGCCAGGACGTTTCAGAACCGTCGACAGGCACCAGAATTTTTTTAAACATACTACACACCTCCCGATATGGCTTTTGCCATATCTTTTATGTTTTAAAATGTTCTACTTTTTTTAATAAAATCCTGCAAAGCGGCAAATTTTTACGGTTATCTTTCCTCACGGTCATACGAAAGGCCCAGAGCCTGCGGGGATGCGCTGCGCCCGCCGCGGCGTTTTAACACCAGCACAAGCACCAGCACCGTAAAAATGTACGGCAGCATATTAAGTATAAAGCCCGATACCGGCACGCCGAGCACCTGCAAATTAAAGCCCAGTGCGTCGATGCCGCCAAAAAGATACGAACCTGCCATGGCACGCCAGGGGTCCCACAGGGCAAAAATTACAAGGGCAACGGCAATCCAGCCGCGGCCCGCCGTCATGTTCTCCAGCCAGCTGGGGGCATAGGCAAGCGACAGGTACGCACCGGCAACGCCAGCCAGCGCGCCGCCAACTACAATGTATAAATAGCGCAGGCCGAAAACATTAATGCCCGCCGCATCTACCGCCGCAGGGTTTTCGCCCATGGCACGCAGAAACAGCCCGCTGCGCGTTTTATAAAAATACCACGCCGCAAGCGGCACCAAAAAGTAACTTATATATACCAGAGCATCCTGCTTGAACAGAATGCTGCCGATAATGGGAATATCGCTTAAAAGCGGCACGGCAATTTTGCCGAATACCGCACCGGCAGGCTGGCCTACGTAATCCTGCCCAAGGTAGCCGCTGAGCCCCGTGCCGAACAAGGTTACAGCAAGGCCGCTTACAACCTGGTTGGCGCGCAGGGTTACGGTTAAAAACGCGTGGATAAGCGCTAAAAGCGCGCCCGCAGCAACAGCCGCCGCAACTCCTGCCCACGGGCTGCCGAAGCTGTTGCCCGCAATAAAGCCGGTGCAGGCGCCGATAAGCATCATTCCTTCAACGCCGAGGTTAATAACACCGCTGCGCTCGCAGATAACTTCGCCCAAAGCGGCGTACAAAAGAGGCGTGCCCATAGTGATGGCGGCAGCCAGCAACGAAACGATAAAATCTTCACTCATTTTCAGCACCGCCTTTCACAATACGCAGTTTGTAGCCGGTAAAAATTTCCGTGCCAACCACGAAAAACAGCACCGCGCCCTGCAGCATGGTTGCCGCCGCTGCGGATATGCCCATGGTTTGCAGCATAAAGCCGCCCACGTGAATAACTGCAAACAGAAAAGATACCAGAATAATGGCGGGCGGA
>ULWF01066513.1_pt1 | contig 13127 bp, 12 predicted proteins | sample 1960081 | NCBI WGS metagenome assembly ULWF01 (sample SAMEA4835805, study PRJEB28245) | human gut metagenome | biome: gut microbiome; material: fecal sample | place: Denmark | collected 2008
ACAAAGGTCAGCTGATCCCGCCGGAAAGTGATGAATTTACTTCCAATGATAATTTGTTTAATTATCAGGCAAAGGTGATCCGTCAGCTTGCGGAAGCGGAATCCTGCGTGATCATCGGCAGATGTGCAGACTATGTTTTGAAAGAATATGATCATGTGATCAGTGTTTTCGTGCATGGCAGCCATGATTTCTGCATGAAGCGCGCCAAAGAGCGTCTTGGATATGGTTCTGACAAGGACGTAGAGAAGTATATTGCCAAGACAGATAAGTACAGAGCGGATTATTATCATTATTATACGGGGCACGAATGGTTTGATGCCCGTAACTATGATCTGTGTCTGGACAGTTCAAAGCTCGGTTTTGAAAAATGTGTGGAAGAAATCAAGTCTTATATTGCGATCCGCACGAAACAGTAATAAAGCAGCATAAATATGCGTATGATTAAAAAAAGGCAACGAGGTAATGATGCGTATCAGATTTCAAGTAAAAAAGCAGATTTTATGTCTGCTTTTTTCGTGCATGTTATTTGCTGTATTTACAACCGAACCTGTCAAAGGACAGAATGCGGAGATGGATGTCAAGGTGCAGTCTCCGAGTGCAATCCTGATGGAAGCATCTACCGGGCAGGTGATCTATGAGAGGGATGCAGATACGAAAAGAAGCCCGGCGAGCATCACCAAGATCATGACACTGATCCTGATCTTTGATGAACTGAAAAGCGGGAATTTAAAGCTGGACGATGAAGTGACAACAAGTGCCTATGCCAAATCTATGGGAGGATCACAGGTCTTTCTGGAAGAAGGAGAGGTACAGACGGTTGAAACGATGATCAAGTGCATTGTAGTAGCTTCGGCAAACGATGCTTCCGTTGCAATGGCAGAAAAGATCTGTGGCAGTGAAGAAGCCTTTGTGGAGCGGATGAATGCAAGAGCAAAGGAACTTGGCATGACGGAAACACATTTCTGCGACTGCTGCGGACTGACGAGTGATGAGCAGCATTACACATCCGCAAGAGATGTGGCACTGATGTCCAGAGAGCTGATCACAAAATACCCTGAAATCTACCGGTATACAAAGATATGGATGGAGGATATCACGCATGTCACCCAAAAAGGGAGTACGCCTTTTACGCTATCGAGTACGAATAAGCTCCTGAAACAGTATGAATATACGACAGGACTGAAAACCGGGTCCACATCCGTGGCAAAATATTGTTTCAGCGCAACTGCCCATAAGGATGGGATCGACTTGATCGCAGTTGTAATGGCCGCTCCGGATCATAAAGTCCGTTTTGCGGATGCCAAAACACTTCTGACATATGGATTTTCCGTCTGCAGCATTTATCATGATGCCAATACGGATACATTACCCAAATTAAAGGTAAAAGGCGGTGTGGAGGATACAGTATCACTGCGCTACGATAAAGAGTTCCGGTATCTGGATCTGAACGGACAGGATATGTCAGGTGTAACCAAGAAGTGGGAGCTTTCGGAAACGGTTCCTGCACCGGCTACAGAAGGGGAAAAGGCAGGAGAAGCCGTGTATTATCTGGGAGAGCAGAGGCTTGGCAGTGTCGATATTTTGTATGCGCAGACAGTGGAACAGGCAGACTACGGAGACTGCATTAAAAAAGTATTTTTAAAGACACTTTTATAATTTCTCATTTTTTGGTATAGTAGAAGTGCTTGGTCTGAAACAGTATTGCTAAAAGGATAGAATATGACAGGTATAATAGTGGGGATCGTTGCAGTGATTGTATGTCTGCTGCTGATCGTGATCCTGGATTCAAATCGATTTCATACAGTGTCCTACGAACTGGAAAGTGAAACGGTCGCTTCGGATTTTCATTTTCTGTTTCTGTCGGATCTGCACAATAAATCATATGGGAAAGACAATGAAAAGCTTTTGCAGGCAATCCACGAAATAAAGCCGGATGCAATTCTGATCGGAGGAGATGTTTTAAATGCACACCCCGGAGCATCCGTGGAGGAGGCGCTTTCTTTTCTTGAAAAACTCACAGCATATCCGCTGTATTATGCCAATGGAAATCATGAACAGAGACTTTTGCTGTATCCGGAAAAGTACGGCTCTATGGGATCTGACTATGAAGAAGGCTTACAGAAGCTGGGGATCAGCAGGATGATCAATGAGACGCGCGTTCTGGATCGTTATGCGGTTTCAATCACCGGATGTGAAGTTGACCGGCAATATTATAAAAGATTTCATAAGGTACCAATGAAAAAGGAATATCTGGAAGGGCTGTTGCCGGAAGGAAGACAGGACTGCTTTCAGATCCTTTTGGCACATAATCCGGATTATTTCCCGGCGTATGCTGCGTGGGGCGCAGATCTTGTCCTTTCCGGGCATCTGCACGGCGGTGTAATCAGACTGCCTCTGTTGGGCGGCGTGATTTCGCCGAGACTCCATTTGTTTCCACGCTATGATGGCGGTAAATTCACATGCGGAAACAGTACCATGATCGTCAGCCGCGGACTTGGCATGCATACGATCCCGTTCCGCTTTAATAACCCGGGGGAACTCGTCGATATTACGATAAGAAAGAGGAAAAATAATGGCTCTATCGGTAAAACTGCAGGTATTTGAGGGCCCGCTGGATCTGCTCCTGCATTTGATCGAAAAAAACAAAATAGATATTTATAATATTCCGATTGTATTGGTTACGGATCAGTACATGGCTTATATCAGGCAGATGCAGACAGAAGATATGAATGTGATGAGTGAGTTCCTTGTTATGGCAGCAACGCTGATCGATATCAAGTGCAAAATGCTCCTGCCCCGCGATGAGACGGAAGAGGGCGAAGAAGAGGATCCGCGTGCGGAGCTTGTACAGAAGCTTTTGGAATATAAAATGTATAAATATATGTCCTTCGAGCTGAAGGACAGGCATATTGATGCAGCAAAGAACTTTTATAAAAAACAGACACTTCCGCCGGAGATCGAACAATATCGCCCTCCGGTAGATTATGAAGAACTGCTCGGCGATATCAATCTGCGAAAGCTGCAGGAAATCTTTGAATCCGTCATGAAGAGGCAGGAGGACAAGATCGATCCGATCCGTGCGGGGTTTGGCAAGATTGAAAAAGAAGAAGTGGACATGGAGCAGAAAACAAGATATATTGAAGGCTATATAGGCTCCCACAGTAAAATGAGCTTCCGGGATCTTTTGCAGAAGCAGCATTCCAAGGCAGAGGTGATCGTTACATTTCTTGTCATACTGGAAATGATGAAAACCGGAAAAATCGACATATATCAGGCACATACCTTTGATGATATTGAGATAACGAGAAAGGGAACAGGAAACAATGGAGGAACAGAATAAAATAGCTGCGCTGGAGGCAGTGCTTTTTACCATAGGGGATTCCGTGGAAGTGGGCAAGCTGGCAGAAGTCATCGGAGAAGATGTCCGCACGACTAAAAAACTGCTGGCCAGGCTGCAGGAGCGTTATGAAAAGGAAGACAGCGGTATTATGCTGAGTGTGTTGGAAAATGCGTATCAGCTTTGCTCGAAGCCGGCATATTACGAATCGTTGATTAAAGTGGTCAAAGCGCCGAGAAAATATATTCTGACGGACGCACTGCTGGAGACACTTTCCATCATTGCCTACAAGCAGCCTGTCACAAAAATGGAGATTGAAAAGATCCGAGGTGTCAGTTGTGAACATGCGGTCAACAGACTGCTGGATTTTGAGCTGATCACAGAAGTGGGCAGAAAGGATGCACCGGGACGACCGATCCTGTTTGGTACAACGGAACAGTTTCTGCGAAGCTTCGGTGTAAAGAGCCTGACAGAACTGCCTGAGCTGAATCCGGACCGGATGGCACAGTTCAGAGAAGAAGCGGAAAAAGAAGTACAGCTCAAGCTGGATATCTAAGACCGGAGAGAAAAGGGGAAGTATATGAAAAAAGGAAAAAAATATCTCGCACTGCTGCTTGCTGCAGTCGTTGCGACAGGAAGTCTGCAGATACCTGCATGTGCAGAAACAAAAAATGAGAGTAGTGTGCAGAAGGAAACAGGAGAAGAGATCGGTGTGCAGATGCAGCAGCTTAAGGAAGAAAGCGGGCCGCTTACACTGCTGGATCTTTCCCTGGAAGGTGTGGAAGCAGCAGAACTGACAGAGGATGAATTTGCCACAAAATTTAATGCTTCGCAGATACAGATTGAAGAGGCAGACCGGGAAATGTGTGCGGATCTCGGAACGGGTCTGCAGGAAGCGGAAACAGGCATGGCAGAACAGAAAACGGTATCGGTAAACGATACTGTATCAGTCAATGCAGTTTCTGGCACAACAGATCTGCTGGCAGAGACGAAAGGGTATGCAACACTGGAGGATGCATCTGCCTATGTGTGCAGCCAGATGCTGAAGCGAAAAGAAATCTTTACTGTCAAACTGGCAAAGAGCAAAGACAGCAGTCAGCAGAATATCCGGAATATCCTGCTTGGTGCATTTGCATATGATGAGAACGGGAATCCGCAGGCAGGAGATTATCTGTATTACCATATGGCATATATGGCGTGGCAACAGCAGGATGGCGGCAATGATACGATCGTATACCGGATCGGTATGCTGTATCGTACAACACTGGAAGAGGAGCAGTATGTAACGGGGCGTGTGGCACAGATTATCACGCAGCTGGATCTGCGTTCTGCATCCAAGACAGAATACGAAAAGGTACGCAGCATTTATGATTATGTCATGGATGCCATTACTTATGATACCTACCATTATACAAACATGCCGTCTTACAATTATATGTATACGACCTATGGTGCACTGCATGATGGGTATGCGGTATGTCAGGCTTATGCGACACTGTTTTACAGACTTTGTGCGGAAGTCGGAATTTCTGCCAGAGTCATTGCGGGAAATCCGGATGCTTCGACCGGAAAGCCGACGCATGGCTGGAATATTGTCAGACTCGGTGATGTGTATTATAACGTAGATGCAACATGGGATGACGAGTTTCCGGGCTATTATCTGTTCTTCTTGAAGAGCAAGAACGGCTTTTTTGAACATACACGCGATAAGCAGTATGAAACGGCTGCTTTTGAGGCAGCATTTCCGATGGCAGCCAACAATTATGTACTGCCGGATCAGAAGGAGATCAATACGCAGGGTGTCCCTGTTTTGGGCGGCGTAAAGGCCGTGCAGACAAAAAATGACCGGGTTTCCCTTTCCTGGAGTCAGGTAACGGGAGCGGATTCTTTCTATATATAGAGCGGAAAGCGGGAAAGGCTATTATTGTATCGGAATTACAACAAATACCGCATATCAGAATGAGATAACGCCCGGAAATACTTACAGATATCGGATTTATGCACGCCAAAACGGACAGACGATCGCCGGATCAGAGGAAATTTCTCTGAAAACAAAAACAATGCTGCCCAAGAAGGGAACTGTCTGTCGGACAAAAGACGGATATCGTTATAAGGTGCTTTCCGCAACCTCGAAAAGCAAAAAAGTGGCATTTGCCGGTGTAAGTGATAAAAATGTGAAAAAAGTCATGATACCGAAAACAGTAAAGCTCGACGGGATCACGTATCAGGTAACGGAGATCGGTGCTAATGCATTGAAGGGCAAGAAAAAGCTGAAAACAGTTTCCGTAGGGGAAAATGTAACAAAGATCGGTAAGAATGCTTTTGCAGGCTGCAGTAAACTGGTCAATATCGTAGTCAAGAGCAAAAAGCTGAAAAGCGCGGGGAAGAACAGCCTGCAGGGAATTTCCGCAAAAGCAGTGATCTATGTGCCTTCCTCTAAATTAAAGAAGTACAGAACTCTTCTGCAGAAAAAAGGACAGAAGAAATCTGTAAAAATAAAGAAATAGAATGATTTCTCCCATCGGTTCATATGTTGTATAGAGGAAACAGAGACAGGAACCGGTTATATGAAACAATGTAAAAAAAATCTGGAACGCCTGCTCGGAGCGGTAGCAGCAGTGATGCTTTGTATCAGCAGTCTGCTGCAGGTTCCGGTCATGGCGGATGAATTAAAGGTATATGCCCGTGCGGCGCTTCTGATGGATGCGTCGAATGGGCGTATTTTATATGAAGAAAACGGTTATGAAAAGCTGCCGATGGCTTCCACCACAAAGATCATGACCTGCATTCTGGCACTGGAATATATAAAAGAGCATGAAACGACAGTCTGGGAAGAACCGGTGGAAGTATCGGGGCATGCAGCTTCCATGCCCAAGGTAAAGCTTGGCGTGCAGAAGGGGGATAAGTTCCTTCTGGAGGATCTGTTATATTCCCTGATGTTGGAATCACATAATGACACGGCGGTGGCGATCGCGGAATATATAGATGGCAGTGTGCCTGCCTTTGCGCAGCGAATGAATGAGAAGGCACGTTCACTCGGTTGTCGGGACACCAATTTTATCACACCGAACGGACTGGATGCGGAGGCAGATGGAAAAACACACGAAACTACAGCGGCGGATCTGGCAAGGATTGCTGCGTATGCGCTGAAAAATGAGGATTTTCGCAAGATCATCGGAACAAGATCCTATACATTTCCTGAGCTTTCCGGACGCAGAACCTTTCAGGTGTACAATAAAGACCGGTTCCTGGATCTGATGGATGGGGCGATCGGGATTAAAACAGGATTTACGGGAAAGGCGGGTTATTGCTTTGTCGGTGCACTGGAAAGGGACAAAAAGACATTTGTTTCCGTTGTACTGGGCAGCGGATGGCCGCCTCACAAAAACTGGAAATGGGAAGATACGAAGACGCTGATGGAATATGGACTTTCCAAGTATACAGAGAAGTGTATTCTGCAGCCTTACACCTACCGGCCGCTTCCTGTGGAGGAAGGCATTTCGGCGCAGGCGGCGATCCGGCTGGAGAGCGGGGACAGAGAAAAAGAACTGACGATGCTCCTTTCTGCGGAGGATATTGTAAAAGTAACCAGGCAGTATCCGCAGAAACTGAAAGCACCGGTGACGGAAGGAACCTGCATCGGGTATGAAAAATATTTTGTAAACGGACAGTTGTGGCGCAGTTACAAAATCTTAACTGCAGAATCTGTAGATTTACGTACTTATTCCTATTGTCTGCAACAAATTTTTATGTTATACTTCTAAACGAATGTGACCGGGAGAACTCTGCCCGTGCACAGAAAGAAGTTACTTTTTAATTAATATAAAATGGAGGTCTGAAAAATGAGTAATTCTTCACAAGCGAGTCAAAGAATTGCAACTTTACTCGACGACAACAGTTTCGTTGAAATCGGTGCAAAGGTTACAGCCAGAGCAACAGATTTTAACATGAAACCAACAGAAACTCCTTCTGACGGTGTTGTAACCGGCTATGGAGTAATTGATGGCAGTCTTGTGTATGTTTACAGCCAGGATGCATCCGTTATGAACGGTACAGTTGGCGAAATGCATGCAAAGAAGATTGCAAACCTCTATGATCTGGCTTTAAAGACAGGTGCACCAGTCATCGGTCTTATCGATTCAGCCGGACTTAGATTACAGGAAGCAACAGATGCTTTAAATGCGTTTGGCGAAATTTACATGAAGCAGACGCTGGCATCCGGCGTGATTCCACAGATCACAGCAGTTTTCGGTAACTGCGGCGGTGGACTTGCCCTGATTCCTGCATTAACGGATTTTACATTTATGGAAGGCAAAAAAGCGAAACTGTTTGTGAACTCACCAAACGCACTTGCAGGCAATAATGCTGACAAATGCGATACAGCAGCAGCAGATTTCCAGAGCGAGAAGGCCGGTCTTGTAGATGTTGTGGCTGATGAAGCAGACATCCTTGCACAGATCAGACAGCTTGTATCTATGCTTCCTGCAAACAATGAAGATGAAGCGTTTGAAGAAGAATGTGCAGATGATCTGAACAGAGCTTCTGCTGAGCTTGCTAACTGCACAGGTGACACAAGCATCGCATTATCTACGATCGCAGATGATAATGTATTCTTTGAAGTAAAAGAAGCATATGCAAAAGAAATGGTAACAGGCTTTGTCCGCCTGAACGGACAGACAGTCGGCTGTGTCGCAAACAGAAGCGAAGTTTACGGCGAAGACGGAGAAAAGACAGAAACATTCGATTCCGTACTGACTCCTGCAGGCTGTGAAAAAGCTACAGAGTTCATCACATTCTGTGATGCATTCAATATCCCTGTTCTTTCTCTTACAAATGTAACAGGCTATGCAGCATGTGAATGCTGTGAAAAGAAGATTGCAAAAGCAGTTGCCAAGCTTACATATGCATTTGCAAACGCTACTGTTCCGAAGGTAAATGTTGTGATCGACAAAGCATTCGGTACCGCAGCAGTTGCAATGAATTCCAAAGCAATCGGTGCTGATCTGACAATCGCATGGGAAAATGCAGAGATCGGTGCAATGAATGCAAAAGATGCAGCTATGATCATGTATGACGGACAGGGTGCTGATGTGATCAATGAAAAAGCTGCTGAATATGCTGCTCTGCAGACAAGTGCAGAAGGTGCAGCTAAGAGAGGATATGTAGATCAGATCATCAGCGCTGCTGATACACGTAAGTATGTGATCGGTGCATTTGAAATGCTGTTCTCAAAAAGGGAAGACCGCCCGGCTAAAAAACACGGTACAGTTTAAGAAAGGATGTACTTAATATGAAAAAAAGACTATTAGTATTAGGTATGATCGCCTGCCTTTTTGGACTGACAGCATGTGGCAATAATGAATCAGCTCAGGTTCTGACAGAGGAAGAAGAGGCTGCAGCACAGGTAGCGGATTCTTATATCAGCCAGATCGCACAGATTGAAGCAGATGGCACAGCAGATCAGTATATCGCGTATGATGAAAGCCTGGAGGGTGTATTCTCAAGCTGGGAAAGCGGTATGGAAGATTTAGGCGGTTATGTCGAGACGACAGGTCATGATGTTGATTTAAGTGACAACAAGGAAGTCGTTGTTAATGTTGACATTACAGGTTCGGCACTGGATCCGAAAGGTCAGCCGAGAACAGCTACAGTTGAAGTGATCTATACAGCAAAAGATTATAAACTGAGCAGTCTTTCCGTCAATGTCAATTATACTTTCGGTGAGTTGATGAAGAATGCGGCACTGAATACTGTACTTGGTATGGGTACTGTATTTGTGATCCTGATCCTGATCAGCCTGATCATTTCATGTTTCAGCCTTATTCCGAAGATCGAGGCAGCTTTCAAGAAGAAAGAGCCTGCTAAGGAAGAAAAGAAGGATGTTGTAGATCAGATCATCGAAAAGGAAGAGCTTGCTGATGACAGTGAACTGGTTGCAGTTATCTCAGCAGCGATCGCAGCTTATGAAGCTGATAATGGCAGTGCATCATCTGACGGATTCGTTGTTAGAAGTATCCGTAAGGTAAATAAAAGCAAATGGCAGAACGCCTAATTAACAGGAGGAAATTAAAATGAAGAATTATACAATTACCGTAAATGGCAGCGTATATGATGTAGTAGTAGAAGAAGGCGCATCTACCGGAGTAGCTCCGGTAGCAAAAGCAGCTCCTAAGGCAGCACCAAAGGCAGCTCCGAAAGCAGCAGCTCCGGCAGGTGGTGCAGGATCCGTTAAGATCGAAGCAGGTGCAGCAGGTAAAGTATTCAAGATCGAAGCAAGCGTAGGACAGGCTGTAAAAGCTGGTGACGCTGTAGTTATCGTAGAAGCTATGAAGATGGAAATCCCTGTAGTTGCTCCTCAGGATGGTACAGTAGCTAGTATTGATGTAGCAGTTGGCGATGCAGTAGAAGCAGGCGCTGTCCTTGCAACATTAAACTAGAAAAAGTCTTTGACTTGAGTCAATGACAAATTAACAGGAGGTCAACAAATGGATTACATAGCAAGTACATTGAACAATCTGGTACATCAGACGGCTTTCTTCAATCTTACTTGGGGAAACTACCTTATGATTGTAGTGGCTTGTGTATTTCTATATCTGGCTATCGCAAAAGGGTTTGAACCACTTCTTTTGACTCCGATAGCATTCGGTATGCTGCTGGTTAATATCTATCCGGATATCATGCTCAGCATTGAAGATTCCGCAAACGGAACCGGTGGTTTACTGTATTATTTCTACCTTTTGGATGAATGGGCGATTCTGCCATCCCTGATCTTCATGGGCGTTGGTGCGATGACAGACTTCGGTCCGCTGATCGCCAATCCAAAGAGCTTTTTACTTGGTGCTGCAGCCCAGTTCGGTATTTTCGCAGCATACTTCGGTGCAATCGCACTTGGCTTCAATGACAAAGCCGCAGCAGCAATTTCCATCATCGGTGGAGCAGATGGCCCTACTTCCATCTTCCTTGCCGGTAAACTGGGACAGACAGCCCTCTTAGGACCGATCGCCGTTGCCGCATACTCTTATATGTCACTTGTTCCGATCATCCAGCCGCCGATCATGAAGCTGCTGACAACAGAGAAGGAACGTAAGATCAAAATGGGACAGCTCAGACCTGTGTCTAAGTTAGAGAAGATCCTGTTCCCTGTCATTGTTACAATTGTAGTATGTCTGCTGCTTCCTACAACAGCTCCGTTGGTAGGTCTGCTGATGCTCGGTAACTTATTCCGTGAATCAGGCGTTGTTCGTCAGCTGACAGATACAGCAAGTAATGCACTGATGTACATCGTAGTTATCCTGCTTGGTACATCCGTTGGTGCAACAACAAGTGCAGAAGCATTCCTGAATCTGGATACATTAAAGATCGTAGCACTCGGTCTGATCGCTTTCGCATTTGGTACAGCAGCCGGTGTATTATTCGGTAAGCTCATGTGTATCTTCTCACATGGTAAGGTTAATCCACTGATCGGTTCAGCAGGTGTATCTGCCGTACCTATGGCAGCCCGTGTATCTCAGAAGGTCGGCGCAGAAGCAGATCCGACAAACTTCCTTCTGATGCATGCTATGGGACCTAACGTTGCCGGTGTTATTGGTACAGCGGTTGCAGCCGGCACATTTATGGCCATGTTTGGCGTTATGTAAAAGGAGGATATTATGGCAGAACAGGTTAAAAAACCTTTAAAGATTACTGAGACAGTATTGCGTGATGCACATCAGTCTCTTATAGCTACAAGAATGACAACAGAGCAGATGCTTCCTATCGTAGATAAGATGGATAAGGTTGGTTATCATTCAGTAGAGTGCTGGGGAGGAGCTACATTTGATGCTTCACTCAGATTCCTTAAGGAAGATCCATGGGAAAGACTTCGTAAGCTTAGAGATGGATTCAAGAATACTAAGCTTCAGATGCTTTTCAGAGGACAGAATATATTAGGTTACAATCATTACGCAGATGATGTAGTTGAGTACTTTGTTCAGAAGTCAATTGCTAACGGTATTGATATTATCCGTATTTTCGACTGCTTTAATGATTTAAGAAACTTAGAGACAGCTGTTAAGGCTGCCAAGAAGGAAAAAGGACATGCTCAGATTGCTCTTTCTTATACATTAGGTGATGCTTATACACTTGATTACTGGAAAGAGACAGCTAAGAGAATTGAAGATATGGGTGCAGATTCTATCTGTATCAAGGATATGGCTGGACTTTTGCTTCCATACAAGGCTACAGAGCTTGTACAGGCATTAAAGGATGGTTCATCTCTTCCTATTCAGATGCATACACATTATACATCTGGTGTAGCTTCAATGACATACTTAAAAGCAGTAGAAGCAGGTGCTGATATTATTGATACAGCTATGTCACCATTCTCAATGGGAACATCACAGCCAGCTACAGAGGTTATGGTAGAGACATTTAAGGGTACACAGTATGATACAGGACTTGACCAGAATCTTCTTGCTGAGATAGCTGATTACTTCCAGCCAATGCGTGAGGAAGCATTAAAGAGCGGACTTATGAATACTAAGGTTCTTGGAGTTAATATTAAGACATTACTTTATCAGGTTCCAGGTGGAATGCTTTCTAACCTTGTATCACAGCTTAAGGAAGCTGGTGCAGAGGACAAGTACAGAGATGTATTAGAGGAAATCCCAAGAGTTCGTAAAGATTATGGTGAACCACCTCTTGTTACTCCTTCATCACAGATTGTTGGTACTCAGGCTGTTCTTAATGTATTACAGGGTGAGAGATACAAGATGATTACTAAGGAATCTAAGAAGGTTCTTGCTGGTGAATTTGGTCAGACAATCAAGCCATTCAATCCAGAAGTTCAGAAGAAGGCTATCGGTGATACAAAGCCTATTACATGCCGTCCAGCTGACTTGATTGAACCACAGCTTGAGAAATTCAAGAATGATCCAATTGTACAGCAGTACAAGCAGCAGGATGAGGATGTGCTTTCATATGCATTATTCCCACAGGTTGCGACAGAGTTCTTCAAGTATAGAGAAGCTCAGCAGACAAAGGTTGATCCTACAAAGGCAGATACAGCTAATAAGGCTTATCCAGTCTAATAATTAATATAATAGACCGTCATGTGCGCAAAAGCGTATGTGGCGGTCTTTTTTTGCAGCGAAGCTGCGTAGAGACTTGACCTGCAAAAAAAGCAGGCAGCAAGCCTGCAATCCAGAATGTTTCTCTTGATATAAATTCATTTTGCATGTAAAATTAAACAGTATAATTAAGCAAAAGGAGCACGATTGTGATTAAGTTAGAACGATTTGAAGTCATGAATATGAATAATGCCATCAGAGGTGCAAGAAATCCATTGAACAGCTGGGCAAGAATGGACAGTTACTTTGATGAGGAAGGAAAATTTGTTTTTGGTCCTAATGATCTTGACCTTGCCAAGAGATTATGTAAGGCAGGCTCAGACCACAGAAAGTTCATAAGACAGATATTTGTTACAGTCGATATAACAGCACCACTTTACTGGTGGAAGGAATACGATACATATAAGGTTGGAACAGTTGCCAATTCAACAAGTACAATGCACAAGATTCACAGCAAGCCTTTTGAGATGTCTGATTTCAGTACAGACCATATGACTGATGCCGCTCTTGATATGATGCAGAAGAATATTGATTTTCTGGAAGGAATCAGAACACAGTTTGTAGAGACTAAGGACAAAGCATTATGGTACAGCATGATACAGCTTCTCCCTGAAAGTTATAACCAGATGAGAACATGTACTCTCAATTATGAGAATCTTGTTGGAATATATTATTCTAGAAAG
>ULWF01074080.1_pt1 | contig 13114 bp, 7 predicted proteins | sample 1960081 | NCBI WGS metagenome assembly ULWF01 (sample SAMEA4835805, study PRJEB28245) | human gut metagenome | biome: gut microbiome; material: fecal sample | place: Denmark | collected 2008
GCAGAAAAAACAACGGGCGTGGGTTTCTACTTCGACACAGTTGTGACCATCACGCTCTACGGCGCGGACGACACCCTGATGGATGACATCTGGGCGGCTTGCAAGCGCTACGAGAACATGCTCTCCAAAACGGTGGAGGGCAGCGACGTCAGCCGCATCAACAACGCTCATGGGCAGACCGTGACCGTTGATGCGGAAACGTGGAACGTCCTCAGCGAAGCGAAGAAGCTCAACCGCTTGACCGGCGGCGCGTTCGCCATCACGATTGCGCCCCTGACCGCGCAGTGGGACTTCACCGGCGGCACGAACCGTATGCCGACCGATGAGGAGCGAATCGCCGCCCTGCCGCTGGTGGACGACGAGCAGCTCACGCTGGGCGAGAACAACACGGTTACGCTGCCCGCTGGAATGCAAATTGACCTCGGCGGCATCGCCAAGGGCTACATTGCAGACCAAGTGGCGGCACTGGTGCGTGGGCGGTGCAGCGGCGCAATGCTGAATTTCGGCGGCAATGTCTACGCCGTCGGGACGAAGCCGGATGGATCGGCATACCGCGTCGGCGTGCAGGATCCGGACGATCCCAACAACAGCAGCCCTATCGGCGCCTTTTCTGTCATCGACCCCAGCGCCGTGACCAGCGGCCCTATCGGCGTCGTTTCTGTCATCGACCGCAGCGTCGTGACCAGCGGCATCTACGAGCGCGGCTTTACCATCGACGGCGTGCGGTATCATCACATCCTGTCGCCGTGGACGGGACTGCCGTCCGATTCTGATTTGGCGTCGGCCACCATCATTGCGGAAAGCTCCATGGACGCGGATGCGCTGGCGACAGCGTGCATCGTCCTCGGCAGCGAGAAGGCACTCCAGCTCACGCAGGAGAACGGATATCCCGCGCTGATGATTCTGCGCGACGGCACGGTGATGATGAACGACCTGATGAAGCAATGGGGCTACACGTCCTTGCGATGATATGCTATTTTCCTCTGAAAATAGTATCAGCTTTCAATTTCACTTTTTCATAGTTCTCAGGAGGAGGCAATAAACCATGAGTGAAACCAAGACAACTCGGAAACAGCTTCCGGCGTACCTGATTCTGGCGCTGATTGCGCTGGCGGCGGCGCTGCTGCTGGCGGTAACGAATGCGATTACGGCGGGTCCCATCAAGGCGCATGAGGAAGCGGCGCAGAACGCGGCGTTCCAGAGCGTCATGACGGCGGATTCCTTCAGCACCATGAGCATTCCGGATGGCTGCAATGTTACATCGCTGGTGGAAGCGAAGAAGGACGGCAAGACCATCGGCTACTGCGCGGTGTCCTCCGCCAAGGGCTACGGCGGCAATGTCGCTGTGACGCTGGGCGTTGATATGGATGGCAAAATCGTCGGCTGCCAGATTGGCGACACGAACTTTGCCGAGACGGACGGCTTCGGCGCACGTTGGAAAGAACCGGCTCGTGCGGAGGCGTTCATTGGTCTGAGCGCGTTCGGCGGCGACACCATCGAAGCGATTACCGGCGCGACCGTCACCTCCAAGGCGGTGCTGGCGGCATCCAATGATGTGCTGAAGTGCATCAGCCATGTGCTGGGCAAGGACGTCGAAGGCGACGTGCTGGCGTTCGGCGTGAAGGAAGAAAAGCCTGCGCAGACGGTTGAGCTGACAGGCGACGTGCATCAGGGCAAGGCTGTTGGCTTTGGCAACGGCGAAGTGACGGCGCGCCTGACGCTGAATGATGATGGCACGATTGCGGCGCTGGTTATCGACGCTTCCACGCAGACGCCCGGCTTCGGCACGCGCTGCGCGGACGAAGAGTTCACGGCGCAGTTCATCGGCAAGAGCGGCCCGTTTACCCTGAATGAAAATGTGGATGGGCTGACCGGCGCGACCATCACCTCGACGGCAGCGGTGGAGGCCATCAATGCGGCGCTGACTTCGCCCGCGATGGCGGCGGAGGATCTCGAACCTGTGGCGACGGAAGCCCCTGCCGCGACGGAAGAACCTACTGTGCTGGAAAACGCGAAGACCGCGACGATTGCGGGCTTCGGCGGCGCGGACATCACGGTGCAGGTGACAGACGAGAACGGTGTGATTACGTCCCTGACGGTGGATGCTTCCACGCAGACGCCGGGTCTGGGTCAGAAGTGCGCAGAAGAAGCGTTCACGAGCCAGTTCATTGGCAAGAGCGCACCGCTGACGCTGGGTGAAGGCATTGACGCGGTGGCAAGCGCAACGATTACGTCTCAGGCGGTCGTTGACGCGGTGAACAGCCTGTATGCGGCGGCTGAACCTGTGGAAGAGCCGACGGAAGCGCCTGCTGCGACGGAAGAACCCGCTGCGCAGACTGCGGAAGTGAAGACGGCAACGGCTGCGGGCTACGATGGCAACGAAATCACGGTGAACGTGACGGACGAAAACGGTGTGATTACCTCCCTGACGGTGGATGCGTCCACGCAGACGCCGGGGTTGGGACAGAAGTGCGCGGAGGAAGCGTTCACGGCGCAGTTCATCGGCAAGAGCGCACCGCTGACGCTGGGCGAAGGCATTGACGCGGTTGCAAGCGCGACGATTACGTCTCAGGCGGTCGTTGACGCGGTGAACAGCCTGTATGCAGCGGCTGAACCTGTGGAAGAGCCGACGGAAGCACCTGCTGCGACGGAAGAACCCGCTGTGCAGACTGCGGAAGTGAAGACGGCAACGGCTGCGGGCTACGATGGCAACGAAATCACGGTGAACGTGACGGACGAAAACGGTGTGATTACCTCCCTGACGGTGGATGCTTCCACGCAGACGCCGGGTCTTGGTCAGAAGTGCGCGGAGGAAGCGTTCACGAGCCAGTTCATTGGCAAGAGCGCGCCGCTGACGCTGGGCGATGGTATTGACGCGGTGGCAAGCGCGACGATTACGTCTCAGGCGGTTGTAGACGCGGTGAACAGCCTGTATGCAGCGGCTGAACCCGTGGAAGAGCCGACGGAAGCGCCCGCCGCGACGGAAGAACCCGCTGCGCAGACTGCGGAAGTGAAGACGGCAACGGCTGCGGGCTACGATGGCAACGAAATCACGGTGAACGTGACGGACGAAAACGGCGTGATTACCGCCCTGACGGTGGATGCGTCCACGCAGACGCCGGGTCTGGGTCAGAAGTGCGCGGAGGAAGCATTCACGAGCCAGTTCATCGGCAAGAGTGCGCCGCTGACGCTGGGCGAAGGCATCGACGCGGTTGCAAGCGCGACGATTACGTCTCAGGCGGTTGTAGACGCGGTGAACAGCCTGTATGCGGAAGCGCCCGCGAAGGCGCTGTCCACGACGGTCAAGGGCTGGCACGAGGGCGTGGCCGTGACGGTGGAAATTGACAAGAATCATGTCATCACGGCGCTGACGGTGGATGCTTCCGGCGAATTCTACGCGCTGGGCGGCAAGTGTGCCGAAGAAGCGTTCACAAGCCAGTTTATCGGCAAGAGTGCGCCGCTGACGCTGGGCGTGGACATCGACGCGGTGACGGGCGCGACGCTGACCTCTCAGGCGGTTGTCGATGCGGTCAACCAGCTGGCGAAGTAATACAAGAAGAACGGGCAGGACGTGTGTGATGCATCCTGCCCGTTTTGTGTTGCGGTGGTATGCGGTTATCAGGCTATTTGGTCGCGCCCATCTGGCGCGACACAGCATAGGTGATGGAAAGAGTGGCTTGGGGGCGCGTCTGAGGACGCGCGAAGTTACCGGCAGGGACGCTTCGCTGCCTGCGCCTTGTTGGCGGCTTCATTGGAGTTGAGCGTCCGAGGAACGGTTGGGGCGTTGCCCCAAACCCCACCAGAGGCGCTGCCTCTGGACTCCGCAAGGGGGGATCCCCCCTTGACCCCTCCGCGCGATTGAGTTGGTTTCACTCCCATACTGCTTCCGCGTGTTTATTTTTTCGGCGTCAAGCCCAGTTTACCTGCGCATTCATCCATATCCAGCGTCGCAAAATAATCCTGCGCCGTCTCCGCGCGGCGAATCAGCTTATAGCCGCCCTCCTGCGTATACAGCACCTCTGCCGACCGCAGCCGCCCATTATAATTATACCCCATCGCATGACCGTGCGCACCGGTGTCATGAATCACCAGCAGATCACCGATCTTGATTTCCGGCAGGGCGCGGTCGATGGCGAACTTATCGTTATTTTCGCACAGACTGCCGACGACGTCATAGATGTGGTCGTGCGGCAGGCTTTCCTTCCCGCAGACGGTGATGTGGTGGTACGCGCCGTACATCGCGGGGCGCATGAGGTTCGCGGCGCAGGCATCCACGCCGATGTAGTCCTTGTAGGTGTGCTTCTCGTGAATCACGCGCGTGACAAGCCAGCCCATGTTGCCGGTCATCCAGCGGCCGAGTTCGGTTTTCAGCGCGACGCCGCCGTTCGGGAAGATTTCCTCGTATACCTTGCGGACGCCTTCGCCGACAGCGAGTACATCTGTCGCGGGCTGGTCGGGGCGGTAGGGGATGCCGATGCCGCCGGAGAGGTTGATGAACGCCAGCTCCAAGCCGGTTTCGGCGGCGAGGTCGCGGCCGCAGGTGAAGAGAATCTTCGCCAGCGCGGGGTAGTAGTTGTCGTCCGTGTTGTTGGAGGACAGGAAAGCGTGCAGCCCGAAGCGCTTTGCGCCAAGTTCTTTCAGGCGCTTCAAGCCCTCCTGCAATTGGGCATAGGTGAAGCCGTATTTCGCGTCGCCCGGATTGCCCATGATTTCGTTGCCGATTTTGAAGTCTCCGCCGGGGTTATAGCGGCAGCAGATGGTTTCGGGAATGCCGCCGTGCTGACGGAGAATGTCAATATGGGTGATATCATCGAGGTTGACGAACGCGCCGAGACGGCGGGCATCGTCGAACTCATGGTAGGGCATGGCGTTGGCGGAGAACATGATGTCCCGCCCGGAGAATCCGCAGGCGTCCGCGAGCATCAATTCCGTGTCGCTGGAGCAGTCCACGCCGCAGCCCTCTTCCTTCAGAATGCGGAGGATAGCGGGGTTCGGCAGCGCCTTGATGGCGAAATATTCCTCAAAATCTTCGCACCACGCAAACGCCTGTTTCAGCGTGCGGGCATTGCGGCGGATTCCGGCTTCGTCGTAGAGGTGGAAGGGGGTCGGGTACTTGGCAGCGGCATTTTCAAACACCGCGTCAGAAAGCGAAAAATTCGGCATGGCAGTTCACTCCGATTAACTTATTGGATTCCGCGTCAATATAGCACAGAATGCGGGGGAATGCAAGTTTTTCTGCTGTACAGGTGAAGAAAAGGAAAAAATGCGGCTGGGAAAAATCAAATTCAGGTATGATTCCGGCGAAACCCCAGCAAAATACTCGATTTTTTCCGCGAACCCTTGTAATTTCGGGGGAATGCCGTTATAATGGTGCAATACCCGGTATCATATTTTCTCGGGTGATACTACTTCCAGATTCGTCAGCGCCGCCTGCTTGCGCCTTTTTGATTCTGGAAATGGTATAGAATGGAGAAGGAGGAAACGATTCTATGGAAGAAGCAACGACTCGCAGTAATTTTGTCTGGGAGGCCGTCGAACAGGATTTGAAGGATGGTCGCTACACGCAAGTGCATACGCGGTTTCCTCCCGAACCCAACGGCTATATGCACATTGGCCACTGCAAGGCGCTGATTACGGACTTCCTGACGGCGGAGAAATTCGGCGGCAAGTGCAACCTGCGCTTTGACGATACGAACCCCGCGAAGGAAGACACCGAGTTTGTCGAAGCCATCAAGAACGACATTCACTGGCTGGGTTTTGACTGGACGGGCGGCCTGTATTACGCTTCTGATTATTACGATAAGTGCTACGAAATCGCGGAGGACTGGATTCGGCGCGGTCTGGCGTATGTGGACGAGCTGAACAAGGAGCAGATGCGCGAATACCGCGGCACGCTGACCAAGCCCGGCAAGAATTCGCCGTGGCGCGACCGTCCCGCCGAAGAGAGCCTTGATCTGTTCCGCCGGATGCGCGCGGGCGAATTTGCCGAGGGACAGTACACCCTGCGCGCCAAGATTGATATGGCGTCGCCTAACATCGTTATGCGCGACCCCACCATGTACCGCATCCTCTACAAGGAGCACTGGCGCACGGGCAAGAAGTGGTGCATCTACCCGATGTACGACTTCGCGCACCCGATTGGCGATGCGCTGGAAGGCATCAGCCACTCCCTCTGCTCGCTGGAATACGAAATTCATCGCCCGCTGTATGACTGGGTGGTGGAGCACAGCCAGTCCATGCTGCCGGCACGTCCTCGCCAGATTGAGTTCGCCCGCCTGAACATGACCCGCACCGTGATGAGCAAACGCAAGCTGCGCGCGCTGGTCATGGGCGGCTACGTCAAAGGCTGGGATGACCCGCGTATGCCCACGCTGTCGGGTCTGCGCCGCCGCGGCTGCACTGCCGCTGCGATTCGCGATTTCGTCAGCCGCATCGGCTTGAGCAAGGCGGATTCCACCGTGGATACCGCGCTGCTGGATGCCTGCATCCGCGACGATTTGGGTGAAAAAGCGGCGCGCGTGATGGCGGTGCTGCACCCGCTCAAGGTGGTGCTGACGAACTGGGATGCCGACAAGACGCTCACGCTGGCGGTCGAAAATCACCCGAAGCACCCCGAAATGGGCAGCCACACAGTCACGTTCGGCAAAGAGCTGTACATTGAGCAGGAGGACTTCATGGAAGTGCCTGCGAAGAAGTTCCAGCGCATGTACCCCGGCTTCGAGGTGCGCCTGAACGGGGCGTACATCGTCAAGTGCGAGGGCTGCAAGAAGGACGAGAACGGCAACGTCACCGAAGTGTACTGCACGGTGGACATGGACAGCCTGTCCGGCAGCGAGGGCGCTGACCGCAAGATTAAGGGCAAGACACTGCATTGGGTGAGCGCGGCGGACGCTGTGCCGTTCGAGGCGCGCCTCTACGATCCGCTGCTGGCGGATGACAGCGCGCTGGAAGATGAAACCGAGCCGACCGCCGAGGATGCGGTGGATGCGGAAGAAACCGAAGAGGCAGAGGAAGCGGACGCGAATCTGTCCCGCGCGGATTATGACTTCCTGAAGAAGCTGAATCAGCACAGCCTGACGGTGGTGCGCGGCGTGATTGAGCCGTACGCGAAGGAATGCGCGCCGGGAACGGCACTGCAGTTCCTGCGCACGGGCTATTTCTGCAAAGACCCGGATTCCACGGCGGAACTGCCGATGTTCAACCGCACGGTTGGGCTGCGGGATGCCTTTGCGAAGGCGGCTAAGTAATTTCTAAGTAGGTAGAATTGCTTTTCTGCGGAAGAGTGCTTTTGTGAAGCAGGGGGGTTCGCCTCTGCGGGAGCGAAATCCCCGCATAAACACGCGGACACAGCATGAAAGTGCGCTCAATCCAATCGCGAAAAAGGGTCAAGGGAGGAACTCCCTTGCAGGGTGCAGGGACAGCGTCCCTGCTGGGGTCAAGGGGCAACGCCCCTTGGTCTCCCCTAAAAATCAACACGCGGGCATAGTATGAGAGAGCGCTCAACTCAATCGTGCGAAAGGGTCAAGGGAGGAACTCCCTTGTGGGGTCAAGGGGCAACGCCCCTTGCGGTTTCCCTTTTATCATTGAACTAAGGAGAATCAGAAAATGAATCAGGAAGTGCGTACACGATTTGCGCCGTCGCCGACGGGCTTTATGCATCTGGGCGGACTGCGCGCGGCACTGTATGGGTATTTGTTTGCCCGGAAGAACGGGGGCAAATTCATCCTGCGCATTGAGGACACGGATCAGGTGCGCTTTGTGGAAGGCGCGACGGAGGTCATTTACGACACGCTGCGCCGCTGCGGCATGAACTGGGATGAAGGCCCGGACGTGGGCGGCCCGGTCGGCCCGTACATCCAGTCTCAGCGCAAGGATTTGTACCTGCCCTATGCACAGCAGCTGGTCAAGACGGGCCACGCTTACTACTGCTTCTGCACGAAGGAAGAGCTGGAAGAGCGCCGCGCGGCGTGCGAAGCGAAGGGCGAAGTGTTCAAGTACGACAAGCACTGCCTGCACCTGACGCAGGAGGAAATTCAGCGCAAGCTGGATGCGGGCGTGCCGTATGTCATCCGCCAAAACGCGCCGACGACGGGCGAAACCAGCTATGATGACCTCGTGTTCGGCCACATGACCTTCCCGAATGACACGCTCGACGACATGGTGCTGATTAAGCAGGACGGTATGCCGACCTACAACTTCGCAAATGTCATCGACGACCACTTGATGGGCATCACCCACGTCATGCGCGGCATGGAGTACTTGTCCTCGACGCCGAAGTATAACCTGCTCTATGAGGCGTTCGGCTGGGAGATTCCGCAGTACATCCACATGCCGCCGGTCATGCGCGATTCGCAGCATAAGCTGTCCAAGCGCGATGGCGACGCGTACTTCTCCGACTATGTGGACAAGGGCTATCTGGTCGAAGCCATCGTCAATTATCTGGCGCTGGTTGGCTGGAATCCCGGCGACGACCGCGAATTCTTCACCCTTGACGAACTGGTGGAGGCGTTCGACATCCACCGCATCAACAAAGCGCCCGGTATCTTCGACGTGAAGAAGCTGACGTGGTTCAATGCTGAGTACATCCGCCGCCTGACCCCGGAAAAGTATCTGGAAATGGTCACGCCGTGGTTCGACAAGGTGTTTGGCGACAGCAGCAAGATGGACTATAAGCGCCTTGCGGAGCTGATGCAGGGCCGCACGGAGGTATTCAACCTCGTGCCGGACATGGTGCGCTTCCTTGCGCAGCTGCCGGACTACGACAGCGCCATCTACATCAACAAGAAGGCGAAGACGAACAAGGAAGCCTGCTTGAAGGCGCTGAACCTGCTGCGTCCGGTGCTGGACGGCATCACCGAATGGACGGAGCCGGTCATCCACGATACCGTGATGGCGGCGATTGCCGAGGCGGGCATGAAGAACGCGACGGCGCTGTGGCCGCTGCGCATCGCCATTTCCGGTCAGCAGAGCACCCCCGGCGGCGCGATTGAAATTGCTTACCTGCTGGGCAAGGAGGAAACTCTGCGCCGCGTGGACGACGGCATCCGCCGCGTGAGCGAAATGCCGGACGCGTGAAAAACGCATAACGAAAGGACTGAATCCTCATGACGAAGGAATGGGAGAAGCCTGAGGATCTGCGCCGCCGCAAGCCGGTGCTGTGGCTGACAATGACCGCACTGTTCATGGCGATGGTGGTTGTGCTGAGCATGAGCGCGCTGAGCATCCCCGTGCCGGGTGGACACCTGTACTTTAACGACGTCGTGATTGACACGGCGGCGATGCTCATGGATCCGCTGTCGGCGTTTATCGCGTGCGGCGTGGGTGCGTTTCTGGGCGACCTGCTGTTCTATCCCGCGCCGATGTTCGTGTCGCTTATTACGCACGGCTTGCAGGCGCTCGTTATCTCCCTGCTCTGCCGGAAGCTGCGCATGAAGCAGCCGCTTGCCTGCGCGATTGCGGTGCTGGCGGGCGCGATTGTCATGGTGGTGGGCTACACGCTGGGGCGCGCGTTTGTGTACAGCACGCCGGAATATGCCATCATGAAGCTGCCGTTCCAGTGCCTGCAGGCAGGTGTGGGCGCGGTGACCTCGTGGATTCTGTGCTGCCCGCTGGGGTTGACCCGGCGCTTCCACAGCATCGTCAAGTAATGCAATTTCCGGACGCAGCCGCGCCATCGGCGTGCGCGGCTTGTTGGGCGATTGGATATGGAGAATGAAAACGATGAAGAAATTGAGCGTGCAAAAGCTGACGCTGTGCGGCGTGATGGCGGCGCTGGTGTTCGTGATGACCTACTTCCCGAAGATTCCCGTGCCGGTGACGGGCGGCTATGTCCACCTCGGCGACGGCGCCATCTTCCTGTCCGTGCTGCTGCTTGGCCCGCTGGGGATTCCGGCGGCGGCGGTCGGGTCGATGCTCTCTGACCTCATCGGCGGCTATATGGTCTATGTGCTGCCGACGTTCCTCATTAAGGGGTTAGTGGCGCTGGTGGCGTGGAAGCTCTGCCGGAAGGATCAGCCGCTGCTGGCGCTGCTGTCGTTCCTGCTTGCAGAAGCGGTGATGGTGCTGGGGTACTTCCTGCTGGAATGGGCGCTGTACGGCGTTGCATCGGCAGCCGCGGCGATTGGCCCGAATGTGGTGCAGGGCATCGCGGGCGTGCTGATTGGGATGCTGTGCCTGCTGATTACGCCCCGGCTGGAGCGCGTGGCGAAGGTGTGACAAATAGGGATGCCAATGGTTTTCCACTATGGAAGACGTTGGCATCTTTTTTCAATGATGCAGAAAAATCTCCTGATGGGAGACAAATCCGGCGGAAAATGTGCTATAATAGTATATTGGAAAGGGATACCCTTTCCCCCGAAGCGGAGACCCGATGCAAGGAAACCTTGCGTGAAATCGTTAGATAAAGGGAAACTCTGATGGATTCAGCTGTCAGCGTTCCCGCCGAGAAACTGTCACACAAGGAGGTTTTTTGCCTATGAAACGAAGTGCACGAATGGCAGCGTTCCTGCTGGCAGCGGCGCTGTCCGCAGCGCCGTGTATGGCGGAATTTACGCCGGTGGAAGTCCCGCAGGCGACGAACACCTCTGCTGCGCCGGAAGCGATGGAAAATGTACCGCAAATTACCGAAAAAGGGCTGACGCTGGGCAATAACAGCGTCAAATATCCGGAAATCACCGGGATGGCGGACGAAAGCATCCAGCAGCAGGTGAATGACGCAATTTTGCAAGCCGGGAAAATCGAGAACCGATTGAGCCGCATGGCAGTGCTGATGTCCTCGCCTGTGCCGCTAACGGTGACATATTCAGCGGCGCTGGCGGATGATGTGCTGAGCGTCGCGATTCTCTCCAGCGGGGCGCTGGAAACTGAACGCGCGACACAGGAATGGGCGGCGGTCAATATCGACCTGCGCACAGGGCAGGAAATCACCTTTGACGACCTGTTCACCGACGCGGACGAAGCGCGCGCGAAAATGGAGGAGACCATCGCGGATGAGATTCTGCCGGACATGAGCGCGCACCTTGCGGCGGCGGAGCTGCTGCCCTTGCCGGATGTGTTTTCGCTGACGGAATACGGCTTGACGCTTCATTACTCGATTCGGCGGTTCGAGACGCTTTCGGAACGCGCGGGGACGATTACGTTCCTGTGGAGCGAACTGGCGGACGTGCTGGACTTATCAGAGGACAGCGTGCTGACGCGTCTTGGCGTGGGCAAGCACCTGAAGCTGGCGGCGGATGCGAAGGAAACGTTGACGGCTGCGCTGTCTGGCGGTGCGTTTCCGAGCATTCCGGTAGCGCTGGGCGACAGTGTGCAGGGGCTGATAGACACCTATCAGCTGCTGAACGACCCGGATTTGGCGGGCGATCAGCGGATGATTTCGCTGGAAGACGGCGCATTCCGAAATGTGTACATCCTGACGGACAACCTGACGCGGAAGCTGGACAGCAGCGTTGCGCAGAGCATCCGGGCGGACAGGCTGATGCTATTGGGTCTGGTGACGGGCAGCACGACGCAGGGCGAATGGCGGCAGGCATTGGGCGAACCGACGCGGACAGTATCGGTATCCGCGGAATCCGCGGAACTGCGGCGCTTGTGCGCGGGGCAGACGGATTATTATGCGTGGTGGAGCAATGCGACGCTGTGTCTGCACGCGGATGAGGATGGTGTCCTGCGGACGGTGATGCTGATGCAGGCGGAGAATGGGGGAGAAAACTGACTTTTCTCCTAAAATGGCTTTTTGCTTGCAGGGGTTTCGCCTCTGCGGAGGCGACCAAAGGGCGATGAAAATAAAAATGTTGCGATAGCGCTCAATAAACTTAGATGGGGACGCGAAGCAGTCCAGAGGGCGACCGCAAAGCCCTCTGGTCGCCACCGCAGTGGCGAAACCCTGTATAAACACGCGGGCACAGTATGAAAACGCGCACAACTCAATCGCGCGAAAGGGTCAAGGGAGGAACTCCCTTGTGGGGTCAAGGGGCAACGCCCCTTGCGTTCCCTCGTATTACAGATAGAGAAATGGTAGGAGGCCGAAATGGCGCAGAGTAAGAAGAATGGCAAGACGAACCGAACGGGGAGGACGGCGAAGCAGAAGCGAATGCCACGGTATGAGGCGGATTCGCTGGCGGCGTGCCTGATGGTGGGCATATTGCTGCTGGCGACGGGCATTCTGACACTGCTTGGCGCGGGATTCGGCTTGCAGCATGAGGTGTTCCGGTATCTGCGGCAATTTTCGTCCTCCATGTTCGGGTCGATGACGCTGCTGATGACCTTCGCGCTGATTGCCGCTGGCGTGGCGCTGCTGATTTCCACGACGCGCAAAGTCAGCCGACGATATGTGGCAAGCTATGCGATTCTCGTTGTGCTGCTCAGCGGCTTTGTGTCGCTGATGACGTTCGTAACATCGTCGGAAGGACAATTCCCCCTGCTGGACTATATCGCCCAAAAAACCGGGTCGGACGCATTCAGCGGCATGATGTCCCGCAGCATGACGTATGGCATGAAGGGCTACGGCGGCGGCATGGTCGGTATGCTGCTTGCGTGGCCGCTGTGGAAGTTCTTTGGCGCAGGGCTGGGGGCAGTCATACTTGGTCTGCTGATGGCGGTGGATGTTCTGGTAGGTGGCTGGTCGCTGTTCCGCCGCCTGTATGGCTGGACGGGCGAGAAGCTCGTGCAATTGCGCGAGAAGCAGGCGAAGCGCGCGGAAGAAACAGCGGCGGAGGAAGCACGCCGTCAGGAGCAGGAACGTCAGCGGCAGCTGGCGGAAGAACAGGAGCGGATTCGCCAAGGGAATGCGGCGAATGCGGCCTATACGCAGAATACCCCGTCGCCCTACGCCCGTCCCGGAACGGAGAGGGGGCGCGTCGTCAGCCCGTATACGCAGTATCCGAATGCCCCTGTGCAGCCCGTGATGCCGCAGAATCCGCCGGTGCGGAAGCAGCTGATGCCGCAGGGAAAGCCCGTTCAGCCCGTGACGAGCCGGAAGAACAACAAGATTGGTTTTGCGCCGTCGGCGGAGGAGCTGGGACAGACCGGCTTTGCAGATGATTGGACAACGCCGCGCCGGAAATCCGCATGGAGTGACTCGCAGCCGTTTACGAAGCCGACGTACCCGATGGGG
>ULWF01039486.1_pt1 | contig 13112 bp, 7 predicted proteins | sample 1960081 | NCBI WGS metagenome assembly ULWF01 (sample SAMEA4835805, study PRJEB28245) | human gut metagenome | biome: gut microbiome; material: fecal sample | place: Denmark | collected 2008
CCAAAGGGCTTTCCGATCGCCCTTTGGAAACCTTCGGCGCCACCCAAGTTAATTGGTTTTTATTGAAAGTTTTTAGTTAGTGTACCTTTCGTCCCCATGCAACATGCAAAACCAAGAAACACGGGTGTGCACTGCGAAGGGGTCAAGGGGGCGACCGCAGACTTCGTCTGTTTTCATTGCCCCCTCCTCGCCTCCGCAGAGGCGAAACCCCTGCATCGCAAAAAACAAATTACGAATCGCGAAATCAATAACAAAACATCCACCCAAAAAACAGGGATGCGCTTCTCACGCACCCCTGCTTTTTGTTTCCAAGGATTGCTTACTCCTGCCCAACCGCGTTGAGTTCCTGCGTCAGACGCCACTTGGTGGCCGCTTCGCCCTTGCTCCATTCGAGGCAGTCCGCATAGCCGTAGTTGTTGCACTGCGTAATCATGTTGCGGATGTGCATGTTGAACTCGCCGTCCGCCTTCGCATAAATCGCCAGCCAGCTGTTGTTCTTGATGCTCTTGGCGCACTGCTCCCACTTCACCTTCAGTTCGTCATCCTTCACGGACTCGGAGTAAGGCAGGTCGGGCATGATGGTGTACTTGCCGATGGACTCAAAGTACGGGTCAGCCAGCACCGCGCCGGACCAGTTGCGCCAATCCTCCTGAATCGGGTAGGAAACCGCGTTCAAGATGGAAACCCAAGTGTCCCTGTTGAACGTTTCGCCCAGCTTGCCGTCAGGGTTGATGGCGTCCTTGCTGTAAGTGGTGTTGTTCGCCTGAATGCAGCCGTCGTTGAAGTTGCCGGACAGGGTGTACTGCTTGCCCGTGTAGGGGGACGTCCACACAACGCCGTTCAGGTCATGCTTGGTGTCCTTGTTGCAGATGTCGCCCAGTTCGGTGAAGTACATGCCGCCGTTTTCGTCATAGTCCCACATCAGACCGCGCGGGCCGTACCACATGGTCATCGAGCCTTCGGGAGTCGCGAAGAAGTCCAGAATCGCAAGGCACAGTTCCGGATACGCCGCCTTCGAGCCGACAGACCAGATGCGGTTGCCGCCCAGCGTGGACAGGCCGTAGACGATGGGGTTCGCTTCGTCCGGCACACGCGCATACATCATCTTGCCTTCGCCCAGATGCTTGTCCGTGTTGTAGACCATGGAGGAGGCATAGTTGAAGATGCCCCAGAACACGCCGCCGTTCTTCACCTTCTGGCTCATTTCGTCGTAGGTCTGCGTCATGGAGTTCGGGTCAAGCAGACCGGCGCGATAGAGCTGGTTGAAGAAGCGCAGCATCTCGATGTACGGGCCGTTTTCGTCCAGCGCATCGTAGAATTCGCCATTCGTGGGGTTGTACAGACCGAAGCCGAGTTCGTCATAGCCATAGTACGCCGTCGCCATCGCCTTGACGTACATGACCATGTTGCCGTCCCAGTCAGGCCAGAGGGATGCCGCATACGTCTCGTTGCCCAACTCGTCCGTGGGGCAGATTTCCTTCATCTTTTTGAAGACCGCAAGCAGGTCATCCAAATTCTTGATTTCCGGGTAGCCGAGCTGAGAATACAAATCCCAGCGCAGATCCCAGGAGTACATGAAGGACTTATGACCCTGACGGGAGGTCGCCACGTCCATGCCGAAGCCGTACAGATTGTCGCCGTCTTCGGACACCAGACGGTTGGACGCCAGCGCATCCTGATAGTTTGCCCAAACGTAGGGCGCATACGTCTCCGCAAGGTCGTCTTCGTCCCACTCCAGCAGCAGACCGTTCTTGATTGCCTGCTTATAGTCCTCTCCATTCGCGCCCCAGACGACGATGTCGCCGAGGTTGCCGGACTGCGTGCGGGTCTGGTATGTGCCATCCTGATCGGGGATGATGACCAGTTCAACGTTGAACAGATCCTTCATCAGCGCAGCGCCCCAGCCGGTCTGACGGCCGGAGTAGTTCGCCAGCTGGCTGTAAATTTCAATCTGGATGGGCGCGCCGTCCATGTCGATGAAATCGTACAGGTCGCTGGTCACCTTGTAGTACGGGATGCCAGAGGGATTTGCGGGTTCCTCTGCCAGCGCAGGCAGAGCGCCCAGAAGCATGGTCAGCGCCAGCATCAGGGCGAAGAGTCGGGTCAATTTGCGCATTTGCAAGATTCTCCTTTCCGTATTTGAAGTAACTATCACCAGCCGGGTTAGCCCTTCACGGCACCCAGCATGATTCCCTTAACAAAGAAGCGCTGCATGAACGGGTACACCAGCAGAATCGGGATGATCGACACCATGGCGACCGTGTACTTGATAACGCGCGTGTTCAGCATGTTCGCCGCCGCCTGCGTGGACATGCCGCCCGAACCGTTGACCAGCGCCGACAGGTTCGAGGACTGGTTCAGGTACACATACAGGCGGTGCTGCAGGGTGTACAGCTCCGGCCGGGAGGACATCAGCAGCAGCGAATCCTGGAAGGAGTTCCAGTTGCCGACCGCGCCGAAAATCGAAATCGTCGCCAGAATCGGCACGGACAGCGGCAAGATAATCTTCAGGAACACCGTCGGCGTGTTCGCGCCGTCAATGACTGCGGATTCCTCCAGCGACGCCGGAATCGACTCAATGTACGTCTTCACCAGAATGATGTTGTACGGCGCAATCATGCCCGGCAGGATGTAGGCGAGGAAGTTGTTCGTCAGCCCCAGCATCAGCATGTTCATGTACCACGGAATCAGACCCGCGTTGAAGTACATGGTGATGACCAGCGCACGGTACATCAGCGACCGATGCCACATCTTCTGCTTCGTCACCAGATAGCCCGCCCACGCGCTGACAATCACCATCAGCGCTGTGCCCAGAATCGTACGCGCCACCGTCACGATGACCGACGAACCCAAATCCGCCACATCGCGCAGGGCAAGGTAGTTCTGGAAGTGGATGCCGACCGGCCAGAAGTTGACCAAGCCGCCCGCCACCGCGTCATTGCTGGAAATGGTGTTGATAAACAGGTAATAGAATGGGAAAACGCACAGAATTGTGAAAGCCACAAAGAGGATGTACAGGAAAACATCAAACACGATGTCGCCCGCCGTGCGGTGGATCTTGTTCTTCGGGTGCTTGCCCGCCAGTTTGACGGCGGATTGCTTCATGACTTCGGTGTTGCTCATTGCTTCTCCGCCTCCTTAAATGATGCTTTCGCCGCGCACGCCCTTGGAGATGCCGTTCGCGCCGAAGAGCAGCAGCACGCCAATCAGGCTCTTGAATACGCCGACGACCGTGGAAAGCGGAATCAAGCCGCTCTTAATGCCGCTGTGATAGACATACAAGTCCAGCACCTCGATGGTTGCGCTGTTCTGCGGATTCTCGAAGACGAGGTACTGCTCCATGCCGTTGGAGAGCATACCCGCAATCGCCATCAGCAGCATGACCATGTAAGTGGGCATCAAGCCGGGAATCGTAATGTGGCGGATGCACTGGAAGCGGTTCGCGCCGTCCACCTTCGCGGCTTCATACAGTTGCTGGTCAATGCCCGCAATGCCCGCGATGTAGACAATAGCGCTCCAGCCCAAGCCCTTCCAAGTACCCCACAGCAGCATCTTGAGCCAGATGAAATCCGCGCTGGCAAGATAGTCTGTCGTCGCGGTCTGTCCCATGACGTTGCGCAGGAAGGAGTTGATGAAGCCGTCGGTGGAGAAAATCGCGAACGCGATCGCGTACACCAGAACCCATGAGATGAAGTTCGGAATCGTCGTCAGGGTCTGCACAACGCGCTGGAATTTCGTCGAACGCAGTTCCGCCAGCAAAACGGCGAAGGCAATCGGCAGCCAGCTCGTTGCAATGCCCAAGCCGGACATAATCAGCGTGTTGCGCAGCACGCGCACAAGGTCATTGCGGGTTGCGCCATTGGAGAACAGGTAGCTGAACCACTTGAGGCCCACAAAGTTCTCGCTGCTCAGCGCGTCGCCGACCTTATAATCAAAGAACGCATAGCGCCAGCCGTACAGCGGCAGGTAGCAGAAGATGACCGTCAGAATCAGAACAGGCAGGAACATCAGGAACAGGCGGTACTTCTCCTCCATTTCCATCTTTTCTTCCATGTCCTTGGGAATGGTGACCATGCTCACGATGCTGAATACGAGCAGCAGCCCCCCCAGCACCGCCCAGAAGGCGATTGCGCCGGTCGGCGTCATCAGCTTCAGGCGGTCTGCCTTTTCCAGCGCCGGCAGGATGCTGTTCAGGTACACCAGCGTTCCGATGCCGCCAAGCATCAGCACCGAGCCAATCAGCGGAAGTTTGACTGCTGCGCGCTTCATGCGGTGATTGCCCAGCGACATGCACGCGCCGATTGCACTCAGGATGATGCCAAGCATCAGCAGCGCACAGCCGCCCATGATGAGGTAGAAGTGCCACGGCTGCACCCAGCCCATACGCAGCGGGCGGGCAAAGCTGTCCGTCAGCGTGCTGTACGAAATCGCGGCGGTGAACAGCGAAGTATTCGCGTTGATGTCCGACATCAGTCGACCGGGATTGACCTCCGGGAAGAAGATCATCAGCCCGGCAAACGCGGTCAGGATGCGGATGATGATCAGCGCCCAGTTCGTCTTTTCCCGGACGCAAGTCGCCTGTCCGCCGGATTTAGCTGAAAACGTCGCCTGCATGGTATCCCCTCATTTCTTTCTTCGTGACGCTCCTCTGCTTTGACCAGCCGCGCATTGATGGATGAGCGCTGGCAGACAGCCGTCCAGCGTTCATCCATCAGCGCGACTATGGCAAAGGCAGGAATCCCCTTGGCGCGCTCCCCAGCCGAAGCCGGAGAGCGCGCCAGAGGAAAGTAGTGCAGGATTACTCTGCCATGCCAGACACCGTGAAGGTGAAGACCGTCGTGGTGTTCGGGGCGGGCGCGGTCAGCACAACGCCATCCGCCTTGATGTTGTTGTAGTTGTCCTCAACAATCAGCTTCACCCAATCGCCGGAGGTATCCACCACAACGCCAGACTGCGTCTTGCCTTCGCCAATCTTGATGGTCACATCAGAAATGGTGACGTAGCCTTCCTTGACCAGCTTGGACGGAATGTCGGTGGAGACGCGGAAGAAGTGGAACGCCGTATCCTCGCCGAAGCCCATGTCGCCCGTGGTCATGGAGCAGGTGTAGGTGCCGTTGCCGGAGATGACCGCATCCTCGAACGTCGCGCCGTAATCGGTAATCGTGCCGTCGTTGTTGGTCTTCGCCAGCTTGGTGAACACATCGTTGTCCGCGTCGCGGCCGTAGGAGGGTTCCTCCCAGTCGTTGCGGAAGATGTAGTTCGGGTCAGACTGCACGGCGATGTACGCGCCGTAGGTCTTGGAGATCAGTTCCTTCACTTCATCTTCGGTCAGGGGCTGTTCGGTTTCCACAACCGGCGGCACACCGTAGATGTAGTCGAAGGTCACGTCGATGGTCTTGATGCCGGAGAGCGCTTCCGCCGTCGCGATCTTCGCGGTCACGCCTTCGAGGTCGCCGTCCGCCACGCGGGCTTCCGCCGGGATGTCCGTCACCCATTCATTCCAGATGTTGGAGCGGGTCACGATGCCGTCGTCGGTCGTGGTGAAGTCCTTGCCGAGTTCGATTGCTTCGCCGTTGACCTTGACTTCGGTGATGTCGATGAAGTAGCCGGGGAAGGTCGCTTCGCCGTTCGCAATGCCGACCGCCATGAACGCAACACCGGGGATTTCGCCGCCCTTAACGCCGGAGAAATCAAGGGACAGGGTGTAGGTGCCGGGGCCGTCCACGGTCACAGCGTTGCCCTCTGCAAATTCGCCGGGATTCCACGCGGAGGTCGCCCAATTGCTGTCGGCGAACATCAGGAACGCCGTGTCCGTCTTGGGCACGAGGGTGAAGTCGATTTCGTAGGTCTTGACGGATTCAAACGCCGCCTTGTCCACGATGACAGGAGACACGCCCGTCAGATCCTTGTCGTAGGAGCGGACAGAAGCGTCGGTGGGAACTTCGGCAACCCATTCGTTCATGATGTTCATGCGGGTTTCCACCTCATCGTCAGAGGAGGTGTAGCCCTTGGTGAACGCAACGGATTCGCCGTTGATACGGATATCGTTGAGCTTGATGGACATGCCGGGGAAGAGCTTTTCGCCGTGCTTGATGCCCAGCGCGGTAAAGGCAACGCCGGAAGCCGCGCCCGCTTCGGTCGCGGTGAAGTCCAGACCCACGGTGTAGTCGCCCGCGCCGGTCACGGTCGCGTTGGTCGCCTTCACAGCGGAATCGTCCGTGCCCCAGTACTGGCTCGTCCAAGAAGAGTCGGCGAACATGATGTACGCCATGTCAGCGCCGTAGCGGAAGAGCGTGAAATCAACCTCGACGTTTTCCACGCGCTCAAACGCAGCCTTGTCCACGGTTATCCAGTTCGCGTCCTCGGTCACGCCGTCCCAGGAACGCGCGTCGGCGGGCAGCTCGCTGACCCATTCGTTGTAGATGTTGGAGCGGGTAATGATGCCGTCGTCGGAAGAGGTGTAGCCCTTCTTCGCTTCGATGGGCTGACCGTTCACGCGGATTTCATCCACGCGAATCGTCCAGCCGGGCAGCGCCTTTTCGCCGTTCTCCAGACCGATGGCCGCAAACGCAATGCCACTCGCCGCGCCTTCGGGCGTACCGGTGAAGTCAAGGCCTACGGTGTAGGAGCCTTCGCCGGTAATCGCCGCCTCGGTCACCTTCATGCCCTCCGCCGGCTCAGAGCCGTCGTGCCACCACTGGTAGTGCCAGTTGGCGTCGGCATACATCAGGAACGCCGTAGAGAGCGGTTCGACTTCGCCCGCCACGGGAGATGCCACGGGAGATGCCACAGGAGATTCCGCCACAGCGGTCATGCCCAGCGCCATCGCCAGCACCATCAGCAGTGCAAGAAACTTCTTGGTGCAATTCATGATGATTCCTCCTTAGAGAAGCTGATCGTGCCTGATGCCTGTTGGCGAAACATTTTCGTAAGTCTCCGAGGTTTACGAAAGCGTTTTCGTCTTTGCCCGGATTAAGGGCAGACATTTCCGCACTTGTAAATCCATTATAGCTTTCGGCGCGTCATTTGTCAAGTTCAAACCATATGATATACAAGATTTGTGCAAGTTTTTGCTGTGCTTCTTTATTGAAACTGCCTAAATCTATCAGAAACTGATCTGCAAGTTCCTTACACGGCAATTTTCGTCAGACAACGTTTTCGTTGGTGTATTCGGTCTGTTGCCGCTCTTTTTCCGACATGAAAACAGTTGTTTCCCTTTGATATTGTCTGTTTCAGACGCAGATTTACGTCATTTCCCGATTTTTCAGCATTTTCAGCAGGTTCCAGCGTCGCCGCGCAGCTTCTTCCGCCATTTTGCAGAGGGTTTCGCTCTTCGCCGGATCGCTCCGGCGCAATGCCGCAAACCGCCCCTGCCGCATCAGGAACGCCTGAAAATCCCCGTCCGGCGCTTTGCTGTCCAGCATCAGCCCATTCGCCGGATGATAGCGGTACAGCGGGAAATACCCGCACTGCACGGCTTTCTTCTCGATTTCCTGCACGTCACGCATGTCAATCCCGTGCGCAATGCAGGGCGCATAGGCAATGATGAGCGCCGCGCCGTCCCACGCTTCTGCCTCACGCATGGCCTTCAGCAGCTGATTCGGATTCGCGCCCATCGCCACCTGCGCAACGTACACATGCCCGTAGGTCATTGCCATCAGCCCCAAATCCTTCTCCGCGCCGGATTTCCCGCCGGACATGAGCCGTGCCGCCGCACCCGCCGGGGTCGCCTTCGATGCCTGTCCGCCCGTGTTGGAGTACACCTGCGTGTTCAGCACAAGCACCCGCACCTTCTCGCCCGATGCCAGCACATGGTCAAGCCCGCCGAAGCCAATATCAAATGCCCATCCATCGCCGCCGATGAGCCATACACTCTTGGCCGCCAGCAAGTCCGCCGAATCCGCAATTTCCTTCACCAGCGGATGTGAAAGCGTCTCGCACGCCGCCAGCAGCGCTTCCCCCGCCTGTGCCGAAAGCGCCGTATCCTCGCGATTATTCAGCCACGCGCGGCACGATTCCGCCAATTCCGGACACTCTGCTGCCAGCGTCTCGACCTGCTCCGCCAGATGCGCCCGCCGGTGCTTCATCGCCAGATACATCCCGAAGCCAAATTCCGCGTTATCCTCAAACAGGCTGTTCCCCCACGCCACGCCCTGACCTTTCTGGTTGACGGTATAGGGGCAGCTGGGCGCGCTCCCGGCGTAGATGGACGAGCAGCCCGTGGCATTGGCAATCATCAAGTGCGAACCGAACAATTGTGTCAGCAGCTTGATATACGGCGTTTCGCCGCACCCCGCGCAAGCGCCGGAGAACTCGAACAGCGGCGTTTTCGCCTGCGCGAGCGGAATAGTGTCCGCCTCCCCCACCGCCGTTTCCGGCAGCGACACGGCGAAATTCCAGTTTTCCTGCTCCTGCGCCATTTCCGCCGCGGGGCGCATCACCAGCGCCTTTTCCTTCGCAGGGCACGTCCGCGCGCAGTTTTCGCATCCCGTGCAGTCCAGCGGCGACACCTGCACGCGGAAATTCCGCCCGGAAAACGCTTTGCCCTTCGCCCGAACCGTGTGAAAACCCGCCGGGAGCGCCGTTTCCGCCAGCGGGTAGAACGTGCGGATGCACCCATGCGGGCAGACAAGGCTGCACAGCCCGCACTGGATGCACGCTTCCGCCCGCCACTGCGGAATCTGCCGCGCAATGCCGCGCTTTTCGAGCCGACTCGTACCCAGCGGCGCAAACCCGCGCGCGTCCATGGCGGACACCGGCAGCATGTCTCCTTGCTGGCGCAGCATCGGGCGCATGAAGGCTTCGACTGCTGATTGCGGCGCATTCTCCGGCGTATCAGGCAGTTCCGCCCATTCCGGCGGCACATCCACTCGTCGCAGCGCATCCGCCGTCTTCGCAATTGCATTCAGATTCGCCGCAACGACCTGCTCGCCCTTCTTCGCATATGCCGCCTGAACCGATTCGGTCAGCAGCTGCTGCCGCTGCTCTTCCGGCAAAAAGGCATTTAATTGGAAGAAAGCCGTCTGCATGACCGTGTTGATGCGCCCGCCCAAGCCGCACTGCGCCGCGATTGCGTCCGCGTCGATGGCGTACAGCAGCGCATGGCGCGTCGCAATGCTCCGGCGCAGCTTCGCGGGAATCTCCATGCCGTCCGGGAGATTCAGCAGCACCGTGCCGCCCGGCTTGACGCTCTGCGCCACCACGTCCAGATTCATCAGCGTCGGCTGATGGCACGCGAGAAAGTCCGCCTGCCCAATCAGGTACGGCGCGCGAATCGGCGCTGCCCCTATCCGCAAATGGCTAACCGTGTACCCGCCGGATTTCTTGGAGTCATACGCAAAATACGCCTGCACCTGCCGATTCGTCTGCGCGCTCATCATTTTTATGGCGCTCTTGTTTGCTCCAACCGTGCCATCCGCGCCCAGCCCAAAGAACTTGCAGCTGATAACGCCCTCGTTCGGCAAGGCAAAATGCGCGTCTATCGGCAGGGACAAGTGCGTCACATCGTCGTCGATACCGACGGTGAAGTGCTGCCCGGCTTCCATCGTGTCCAGCGCATCAAACACGGCCTTGACCATTGCGGGTGTGAACTCCTTGCTGCCCAGCCCGTACCGTCCGCCGCAGACCTTTGCCGTCCGCCCGGCAGCAAACAGCGCCGCGCTCACGTCCAAATACAACGGTTCACCGAGTGCGCCAGACTCCTTCGTGCGGTCAAGCACAGCGATCCGCTCCGCGCTCTCCGGGATAGCCGTCAGCAGCGCTTCTGCTGAGAACGGACGGAACAGCCGAACCTGCACCACGCCGACTTTCTCCCCCGTCCGCATGAGTGCCCGTGCGGTTTCCTCCGCCGTCTCCGCGCCTGACCCCATCAGCACCAGCACCTTCTTCGCGTCCGGCACACCCGTGTAGGAGAACAGCCGCAGCGGGCGCCCCGTCAGTGCCGCGACGCGGTTCATCGTGTCCTGCACGATTTCCGGCAGGGCGAAATAGTACGGATTCGCTGCCTCCCGCCCCTGAAAATACACGTCCGGATTCTGGCTCGTCCCCTGCTGATGCGGATGTTCCGGGTTCATGGCGCGCGCCCGGAACTGCCGGATTTGCGTCTGCGGCAGCAGTCCGCGTAATTCATCCTCGTCAAGCGCCTCGAACCGCTGGATTTCATGGCTCGTGCGGAAGCCGTCAAAGAAATGCAGCATCGGCACACTGCCCGCCATCGCGCTCAGATGCGCCACGACCGCCAAATCCGCCGCTTCCTGTACCGATGCCGCGCAGAGCATTCCCCAGCCTGCACTGCGCACCGCCATCACATCGCTGTGGTCGCCGAAGATGGACAGCGCGTGGTACGCCAGCGCCCGCGCCGCGACGTGCATCACCCCTGGCAGCAGCTCGCCCGAAATTTTGCACATATCCGGCAGCATCAGCAGCAGCCCCTGCGACGCGGTGAAGGTCGTTGCCAGCGCTCCCGCCGAGAGCATCCCGTGCAGCGCGCCCGCTGCGCCGCCCTCGCTTTGCATCTCCGTCAGCCGCATTTTCTGCCCGAACACGTTGCGTTTGCCCATGTGCGCCCACTCGTCACAGTTCTCTGCCATCGGCGTAGACGGCGTAATCGGGTAAACCGCTGCCGTTTCGCTGAGCGCGTATGCCACCTGTGCCGCTGCCAAATTGCCGTCGCCCACCATCGTTTTCATCCGCTTTTTGCACCTCCATGCGCCTGTTTCCGCGTATTGTATCCGCGCGGATGCGTTTCCATGCAAAAGCACGCAGAAATTGCGAAAAAAAGTGAATTTCCCTCTTGACAGGCGGGGTAAAGCGTGGTATAATCATTTTCGCAGTCAGCGAGTGGCGCAAGTCAATCGTTGAAGTGCCAATGGGGAATGGTGTAATGGCAGCACCTACGACTCTGACTCGTATTGTCTAGGTTCAAATCCTAGTTCCCCAGCGTTTGCCTCCGTTGTCTAGTGGCCTAGGACGCCGCCCTCTCAAGGCGAAAACACGGGTTCGAATCCCGTCGGAGGTGCATCATCCTTCGCTCTTACAGCGGAGGATTTTTTTGTGTTTCTTTATACGATTTCCAGATTTGCGGCGCATCTTGGCGCATTCTTGTATTGCATTTTTCGTCGTCTTCTTGCCTGTTCCCTGCTTTTATGGTATACTGAAGAAAAGGACGTAGGAGGGCACCCGACGATGAACACAGACGTGCTGTTTGACCGCGCATTTGCCATCCGTGCCGCAAAGCCGTGGCAACATTTGTTTGATACGCATATTTTTGCAGTTCGCTTTTCTGATGGTGAAATTGCGTGCTGCTCCGTCATGGGGCGCAACGGCACGCATCTGGCGCTGGCGCTTTATTCCCTCACGGACGGTCTGTACGCGCTTGACAAACTCATGACCACAGACATGCGCGTTCTGCCGCGCCATCGAGCGGAGGAATGTATGCTCGGGCAGGACTGCATTCAGGTATCCTTCGAGAATGCGCAGGAAATCCTCGCGAAGGAGGCAAAGCCTGTCCGCGCCTACGCCAAAGCACACGGCATTTCCCTGCGCGGACAGCACAATTTTCCGGTTTTCCATCGCTATCGTCCATCGCGCATGCCGTGGGCGCTGACTGACGAAACCGAGCAGCAGCATCTATTGGAAGCAATGGATGCCCTGCTGGAAATATCGCGTCGCCTCAACACAGAAGAGCCTCTTGCCTTGGGGCTGATTGAGGGCGACCCATTCACGCACCCGATTCCCCTGCTGACCGCGACCCCCGACGGCTATCGCTGGGATTCCTACACGCTGCAAAAGCCCGACGCGCCGGCACTCCCGGCGGGCAAAATTGAGGATGAACTGGCGCTGGCGCGGCTGAAGAAGCGCAAGAAGCCCTGTGCACCGTGGGCGCTGGCGGTGTTTATGTCCCCCACCCCTGTTCAGGCCAAACCAGCCCAAGTGCCATATTTTCCTTATTTGCTCTGTGTTGTCGATACCGGCAGCGGCAAAATGCTGACGCTCACGCCGCCGCGCAAAATCGACGAATACGCTCCCCACTTCTCCGCTGATTTCCTTCCCCTGCTCCAGCAGCACGGTCTTCCCCGTGAGTTTTGGTCAGTGGATGACCGCACAACGGCATTCATTACACCGATTGCCAAGCAATTGGGCATTCCCGTTAATGTGCAGGCGGACATGACGCCGATGGATGAACTGCTGGACGAACTTTACGACCATCTGAACGATGCTTCATTCGAAGGTGCAGATGAAATGGGCAATGCGCCGGATGATGCCGAGGTGCTTCGGCTTCTTGCCGCACACATTGCCGACGCGCCGGAAACACTCCGCGCCATACCGGATTACATGCTGACCGAGATACGCGCCGCAATTGCCGCACTCCCTAACTCGCGGGACGCCTTGCGCGCACTGGACGAAGAAATAAAGCGCCGCCGTCTCCCGCCGCATCAATGAGGTGAAGCATGTCGCAGACCACAAAACGCGCCTTAGCGCAAAGCCTGAAAAAGCTCCTGCAAACGAAGCCGCTGAGCAAAATCACCATCAACGATATTGCTGAGGACTGCGGTGTCAGCCGGATGACGTTCTACTACCATTTTGCAGATATATACGACTTGGTAGAGTGGACGTGTCAAGAGGATGCGAGCGTCGCGCTGGCCGGCAACAAGACGTACAGCACATGGCAGCAAGGCTTCCTGAACATCTTCCATCTTGTCTTGGATAACAAAACGTTCGTCCTGAACGTCTACCACTCTATCAGCCGCGAGCACTTGGAGCGCTATCTCTATCAGCTGACGTACGACCTGCTGATTGGCGTGGTTGAGGAAAAAGCCGTCGGGCTGTCCGTCAGTGACCATGACAAGGCGTTCATTGCCGACTTCTACAAATACGCGTTTGTCGGCTTGATGCTGAACTGGATTCGCGAGGGCATGAAGGAAGACCCAACGGCGATTATTGATCGGCTCAACGTGCTGATTCACGGCGATATCACCCGTGCGCTGCATAAATACAGCGCGCACTGACATGTAAACAGGCATCCGAAGCGAAAGCACATGCTTCAGATGCCTGTTTTTGCTTGATGAAAACTTATACTATTTCCAGATGAAAAGGCGCAAGCAGATGGCGCA
>ULWF01030351.1_pt1 | contig 12811 bp, 11 predicted proteins | sample 1960081 | NCBI WGS metagenome assembly ULWF01 (sample SAMEA4835805, study PRJEB28245) | human gut metagenome | biome: gut microbiome; material: fecal sample | place: Denmark | collected 2008
GTGCCCTCTCGTTTGAGTGCTTGTCTATTATATCACGGAAAGTAACGTTTGTCAAGCATTTTTTGAATTTTTTTGCGAATTTTTTTGCATTTCTGCTATTTGCTATTTATTTCCTGTAAATAGGGGTACATCTTGATAACGATAGGCTCTTTATTACTATATGTAGTTTTCTTGTTTCGGTTACACATTTTATTTATTTTCTTTTGCTTATTGCAGATACTCTATATAAAGGTAAATTCTGAAAGGAAGTTAAGAGTTTAGTATGGAATACATCAGACAATTGAATCCGTTTTATAAAATGATGTCGGTAACTGTTATCATCTTTCTTATAAGCGGAATTTTTTCGGCTTTTGCGGGAAACGGGAATAACGAAACTGTCACGGCTTATTCTCAGAAAGGCTCGCAAGGCTCAGAGGTCGAGGCTGTACAGCAGACGCTTAAGGACAGAGGATTGTTTAACGCCGAGGTCACAGGATACTTCGGAGAAAAGACAGAAGAAGCTATTCTCAGATTCCAGAAGCAGCAGGGGCTTGCGCAGACGGGAGTTGCCGATAATGCAACGCTGAAACGGCTTGGTATATCTATAGGTTCTATCCCTCCTGCCACCACTGCAAATATAAATCTTCTGGCAAGGATCATCTCCGCTGAGGGCAGAGGCGAGCCTTATATCGGTCAGGTGGCGATTGGAGCTGTTATTATGAACAGGATTGAGCATCCGTCATTCCCGGATACGCTTGCGGGTATTATCTATGAAAACGGTGCTTTTACCGCCATAGTCGACGGGCAGTTCAATGAGCCTGTCGCTGATTCCGCATATGATGCCGCTCGTGACGCTTTATCTGGGTGGGATCCTACCGGCGGGTGTATTTACTATTATAATCCAAAAAAGACAAGCAACCGGTTTATGATGAGCAGGCCTGTGCAAAAGGTTATCGGGCAACATTATTTCTGCACATAAAAAAAGGAGAAGCAACGCTTCTCCTTTACATATAGTTATATATACGGTTTTATTTACCGATTGTTTATAGATTTGCTTCTCCGACAGAGTTATCTATCTTTCTGAGCGTGGTTATCATAAGCGTCAGCAGGCAGGATATTACTGATAAAACAACGGTAACAACCATGCTGAGAATGAAATTGTTCATATCCGCATCACTATATGAACTCATAAGCAGCGTCTGCAGGGTAAACGGATTATACTTATCTATATTTAGTGCCTGCAAAATCAGCGGAACTATCGTAGAGCCGGCATACACTATTATGACCGATATACCGGGTCTTCCTGTGGAAAGTCCTGTGAGGAAGTATACCGCAGTAATAAAGAACATATATATCGCACTGCACACCGAGGAGAATACTATATCACTAATAATCAACTCATTGTTATAAATAAGATTACTTATACCGCCAGTTATCATTCCTCCGATAAAAGACATAAGCCCTATTGCCAGCGGATAGACTATAAATTTAGGCATTACATAGCCGGATGGTGACAGTCCGGCACAGGTCGGCATTATTACAGAGCGTTTTTTCTGTTCTCCTCCTGCTGCTGACATAAGCAGTAACATTATTACAAGAGAACCTGTTGACGTGAGCGAGCTTACTCCGGTTTTGAAGCCTACCGCCGCCATACTTCCGCCGTACATTTCGGAGATTGAGCCCAGCATATTGTTTATTGAAGCTGCTGCATTCTCAACCTGTCCCTGCGTTTCACCGCCGAACTGCTGACCCATATCCGAAATCTGATTTGCCATAAGCTCCATTGACTTATAGGTAAACGGATACAGAAGTGATATTGCTAAAATAGTAATAATAACGCCTAACAGCTTGAATCCTCTTGTAAAAAGCATCAGCTCTTTTTTTATACCCGATTTTATCATTTTCTGCTCCCTCCTTAACCTATAGTTTCCATATAAATCTGTTCGAGCGTCTTATTTTCAATAACGAAAAGTGAAACTGTAAGCCCGGCAGAATTCAATAAATCAAATAAACGATGAGCTGTTTCCTGCTCATTTATATCGGAAGCAATAGGTATCTCAAAAACGGCTCTTTGTCTGTCAAAATAGAAATTGCCGCCGGTAAGGGTGCTTACGGGCTGTATTGCGGCTGAGGGGTCGCCGAATATGCCCATTACTATTTTCTTGCCAACTTTGTCGTACTGCCCCTTGATTTCGGCAATAGTTCCTTCGACAGCCATTCTGCCGTCACGGACAATTCCTATTCTGTTTGCCGTTCTTTCAACATCGGATAATATATGTGTGCAAAGAATTATGGTAGTGCCCATATCAGCAAGATTTTTAATTATACTCATTACCTCTGCTCTACCCTGCGGATCAAGTGCGGAGGTCGGCTCATCAAGAATAAGCAGGTCGGGATGGTCAAATATTGCCGCCGCTATGCCGAGCCTTTGATTCATACCTCTGGAATAGCCTTTTATTCTGCGCTTTCCGCCCTCAGCCATTCCTACTATATTGATAACTTCATCTATACGTTTTTTCTTGTCGTCCTTATAGGAGCAGCACGAAGCGATATAATCAAGATATTCGTAGCCGTTCATATATGTAAACATTGACGGTGTTTCAGGCAGATAGCCTATCTTGCAGTTTTCTTTTCCGAAATTGATCTCGCCGCTGTCTTTGGGGATAATATTTGAAACTATGTTCATTGTTGTGGTTTTTCCGCAACCGTTTTTACCGAGAAATCCGTAAATATCACCGGTATTTACATTCATTTCAAGGCCTCTCAGCACTTCAAAAGCACCGTAGCTCTTATGCAAATTTTTGATGTGAAGCATTTTTTTGCCCTTTCCCTGTTTTTTAAGGTAAATTAAATTTACCTTGATATTAATTATAGCACATTAACTAAATTTTGTCAAACAAATTCTGCCTGTGCCTCAAAGCTGACCTTGCCGTCGGGGAATCTTCCCTCAGCAGTGCAGATTTTATCGTTTATTTCGAGATAAAGTCCGACAGTTTCTCCCTGCCTGCACTCGTGTATAAAATTTATTCTCAGCGTTTTCAAATGCTTGTCTGTAAGCTCCTGCGGTATTATATCGCTCATAAGCCTTAAATAGACTCCGTTATTTACATGGCCGTTGGCATCAATGTCGCTGTAGACGAATGTATAATCCTTTATTTTCTCGGGAGCTTCCGCCTTGAATTTTATTACTTTTGCTTCTACTTCATCTTCGCAGGGAATCTGCTCGTAGATATATTCGGACGGCCTGCATATTTTATGCGAATGGGGATTTACAAGCGCCCACATAGTATCGACATCGCACAGAATATTTCCGTCCGTGTCTTTGACAACGAATTTTCTTGTAAACTGAGAGCCTTTGGTTCCGCCCTCCCACGTTGTCATATACAATTTATTGTTATACTGCGGTACTTTTTCAAAATTAACTGCGGCACGGGTGAGAAGAAAAACCTGACCGTCCTTCCACATCTGCTCCCGTGTTATATTTCTGCTGCGAAGATGATTTCCGGCAAGCTCGGCACACCACGCAAGAAGCACCTGCGGCTTTATGTCGTACTTTTTATCACAGTCGGCAAATTCGGGAATATATTCAACGGTATACTTTCTGCTATCCATAATGACCTTTCTGTTAACAAAACGAGCCACAAATACCTGCGTATCCGTGGCTCTGTAGCTTACTTGTTATCGTTGGGAACTATTCTGTCGATACCGCCCATATACTTTCTGAGAACCTCTGGTATCTTTACGCTGCCGTCGGCACAAAGGTTATTTTCAAGGAACGCAATAAGCATTCTGGGGGGAGCAACAACGGTGTTGTTGAGAGTGTGTGCAAAGTAGTTTCCTTTATCCTTGCTCTTTACTCTTATCTTAAGACGGCGAGCCTGTGCATCGCCTAAGTTTGAACAGCTGCCCACTTCAAAATACTTTTTCTGTCTGGGTGACCATGCTTCAACGTCGTAAGACTTGACCTTAAGGTCAGCAAGGTCGCCTGAGCAGCACTCAATGGTTCTTACGGGAATATCCATCGATCTGAACAGGTCAACTGTATTCTGCCACAGCTTATCAAACCACATAGCGCTGTCTTCGGGCTTGCAGACAACTATCATTTCCTGCTTTTCAAACTGGTGTATTCTGTAAACGCCTCTTTCTTCTATGCCGTGAGCGCCCTTTTCCTTACGGAAGCAGGGTGAGTAGCTTGTAAGAGTATAGGGGAGCTTTTCCTCCTCGTTTATTGTATCTATGAACTTACCTATCATAGAATGTTCGCTTGTACCGATAAGATAGAGATCTTCGCCTTCAATCTTGTACATCATTGCATCCATCTCGGCAAACGACATAACGCCTGTAACAACGTTACTGCGAATCATATAAGGAGGAATGCAGTAGGTAAATCCTCTGTCAATCATAAAGTCACGGGCATAAGCTAAAACTGCGGAATGAAGGCGTGCTATATCTCCCATAAGATAATAGAAACCATTTCCTGCTACTCTTCTTGCGCTGTCAAGATCGATACCGTTGAATCTTTCCATTATCTCGGAATGATAAGGAACTTCAAAGTCGGGTACTACAGGCTCTCCGTATCTCTTTATCTCAACGTTTTCGCTGTCATCCTTACCTATCGGAACAGAAGGGTCGATGATATTGGGGATTATCATCATTCTTTTCTTAACTTCTTCGCCCAGCTCTTCTTCCTTCTTTTCAAGCTCTTCAAGCTCATCGGAGAACTGCTTTACCTGAGCCTTTATCTGCTCAGCCTCGTCCTTTTTGCCCTGTGCCATAAGTCCGCCGATCTGCTTTGACAGCTTATTTCTGTCGCCACGCAGATTATCAGCCTTCAGCTGAGCGGCTCTTAATTCTTTATCAAGCTCGATAACCTCGTTAACGAGTACGATTTTTTCATCCTGAAACTTCTTTTTGATATTTTCCTTTACAGCCTCGGGATTTTCTCTTAAAAACTTAATGTCTATCATTTGATATGCCTTTCTTTTAAAATTATTTACTGTTTGCAAGCCGATTTATAATATCGGTCAGATCTTCATCGCTATAGAATTCTATCTGAATTGTGCTTTTTTTCTTGCCGGGTATTATACTTACGTTAGTTTCAAGTGCCTTAGCAAGACTTATTTCTGCCTCCGTATAGAATGTATCTTTTTTCTTTTCGGGCTTTTCCTTTTTATCAAGAGCCTTTACCATACGTTCCATTTCACGCACCGAAACGTCCTTACCTGCCGCTTTATGAGCAAGCTCGACCATATCCTTGGTTTCACTCACTCCAAGAAGAACCTTGCAGTGACCTGTTGAAAGCTCGTTATTTGAAACCATCTCAGCTATTATAGGAGGCAGATTAAGCAGTCGCAGAGAGTTTGCTATAGATGATCTTGCCTTTCCTACTACTCTGGCAACCTCCTCCTGCGTCATACCGAACTTATCCATAAGCTCTTTGTAGCCGTTTGCTTCTTCGATAGGATTCAGATTTTCACGTTGCAGATTTTCAATGAGAGCAATCTGCTGAGCCTGAAGATCGGTAAGCTCCTTGACAAGAACGGGTACTTCTGTAAGGCCTGCCATTTTTGCGGCACGCCATCTTCGCTCACCTGCGACTATCTGATAAGTGCCGTCGGGCATTGAGCGTACAAGCAGAGGCTGAATGACGCCGTTCTGTCTTATCGAGTCAGCCAGTGTATTGAGAGCTGTTATATCAAAATTTTTTCTTGGCTGAGATTTATTAGGCTCGATATCGGTAAGTTTAAGAGTGCTTACGCCTTCATCGTCTTCATCGAAGCTGTTATCATCAAAAATACTGTTAAACCTTTGATTTAAAACACCACGTTTTGCCATACACCCTCCTTAATCATTCAGTTTCTTTATTATCTCACCGGCGAGCTTCATATAGCTTTCTGCGCCTTTTGAGCTTTTATCATAATATATAACGGGCATACCGTGGCTTGGTGCTTCGGAGATACGCACATTTCTCGGTATAACCGTATTGAATATAGATGACGGAGGAAAATTTCTTTTAATATCCCTCATAATTTCATTTGATTGCAACAGACGCTTATCCAGCATAGTGAATACGATTCCCATAAGGGAGAGATTCTTGTTGGAGGTTTTTTTAACCTTTTTCACAGTTGAAAGCAGCTGTGCCAGACCTTCAAGGCTGTAATGCTCGCACTGCATAGGCACAATAAATTTATCGCTTGCAATAAGGGCGTTTATTGCCAGTATTCCGAGTGACGGCAGGCAGTCAACGATTATAATATCATAATCATCCTTGAGCTGTATCAGAGCTTTTTTAAGCTGATGATTTCTCTGTTCAATCTGCAGCAGATGCATTTCGGCCTCAGCAAGCTGAGCGTTTGCAGGTATAAGGCTTACATTTTTACAATTTGTAGCGATAACCGCTTCCTGCGGACGCACATTGGACATTACGACATCATAAGAGGTTATTTTAAGATTTTTCTTTGAGATTCCGTAGCCGGAGGTTGCATTTCCCTGTGGATCAAAGTCTACCAAAAGCACTTTTTTGCCTTTTGCACCGAGAGCTGCACTGATATTTACAGCCGATGTTGTCTTGCCGACTCCGCCTTTCTGGTTTACGATAGAAATAATTACTCCCATAGTACCTCCTTCAAACGTTACTTATAACATTATATCACACTATGGGAGAAAAATAAAGCCTTTTTACAAAAAAACGTTCACAAATTGTTCCACATGGAACATTTTTATGAACGTTCTTCATTATGAACATCAATCGTGAGGAATTCGGATTATATACTCAAGATAACCGTTTTCCTCATGCTTCTCGGAAATAAAATCAATCCCCGATTTTTTCATTGTTTCAAGAGTTCTGTTGATGTTGTTTATATACAGACGCTTGGCAGTAAATGTCCATTTTGGCTTATCTGCCTTCTTCTTTACAAGTAATTTGTCTATGTATTTTTCTGTTTCACTTACATTCAGTCCATTCCTATATATATGCTCCTCCGCCTTTTCCCGCTGTTCCTCAGGTAATCTTATCAATGCTCTTATCTGCCGCTCACACAAACCGTGCTCCAATGCTTTTCCTAACAGCTTGTCGGATAACTTCAGAAGCCTTATCTTATTTGCTATCGTACTCTGCGCTTTTCCGAGCTTTCTTGCCAGTTTTTCCTGAGTATACCCGTAATGATCCATAAGCCTTTGCATTGCAACAGCTTCCTCAATGCAATTAAGATCGCACCTTTGTATGTTTTCTATTATTGCAAGCACAGAAGATTCTTCTTCATTTCTGTCCTCAATAATTACCCTGACTTCGTGTATACCGGCAAAGATGCATGCTCTTAGCCGCCTTTCTCCCGCTATAAGCTCATATCTGCCATCAGTTTTTTTTCTCACTGTAAGCGCTGTAACAGACCGTTCTCTTTTATGCTTATCGCAAGGCTTTCTAATTCTGCTTTATCAAAATACTTTCTCGGCTGATTTGGATTTACGTCTATTTCTCCAATCTTCACTGTAATAACCTGTCCCGTTATTTTCTTATCCTTAGTAAATAACCCCATTATTTCACCCCCAACCTAATTTTATATCAAACTTATTCCTCGGGCAATAAAAAAAATCCGCCGTTTATCTGCTAAAAACGACGGAATGTTTTATATTTTCACTGTATTACAGTGGTTTCTTCTTAATCATCGAAGGATTTCTCGGATATTTTGTCGGAGTCTGACTTACTTTATCTATAATAAATAGTCGTCTGTTGTCGCCATTTGTTATTGTATAGTCTTTTATTTCAGCTATCTTTCCTCCAAGCACGTTGACTGCCTTTTCGCACAGGGTTTCATCCTCATTTACAGACTTAAGAGCAATGAACCTGCCGCCCGTTTTTACATAAGGAATACAATACTCACAAAGTACCGGCATAGCCGCAACAGCCCTTGCCGTTGCAAAATCAAACGCTTCACGCTTTTCGTTTGCGTAGTCCTCTGCTCTGCTGTGAACCACCTTCGCATCAACTTCGGTAAGCTCGCACGCTTTTTCAAGAAATACACATCTCTTATTCAGTGCCTCAAGCAGTGTGCCTTTAAGATCCGGTCTTACTATCATAAGCGGAATGGACGGGAATCCCGCTCCTGTACCGACATCAATAAAACTGCTGTTTTCTTTAATGTCAATCATACTGAACGGCAACACGCTGTCTATGAAATGCTTCACCACTACTTCTTCAAAATCGGTTATAGCTGTCAGATTTACATTCTGATTGTACTCAACAAGAAATTCATACAGCTTTAACAGCTTATCGGCTTTATCCTGCGATAATTCGATATTGCATTTTTGAAATTCACTGATTATAAATTCAATTCTCTCCATATTTTCTCCCTGAAAGCCATATCAGAAGTACAGATACATCGGCAGGATTGACTCCTGAAATTCTTCCTGCCTGACCTATATTCAGCGGTCTGTATTTATTCAGCTTTTCCTGTGCCTCAAGTCTTAAGCCCGATATAGTCTTATAATCAATATCAGTAGGAAGCTGTTTTTCTTCAAGACGTTTCATCTGTTCGATTTTTTCGGTCTGGGTTTTGATATATCCCTCATATTTAATGTTGATTTCCAGCTTATCAATTATATCATGCTCCAGTGAAGGTGCATTCTCATCAAACTGAGCCAAATCTCTGTAATCTATCTGAGGACGTTTTAAAAGTTCTATAAACTTGACTCCTTGCGTAATAGGTGATGTACCTTTGCTTTCAAGCATTTTATTAAGCTCCTCGCAAGGATAGATGGTAGCTTTCTTTATTCTGCTCGTTTCATTATCAAGTATATTTTTCCGCTCTAAAAATCTCTGATAACGCTCATCCGATATAAGACCGAATTTGTGTCCTATAGGTACAAGTCTGTCATTAGCGTTATCCTGCCGCAATAGAAGCCTGTACTCACTTCTGCTGGTCATCATTCGGTACGGCTCAACACAGCCCTTTGTAACAAGATCGTCAATAAGCGTACCGATGAATGAGGTTGTCCTGTCAGGGATATACTGTTCTCTGCCTTTTATCTTCATTGCCGCATTCATACCGGCAATTACGCCCTGTGCGGCGGCTTCCTCATATCCGCTTGTACAGTTGAACTGACCTGCACCGAATAATCCGGAGATTTTTTTGAATTCGAGAGTAGGATATAATTCAAGAGGATCACAGCAGTCATACTCTATCGCATAAGCCGGTCGCATAATCTCAACGTGTTCAAGACCTTTGATAGTTCTTAAAAACTTTATCTGAACATCTTCCGGCAGTGAACTGGACATTCCCTGAAGATAATATTCATCGGTATCAAGACCCATCGGTTCAACAAAAAGCTGATGTCTTGGCTTATCTGAAAATCTTACGATCTTATCTTCAATACTGGGACAGTATCTCGGACCTACGCCCTGTATTCTTCCTGCGTAAAGAGGCGACCTGTCAAGGTTATCGAGAATAATTCTATGTGTTTCGGCATTAGTATAAGTAACGTAGCACTTGACTTTATTTTCGAGTTTGAATGTGTTGTCAAAGCAGAACGGCGTAATATATTCATCGCCATCCTGTTCTTCCATCACAGAAAAGTCGATAGATCTTTTATGAACTCTGGCAGGAGTACCGGTTTTGAATCTTCTCATAGAAAGACCGAGATTTCTGAGGCTCTCTGTCAGCTGTAAAGCCGCCGATACGTTATCCGGTCCGCTCTGATAATTCAGCTCACCAATATGAATCTTACCGCCGAGATAAGTTCCTGTGGTGATGATAACACAGCCGGCAGGATAAAAAGCACCAAGCCTTGTTTTTATACCGGTAATTTTGCCGTTTTCGGTACATACTTCTGTAACCTCAGCCTGTTTTATATCAAGATTTTCGGTATGTTCAAGCACCGACTTCATAAAGGTATGATATTTTACCCTGTCGCTTTGTACTCTGAGAGAATGAACGGCAGGACCTTTACCTTTATTGAGCATTCTTGACTGAATAAAAGTAGCGTCTGCGGCTCTACCCATTTCACCGCCGAGCGAATCAAGCTCTCTTACAAGCTGACCTTTTGCCGAGCCGCCTATACACGGATTACAAGGCATATTTGCAATAGCGTCAAGACTTAAAGTAAAAACGGCAGTCTTACATCCAAGTCTTGCGGCGGCGAGTGCCGCCTCACAACCGGCATGACCTGCACCTACAACTATAACGTCATAATAATCAAGTTCGTACATAAATAACCTCGATCATAAAAATGTTCCACATAGAACAAATAATTCTTTTCAGAAAATCAGCCTGTCACAGAATTTCTGCCGACAGGCTGATATACTTATTCTTCTTCGTTTGTTTCAGGCTCGTCCTCAATAACTTCAGCTTCTGCCTCTGCTTCAGCCGCAGCTATCTCTTCATCACTTGCCTGCTCTACTTCTTCAATATCCGCAGTTTCATCATGCTCGGTTCTTGTAAATGTTACAACTCTGTCCTCATCAGACAGCTTCATAACTCTTACGCCTAAACCTGTTCTTCTCATCACTCTGAGATCGTTTGCACGGATACGGATAATAACACCGTCAGTGCTGATAAGTATGACATCATCGTCGGCCTGTATAGAACGTATACCGCAGACATATCCTCTGTCATCTCGTATCTTGTAGTTCTTAAGACCGTTACCGCCTCTGTTCTGCATACGGTAATCACTCAGCGCACTGAGTCTGCCGTATCCCTTATCGGTTACGGTAAGTATTCTCATATCATCACTGTATACCTTGGCGGCACCAACAATATAGTCGTCCTCACGCAGTTTTATTGCTCTTACACCTGCGGCAAGTCTTCCCATACTTCTTATTTTATCTTCACTGAAATGTATTGCCATACCAAGATGTGTAGCAACTATAATCGAGCTGTCACCCTCAGTAAGATGTGCGGCTGCTATTTCATCGCCCTCTGCAAGTGTAATTGCTCTCAGACCATTCTTTCTCACGTTTCTGAAATCATAAAGCGGCGTTCTCTTGATTTTTCCATACTTTGTAACACAGATGAAATACTTATTCTCGGCAAAATCACTCGTTTTCATCATTGCCGCAATACGTTCACCTTCGTCAAGCTGTAACAGATTTACTATGTTTGTGCCTCTGCTCTGCTTGGAACCCTCAGGTACTTCATAGCACTTCAATTTATACATATTACCATAATTTGTAATAAATAAGATATTGTCGTGCGTAGAGCTTATGAACATATCCTCAACGAAGTCCTCTTCTCTCTGCTTCATACCCGATACGCCCTTACCGCCACGCTTCTGCAGATTATATACATCAACAGGCTGACGCTTGATATATCCGATATTAGTATAGGTAAGTACACATTCTTCTTCGGGGATAAGGTCCTCTATATCCACTTCTCCGCTTATCGGCTCAATGGCAGTTCTTCTCTCATCGCCGTATTTTTCCTTGATAGCTGTAATTTCTTCCTTGATTATTTCTTTTACTCTCTCATCGCTTGAAAGTATATCAAGGAAGTCATTTATCTTCTCCATAATTTCGGCAAGCTCGGAAATAACCTTGTCACGTTCAAGTCCTGTAAGCTGTCCTAATCTCATCTGAACAATAGCGTCCGCCTGTTCTTCGGAAAGTCCTATCTCGTGTTCAAAATGAACATCCTTATAGTTCTCTCCCATTGCCCTCTGTAACAGCTTAGCAAGATCGTCTTCCTTGAAACGCTCCATCAGACGCTCTTTACCTTCCTGTACAGACTTACTTGAACGCAGGATAGAAATTACCTCGTCAATGTTATCAATAGCAAGCAGGAAGCCCTGTAAAATATGCGCTCTTTCTCTTGCTTTCTTAAGATCAAATGCTGTTCTTCTTGTAATTATCTGCTTCTGGAACGCTATATAGTTATCCAGTATCTCAAGAAGTGTCAGCTGCTTAGGCTCGCCGTTTACAAGCGCAATCATAATAACGCCGACAGTATCCTGCAGCTGTGTGAATGAGTACAGCTTATTAAGAACTACCTGTGCGTTTACATCTCTCTTAAGCTCATAGACAATGCGCATACCGTCCTTGTCACTCTCATCACGGAGATTTGAAATGCCTTCGATACGCTTGTCACGCATAAGCTGTCCGGTAGTTTCAAGCAGCTTTGATTTGTTTACCATATAAGGAATTTCGGTAACGATGATTCTTGAATGGTTACCTTCTTCCACTATCTCGGCTTTACCTCTTAAGGTAATCTTACCACGACCTGTATAATATGCAGAGCGTATTCCGCTGTATCCCATGATTATACCGCCGGTAGGAAAGTCGGGTCCCTTTATATACTGAAGTATTTCTTCTATGCCGCATTCGGGATTATCCATTCGTGCAACTATAGCGTCACATACTTCGTTAAGGTTATGAGGAGGTATATTTGTAGCCATACCTACAGCTATACCTACAGAGCCGTTTACAAGAAGATTCGGAAATTTTACCGGAAGAACAGTAGGCTCGTCCAGCTTATCATCGTAGTTCTTTCCCCAGTCGATAGTATCCTTCTTTATATCCTTCAGAAGCTCGGATGCTATCTTTGCCATTCTCGCTTCTGTATAACGATAAGCGGCAGGCGGGTCGCCGTCTACCGAACCGAAGTTTCCGTGACCGTCGATAAGAGGGTATCTCATTGAGAAATCCTGTGCAAGTCTTACCAGTGCGTCATATACCGATGCATCACCGTGAGGGTGGTATTTACCGAGAACCTCACCTACCGTATAAGCACATTTTCTGTACGGCTTGCTTGATGTATTGTCAGCCTCGTTCATCGTGTATATTATTCTTCTGTGTACAGGCTTCATGCCGTCCCTTACATCAGGTAAAGCTCTTGATACCAGC
>ULWF01019871.1_pt1 | contig 12737 bp, 10 predicted proteins | sample 1960081 | NCBI WGS metagenome assembly ULWF01 (sample SAMEA4835805, study PRJEB28245) | human gut metagenome | biome: gut microbiome; material: fecal sample | place: Denmark | collected 2008
TCTGCCAGACCGGAAGAACAAAGAAAGCTGTATGAGCTGTTTCAGTATGCCTATGAAAATAATATACTGATCGTAACGGCGGCGGGGAACTTCGGACCTGGAGACAATACGATTTCAAGATTGGGAGATACGCCGTATGTGATCTGTGTAGGCTGTCATGACGGAGATCTGGAAAATGGCGGACTGCGATGTCAGGACTGTTCCGGACGTGGCCCGGGAGAGAACGTGTGGAAGAAGCCGGATGTTGTGGCACCGGGCACACAGATCATTTCCTGTCAGGCAGCATATGGTAAATATGTGGCAAGAAGCGGTACGAGTATGGCAACACCGATCGTCAGCGGACTTCTTGCACTTGCAAGGGAGAAATATCCATATTTGAATGCAATGCAGTTAAAGCGGAAACTGATTTTGTCGGCAACTGACCTTGGGGAAAGTTATCTGATGCAGGGAGCCGGAATGGTGGATGTTGAAAAAATGCTGTCATAAACCTTGACATGCGCTGTATGATTGTATACAATTATACACGTATGGCTGAGATGTCAGCCTGAAAATAGGAGGCAGCACGAATGAACGAAGAAAAAACCTTTGAAAACAGACCCGTGACCATGAATCCGAAGAAGAATCTTCTGGAAATTGAGGAACATATGTATATTTTGGATGATGTCGAAAAACCAAATGTATTCCGTAATATGTTTCCTTATTCCGATATTCCGAAGATTCCATTTAATGACCGTATTGTACCGCATAATATGCCGCGTGACATCTGGATCACAGATACGACATTCCGTGACGGACAACAGTCAAGGGCTCCTTATACAACTGAACAGATTGTGACAATTTATGATTATCTGCACAAACTTGGTGGGCCAAATGGCATGATCCGTGCCAGTGAGTTTTTCTTATACAGCAAAAAGGACAGAGATGCAGTATATAAATGTATGGAAAGAGGGTATCAGTTCCCGGAGGTAACGAGCTGGATCCGTGCCAGCAAGGAAGATTTTAAGCTGGTAAAGGAAATCGGCATGAAAGAGACCGGTATTTTGGTAAGCTGCTCCGATTATCATATTTTCCTGAAATTAAAAATGACAAGAAAACAGGCAATGGAACACTATCTGAGCATTGTACGTGACTGTCTGGAGGAGGGCATCAGCGTGCGCTGCCATCTGGAGGATATTACCAGAGCGGATATTTACGGATATGTTGTTCCGTTCTGCCTGGAGCTGATGAAGCTCATGGAAGAATACAAGATACCGATCAAGGTCAGAGCCTGCGATACGATGGGATACGGTGTCAATTATTCCGGTGCTGTTATTCCGCGAAGTGTACAGGGTATCATCTATGCGATCCATACACATGCAGGTGTTCCGCATTCCCTGATCGAATGGCATGGCCATAATGATTTTTATAAGGCGGTTGTCAATTCCACGACCGCATGGCTGTATGGCTGTTCCGGTGTCAATACTTCTTTGTTCGGCATCGGGGAAAGAACCGGTAATACACCGCTTGAAGCGATGGTATTTGAGTATGCACAGCTTCGTGGCAGCTTAAATGGCATGGATACGACCGTGATCACAGAGCTGGCAGAATATTATGAAAAAGAGATTGGTTATCATATTCCGCCGAGAACCCCGTTTGTCGGCAAGAATTTTAATGTGACAAGAGCAGGAATTCATGCGGACGGACTGTTGAAAAACGAAGAGATTTATAATATATTTGATACAGAGAAATTTTTAAACAGACCGGTTCTTTGTGCAGTATCCAATACATCCGGTCTTGCCGGTATTGCACATTGGATCAATTCTTACTATAAGCTTTCTCCGGAAAAGCAGTTTAAGAAGAGCGATCTTCTGATACACGAACTGAAAAAATGGGTGGATGACGAATATGAGAATGGCCGTGTGACGGTTTTGACAGATGAAGAACTGATCAGAGAAATCAAAAAAGTATGCGTTATCCTGCATATGGATTATGACGCAATTTTCAGCAAGTAGGAGGCAGTTATGTCTGATTACAATTTGCAGCAGGAGGTATCCGATAAATATTCCCTGCGCGGAAGAGTATTCCACAAGATCAGAGAAGATATTTTAAACGGAAAGTACAAACAGAACGAAGAACTCAGAGAGGCGACGATCGGTGCAGAGCTTGGTGTATCGAGAACACCTGTCAGAGAAGCATTCAGGCAGCTTGAACTCGAAGGACTTCTAAAGATGATCCCCAATAAAGGGACTTATGTAACGGGAATCACCAGAAAAGATGTTCATGATATTTATATGATACGATCCTTGTTAGAAGGATTATGTGCCAGATGGGCAACGGAAAAGATCACACCGGAGCAGCTCAACGAAATGGAAGAAAATGTATATCTGTCCGAGTTCCATGAAAGTAAGGGGCATTCAGATCAGATGGCGGAGCTGGACAACAGGTTTCATGAAATTTTATATGAATCCTGCGACAGTAAAATGCTGGAGCATCTGCTCAGTGATTTTCACCAGTATGTATACAGGATCCGCCGCATGACACTGGCAAGTGAAAAGAGAGGACGTGCTTCCAACAAGGAGCATCATGAGATCATGGAGGCCATCAAGGCACATGATGCGGATAAGGCAGAACGACTTGCCAATCTACATATGATCAATGCTTATGATAATATGGTAAAGAACGGTCTTATTGATATTTTTGATGAAAATGATGAAGAAAAAGGAGAACAGGAACATGAGTAAAATTCAGATGACAACACCGCTTGTGGAAATGGATGGAGATGAAATGACAAGAATTCTCTGGAAGATGATCAAGGATGAGTTACTGCTTCCGTATATTAATCTGAAAACAGAGTATTACGATCTTGGCCTGGAACACCGTAATGCAACAGATGATAAAGTAACAATGGAATCCGCACTTGCCACAAAGAAATATGGCGTTGCTGTCAAATGTGCAACGATCACACCGAATGCTGCCCGTATGACAGAATATAATCTGAAGGAAATGTGGAAGAGCCCGAACGGAACGATCCGTGCAGCACTTGACGGAACTGTTTTCCGTACACCGATCGTAGTAAAAGGCATCGAGCCATGTGTCAGAAACTGGAAAAAGCCAATCACACTGGCAAGACATGCTTACGGTGATGTTTATAAAAATGCCGAGATCAAAGTACCGGGCGCAGGAAAAGCAGAGCTTGTCTTTACTGCAGAGGATGGCAGCAAGCAGGTAGAGCTGATCCACAATTTTGAAGGTCCGGGCGTGATCCAGGGTATGCACAATACAGACAAATCGATCACAAGCTTTGCAAAAGCATGCTTTAATTATGCGCTTTCCACAAAGCAGGATCTCTGGTTTGCCACAAAAGATACGATCTCCAAAAAGTACGATCATACTTTTAAGGACATCTTCCAGGAGATTTTTGAAAAGGAATACAAAGAAAAATTTGAGCAGGCAGGGATTACCTACTTCTATACACTGATCGATGATGCGGTAGCCCGTGTCATGAAGGCAGAGGGCGGCTTTATCTGGGCATGCAAGAACTATGATGGTGATGTCATGTCAGATATGGTTTCTTCCGCATTCGGTTCTCTTGCCATGATGACGTCTGTTCTGGTATCTCCAAGCGGCGTATATGAGTATGAAGCAGCGCACGGAACTGTACAGAGGCATTATTATAAGCACTTAAAGGGCGAAGAAACTTCCACAAACTCCGTTGCAACGATCTTTGCATGGACAGGTGCACTCAGAAAGCGTGGAGAGCTGGATGGAAACCGGGAGCTTACAGAGTTTGCCGATAAGCTGGAAATGGCAACGATCCGGACGATCGAAAGCGGCCGTATGACAAAGGATCTGGCGCTGATCACCAGTCTTAACGATGTGCAGGTCTGCAATAGTCTGGAATTTATTCAGGAAATCAGAAAGACATTTGAAACAGTATAAGGATACAGGTAATGGATTTTATAACAGGAGCATTTTTACTCTTTTTCACGATCTGTGTGGCAGTATATTATAGTATACCAAAAAAGGGGCAGTGGATATGGCTGCTCCTTTGTAGCATATTCTTTTATCTCTGTGCATCCGTGAAATTGAGTATTTTTATTTTATTTAGTATTATAAGCAGCTTTGTGGCTGCCAGACGTCTGGAACAATTGTGCGCACGTGAACAGGCGGTGAGAGAGAAAACCGATCCGGATCAAAAAAAAGAGACAGATGTGAATGTGCATAAGAAAGCAGTAGCTGCATTACTGATCGGCAGTAATGCCGGTTTATTGTTTCTTCTGAAATTTGCATCGTCCGGAAGTTTCTTTGTAACAAGACTGCATCTGGGCAGGCTTGCCTTTCTGCTGCCGATGGGAATTTCTTTTTATACGCTGCAGATCATTGCCTATGTGGTAGATGTTTATCGCGGAAAATATCCGGCGGAGAAGAATTTTCTGCAGTATATGCTGTTTGTGATGTATTTTCCGCAGATCCTGCAGGGACCGATCGCAAGATTTGATCAGCTCAAAAAGCAGCTTTGCAGCGGGCATACATTTTCTTATGCAACATTTGTCGGAGGATTTGAACTGATGATCTGGGGCTATTTTCAGAAGCTGGTGATCGCAGACCGCGCAGCAGTCATCGTGGACAGACTGTTTGGAGAATACCGATCGTATACAGGTGTGTATATGCTGCTTGCAGGGGTGCTGTACAGCATTCAGCTCTATACAGATTTTAATGGTTGTGTCTGCATTGCCAGAGGAACTTCCGAGATGCTGGGGATCACGCTGGCGGAAAATTTTGATCATCCGTATTTTGCGACATCCATTCAGGATTTCTGGCACCGCTGGCATATGTCCCTGAGCAGCTGGCTGCGGGATTATGTATATATTCCGCTTGGCGGAAACAGGAAAGGGAAGCTTAGAAAGTATGTCAATATTCTGTTGACCTTTCTGGTCAGCGGACTTTGGCATGGTATGGGACTGACCTATCTTGTCTGGGGATTTTTGCATGGACTGTATCAGATAATTGGCAGTCTTTTGATGCCTGTACGTGACCGGCTTGTCAGCCTGACAAAAACAGACCGGAGCTGTTTTTCTCACAGATTGCTGAAACAGCTCTGTACCTTTTTCCTTGTCATGCTGGCATGGATCTTTTTCCGTGCGGATTCCGTGACGCAGGCCCTACAGATGATCCGGCAGATGGCTGTGTTCAATCCTTGGGTGCTCTGGAATCAGTCTGTGTATCTGCTCGGACTGGATGCGAAAAATGTCTGGATTCTGTTCTTTGCAATTGCCATTTTGCTGCTTGTCAGTATTTTGCAGACAAAGACGGATATCAGAGACTGGCTGGCAAAGCAGGGTATCGTATTCCGCTATGCAGTGGTGTATCTTGCGCTGTTTGCAGTTCTGATCTTTGGCATTTACGGGCCGGGATATGATGCGGTCCAGTTTATTTACGGAGGATTTTAGACATGAAAAAGAAAACGATAGTATTCCGGTTTTTCCTGTTTTTTGTGTTTTTTATTCTGCTGTTTCTGGTCGTATCGGAAGTGCTGAAGGATAAGCGTATCGTACAGGAATATGATGCCTCCGCCAAGGTAAAAGGCTTTTATGAAGAAAAAGAGGACACACTGGATTTTGTATTTGTGGGAAGCAGCCAGCTTTATGCGGATATTGCACCGGCGGTATTATTTTCGGAATATGGAATAACATCATATGATTTCTGTGCCAATGAACAGCCGCTCTGGATTTCCTATTATTATATCAAAGAGGCGTTGAAGCATCAGAAGCCGAAGGCAATCGTACTGGATGTTTTTACGGTATATGGTGCAGAGTATGAAGAAGAAGGCGTCAATCATATCAACATCGACGATCTGCCATGGAGTATGAATAAGGTGCAGGCAATCCGGAACGGTGTGCCAAAAGACTTGCAGTATTCCTTCTTCCTGACACTGACGAAATATCATGATACATGGAATACGCTGGATGAGTCGAAAATAGAGAGCAGCTTTTACCATAAAAGAAATGTATACAGAGGCTATTCACCATTTACCGTAAGACATGCGTATGGAGAAACAGCACCGGATGAGGTTGTCATGCAGACAGAACGGGAGCCTGTTCCGGACAGGGCAAGACTCTGGCTCGATCAGATCGTAGAGCTGACAAAAGAAGAAGGTGTTGATCTGATCCTTATTAAAACACCGAATGGAAATGCAGACAGACAGAAGTTGTACAACAGCGTTTCAGATTATGCCAAAGAGAAAGATATTCAGTTTGTCAACATGAACACGGTATTTGATGGGGAAGCACATATCAATGTGCTGCAGGCAGAAAAAGTGTCGAAGTATATTGGCGGCTATCTGGCAGCGCATTATAAGATCACGGATAAACGAAAGGATGCGGCATATGCAGACTGGGCAGAGGACAGTGCTTACTTTTACCGGAAGAAAGCCAAATGTGAACTGATCAGCACAGACGATCTGGAAGCCTATACTGATTTTTTGTCACAGCAGGATTACGTGACGATGGTGGCGGTCAAGAGTGGGGATGCTGCTTCGGAGAATACTTTGATTTCACAGGAACAGAAGGACTGCCTGGCTGCCCTCGGTCTATATCCGGACTATACTATGAATGGAAGCTGGTGTTATCTGGCACTTGTCAGGAATGGTAATGAGCCGGTTCTGCAGTTCCAGACGCAGACAGAACAGACGGAAAGCTATGAACTGCCATATGAAGAAGGCTGTCTGATTACAAATACTGCGGCAAAAGCATCTGAAAAAGAGTTTGCCGGGCTGCCTCACAGCTTTACCCTGCAAAGCAGTCTGCAGGAAGATGGTTTGCATGCAGCATTTTTAATGGGAGAGGATAATTACTGTCTTGATCAGGACGGTATCAATTTTTTTGTATATGATCCACTGCTTTCTGAAATCGTGGAATTTACTGCCTTCGCGCCGGGAGAGACAGAAGTTCTCCATTGACAACCCATAAAATATCATCTACAATAACAAGTGTTATAATATAAGATGTTATTTATGTGTTCCGGTAGTGTATGCAGGAGCATGGATTTGATTGGGCAGATTGGGTTTACAAGAGGATGAGAGGTATCTGGTATGGCAAGAAAGATCAGTGTGACGAAGGAAATGGTAAAAAGTGCAGCATTCGCGATCATGCGGGAAGAAGGCATGGATGGGCTGACTGCCAGAAGACTGGCAGATAAGACAGGTTGTTCCACACAGCCTATTTTCCGTATTTATGAAAATATGAATGAGCTGCATGAAGAGGCGTTTGCGATGGCGATCGCTTATTATACAGATTTTTACCGGGCATTTATGAAGGACAGACCGATAGAGAAACCGTTTGTGAATTTTGGGCTGGCATATATCAGTTTCGCTTTGAAAGAGCCTTCATTATTCAGAGTATTATTCTTGTCGAAGGAGCGTTACGGACAAAGTCTGTATGAGCTTTTGAACGGGCAGGACGGCAAGTTTAAAACGGAGATCGCAAGAGCACAGGAAGCGGGTGCAAAAGATCCGGGAGAGCTTTTTATGAAGATGTGGATCTTTATTCATGGAGCTGCCTGCATGACGATCACAGGAGATTATGATCTGCCGGAAGCAGAAACGAAAAGACTGCTTCTGGAAAGCTATGAGAAGAATGCATAATGCATATATCTGTCATAGTACAATGAATTGGGAAGGGACAGAGAATGGAAGACAGAAACGATATCGTGACAAGGATGAACCAGAATTTTGCACAGATGAGCAAAAGTCATAAAAAGATTGCTTCCTATATCATGGATCATTATGATACAGCTGTATTTATGACTGCAGCGACACTCGGGAAAGAGATTGGGATCAGCGAATCCACCGTAGTGCGTTTTGCGGCAGGACTGGGCTATGACGGTTATCCAGAATTCCAGAAAGCGCTGGAAGAATGGGTAAAGAGCAAATGGAACAGTCTGCAGCAAATGGGAGCTAAATATGGGAACAGTTCACAATCCGAGATACTGACATCGGTGATCCGTGCAGATATGGAAAAGATGGAGGATACCATTCATAATCTGGATCCTGCTGCTTTTGAAACGGCTGTCAGCAGTATACTTGAGGCAAAACACGTGTATGTGATCGGCCTGAGGAGCTGCGAGCCGCTTGCGAGCTTTCTGAGCTTTTATCTTTCCATGATCCGCGGTGATGTCATGCAGCTGAAAACAACCTCGACAACAGAGCTGTTTGAACAGATGATCCGTGTCAGTGATGAGGATGTTGTAATCGGGATCAGCTTCCCGCGTTACTCTATGCGGACTCTGAAAGCAATGGAATTTGCAAATGACAGGAATGCAAAAGTCATTACGATCACAGACAGCGTGCATTCTCCGATGAATCTGTATTCGTCCTGTAATCTGCTGGCAAGAAGTGACATGGTATCTATTGTGGATTCTCTTGTCGCACCGCTGAGCGTGATCAATGCATTGGTTGTTGCGCTCTGTGTCAAAGCACCGGAGCAGGCAAGCAAAAACCTGAAAGATTTAGAGGAAGTGTGGGCAAATTATCAGGTTTATCTGAATGATGAAATTGACTATATTGATAATAAACCGGTGCAGGGAAATGCACTTGTAAAGGATTCTCATGAATAAGACGATTGTGATAGGCGGCGGCGCTGCGGGCATGATGGCTGCGGTTTTTGCCGCAAGAAACGGTCAGGCCGTCACCTTATATGAACAGAATGAAAAACTAGGAAAAAAGCTTTTTATCACAGGAAAGGGCAGATGTAATGTCACCAATGATGCAACGTCGGAACAGCTTTTGGCTAATGTGATCTCCAATCCTAAATTCCTGTACAGTGCATTTTATGATTTTAATGCACAGGATTGTATGTCTTTTTTTGAACAGCTTGGAGTCAGACTGAAGGTGGAGCGCGGAAACAGGGTGTTTCCACAAAGTGACCACTCTTCGGATATCATCCGGGCACTGGAATATGAACTGAGGCGTCTTTCGGTAAATATTTGTCTGAACAGTCCCGTAAAGGCGTTATGGACAGAAGATCTGCCCGGGCAGGAGCTTCTCGATCCGAAAAAAGAACCGACAAAAAAATGTCTGGGTATTATCCTGCAGGACGGAAAAAAAGAAAAGGCTGACAGGGTAGTACTTGCAACAGGCGGCGTATCCTATCCGCTGACCGGTGCAAACGGAAGCGGGCTTACAATGGCGCAGGCTGTGGGACACAAGGTGACAGAATTATATCCGGCACTTGTCCCTTTAAAGATACAGGAGACATGGTGCCATGAACTGATGGGGCTGGCACTGAAAAATGTAGAGGTTACGATCTGCAATGGAAAGAAAAAGCTGTATCAGGACTTTGGGGAGATGCTGTTTACCCATTATGGGGTAAGTGGCCCGCTGATCTTAAGTGCCAGCAGCCGGATTGTAAAGAAACTGCAAAAACAGCCGATGCAGCTGTATATTGATCTGAAACCGGCGCTTTCGCCACAGCAGCTGGACAAAAGACTTCTGCGTGATCTGTCCGAAAATCTGCACAAACAGATCGGTAATGCGCTGGCAGGATTATTGCCGGCAAGGCTTCTGCCACAAATTCTGGCGCTGGCAGAGATTTCACCTTATGAAAAGGGAGATGCCCTGACAAAAGAACAGCGTCTGAAGCTGGTGCAGACATTGAAAGCGGTACCTCTGACGATCACGGGCACATCGGATTTTAAAGAAGCGATCATTACGCAGGGGGGGATTTCGGTCAAGGAGATCAATCCGTCTACAATGGAATCCAAACGTGTCAAAGGTCTGTACCTGGCAGGAGAATGTATGGATGTAGATGCGCTGACAGGCGGTTTTAATCTGCAGATCGCATGGTCAACTGCCTATATTGCAGGAAATCAGAATACAGAACAGATATAAGAAAAGGAGAAAAACGATGAGTTATCAGGTAGCAATCGACGGACCTGCGGGAGCGGGCAAAAGCACGATCGCAAGACAGGTTGCAAAAAACAAAGGATTTATTTACGTGGATACAGGCGCGATGTATCGTGCCATGGCGCTTCATATGATCAGAAGCAATGTGGATATAAAGGATGCGGAGGCAATTGCAAAGGCAAGTGAAACTGCCGATATCTCCATTCAATATGTAAACGGAGAACAGATCGTTCTGTTAAACGGTGAAAACGTAAACGGACTGATCCGTACCCCGCAGGTCAGTGCCATGGCATCCGTCAGCAGTGCAAATCCGCAGGTGCGTGCAAGACTTCTGCATCTGCAGCAAAAGCTTGCGGACGAAAATGATGTGATCATGGATGGCAGAGATATCGGTACCTGTGTGCTGCCGAATGCGGATGTCAAAGTATATCTGACAGCATCGTCCAGAGTCCGTGCCCAAAGAAGATATAAAGAACTGGCTGCAAAGGGTGAAAGCTGTGACCTCGATCAGATCGAGACAGAGATCAAAGAGCGTGATCACAGAGATATGACAAGAGAACATGCACCTCTCAGACAGGCAGCGGATGCACAGCTTCTGGATTCTTCGGATATGTCGATAGGACAGGTTGTGGATGCGATCTGTAAGCTGATCCATAAGGATTGATCTTTAGCAGGATACAAATGGATCCGGATAAGATCAGAATAGAAAAGAAAGGACTTGTCGGTAAGATTTTATATGGAAGTAATACTTGCAAAATCAGCCGGTTTCTGCTTTGGTGTAAAACGTGCGGTGGATACGGTTTATGAGCAGACCGGAACGCGCGGAAAGATCTACACCTATGGACCGATCATCCATAATGAAGAGGTCGTGCGGGATCTGGAGCAGAAGGGTGTGAAAGTGCTCGGAAACGAGACAGAACTGAATGCACTGACGGAAGGAACGGTTGTGATCCGTTCCCACGGTGTAGAACGCAGGATCAATGATGCAATTGCAGAAAAGGGACTGCGCTGTGTGGATGCCACCTGTCCGTTTGTGAAAAAAATACACCGGATAGTTGAAAAAGAAAGTGCAGCCGGACGACGGATCATTATCATTGGGAACAGAAATCATCCTGAGGTGGAAGGAATCTGCGGCTGGAGTCTGACGGAGCCTGTTGTGATCGAATCCATGGAGGAAGCAGAAAAATTCAAAGCTGATCCGGAAGAAAAACTTTGTATTGTGTCGCAGACGACATTTAACTACAATAAATTTCAAGATTTAGTTGAAATTTTTCAGAAAAAAGGTTATGATGTAATTGTTGTGAACACGATTTGTAATGCAACGGAAGTCCGGCAGAAGGAAGCCCGTGAAATTGCACAGCGTGTTGATATAATGATAGTGATAGGCGGTACTCACAGCTCCAATACCCGTAAGCTTTACGAAATCTGTCAGAAGGAATGTGAGCGCACTTATTTTATACAAACACTGGACGACTTGCATTTAGAAATACCTAAATCAGCGAAACTGGTGGGAATTACCGCTGGGGCGTCTACCCCGAATAATATAATTGAGGAGGTTCAAAATTATGTCAGAATTAACTTTTGAACAAATGTTAGACGAATCATTTAAAACAATTCATAACGGAGAGGTAGTCGAGGGTACAGTAATCGATGTAAAAGCTGATGAAGCGATCTTAAATATCGGATACAAGTCAGACGGTATTCTTACAAGAAGCGAATACACAAACGAACCAAATGTTGACCTGACAACAGTACTGAAGCCTGGCGACAAGATGGAAGTTAAAGTTGTTAAAGTAAATGATGGTGAAGGACAGGTGATCCTTTCCTACAAGAGACTGGCTCTTGAAAAGGGTAATAAGAGAATTGAAGAAGCATACAATAATAAGGAAGTATTAAAGGCAAAAGTAACACAGGTGCTGGACGGTGGTTTAAGCGTTGTTGTTGATGAAGTAAGAATCTTCATCCCTGCAAGCCTTGTTTCCAATGTATATGAAAAAGATCTGACAAAATATGCAGGTCAGGAAATTGAGTTCGTGATCAGCGAATACAATCCGAAGAGACGCCGTTACATCGGTGACCGCAAGCAGCTTATGGTAGCTAAGAAGCTGGAAGCACAGAAGGAACTCTTTGAAAAGATCCATGTAGGTGATGTAGTAGAAGGAACAGTTAAAAATGTAACTGATTTCGGTGTATTTATCGATCTTGGCGGTGCAGACGGACTTCTTCATATTTCAGAAATGTCATGGGGACATGTTGAGAATCCTAAGAAAGTATTTAAGGTTGGAGATCATGTAAAGGCTCTGATCAAAGATATTGATGGAACAAAGATTGCACTCAGCCTGAAATTTGATGATACAAATCCATGGAAAGATGCTGAAAGCAAATATGCAGTAGGCAATGTTGTGACGGGTAAAGTTGCAAGAATGACAGACTTCGGTGCTTTCGTAGAGCTTGAGCCGGGTGTAGATGCTCTGTTACATGTTTCTCAGATCTCTAAGGATCATATTGAAAAACCTTCAGATGTATTACAGGTTGGACAGGAAGTAACAGCTAAGGTTGTTGATTTTAATGCAGAAGATAAGAAGATCAGCTTAAGCATTAAAGCTTTAACAGCTCCTCAGCCGGAAGAAAAAGTAGAAGAGCCTGAGGAAGATGCAGATGTTGTATCTGTTGACATTGATGCAGTTATCGCAGCAGAAAAAGAAGAATAAGCGCTGTAAAACAGAATGATATAATTAACAGGCTGCATGTTTTCATGCAGTCTGTTTTTCCTTTGTGTGGAGTGAAGACGATGGTATATGACTATGAGTATTTTAAAAAAGAAGTATATAAACTGACAAAAATAGATTTAAATGCA
>ULWF01026234.1_pt1 | contig 12734 bp, 13 predicted proteins | sample 1960081 | NCBI WGS metagenome assembly ULWF01 (sample SAMEA4835805, study PRJEB28245) | human gut metagenome | biome: gut microbiome; material: fecal sample | place: Denmark | collected 2008
TCTTCTAAATTCTTTTTTAATACTGCAACAATTGGATATGGTTTTATTACTATTTTTCTAATATCTTCTTTTAATAAAGTATTTGGGACATAGTATAATGATGTATTTTTAGTAAGTCCTAAACACATATTAATATTTCCTAACAAAATTTCAGTTACTAATTTATTTTTATAATTATTATATTTTCCTATCATTTTAAAATTTCTACTTACATTTATTAATTGAGAAAGTATAGCTAATTTTAATTCGGTTGTTCCATCCTGTTTTATTATAATATCCTTATAACTCAATTTGTTATTTAAGCATGCTTGATAAAACTGATTTGCCTTCATACATTTTCCATTTTTATCATTACATTTTACACCTGTGAGATGCATAAAATTTCTTGCTAAAAATAGTATTTCTATAAATTTTATTTTATTTTTATCCATATAAACTATTATGAAATTTTTATCTTTTAAATTTTCTTTATATTGTATTACACTTTCTTTTAATGTTTTTACTATTTCTTTTTTATTCATTAAAACTTCCTTTACTATAATATAAAAAAATAGGGCTTATAAAAAATTATAAGCCCTATTTTTTTATTACTGATTTTTCTGTTGTCCGCCAACGGTAAGCACATTCGTCTTACAAGTGTTTCGGATTTTTCTGTTGTCCGCCAACGGTAAGCACATTCGTCTTACAAGTGTTTCGGATTTTTTAAGATGTCAGCACATCCATGATAGTTTTTTACTATCCCTTTTTAATATATCCATTATATATTTTTTTATTCATATTGTCAATAATTAATTTCCATTTTTTTACTTTTTTATTTTATAACTTGTTTCATACATCCATAAACTAATCCTACCCATGTTGAAGAATTTGGACAAAATCTTTTTTGTACGCAAGATAAAGTTTTTCCATAATAACAAGATCCACCTTTTGTTAAATATTTATTGTGTAATAATTTTGTCGCTGCTTCTAATCCTTCTTCATCTGAAGAATATTTTATTAATCCTTTACTTGACATCATGCTAATGTAATTATGAGTATTTTTATGGTTAGACGCTATATTCCATCCTGATTCTGCTGCAATTAACCCACAGAAAAATACTTCATTTAATTCATATTTTTCGCATAAATCGTATATTGTTCCTGCATTTTTTCCAAAGAATCCTGAATAATCAACTTTTAAATTTTTCATTAAATTGATAAAATCTTCTCTTGATACTCCACATCTTTTTGTTAAGTCCATATCTTTAGAAATTTTTATTTCTTCTACTGGTATATATTGTTCTTTATTTTCTAATGTTCTTTCTTGAGCTGATCTTGCTGTTACTGTTTGTTCTTCTTCTACTATTTTTTCTTGTGCTACTTGTATTTCTTGTACTTCTTCTTTTTTATTTATTGCAACTTCTTTTCCTTTAACATTTACTAGATTTATACTTGTTGCTAAAATTACACTAATACATAATATAACTATTAATTGTGTTAATTTCAGCCCACTTTCGCTATTTTTCATTTTATATTTAACATCCTTTCTGACGTTTATTTTTGCACGCCACTTTTTCAGTATACCATATTCTAGTAAAATAGTCAAATTGGTCAAAAAAATAAAACTTAAAAATCTTTTATCTTTAATTGTAATTTCTCACAATCCGAAAATAAAAGCTCCTTTATTTCTTCAATAGAAAAATATTCTTGATCTACAGGCTTTTTATTGCTTATTGCACCTATCCTGTATAATTCAATATTTGGAAATGTCATTCCTAATGCATGAGAATAGCAATTTGTATTATTCCGTACTCTAGTACTTTCGTACTTTTCAAAAGATGGTTTTGAATGAACTTCTTGTAGTAGATGTGTTAATATTTCCATATGTCATTCTCCTTTCCTTATTTAAGGAATCTACTATCAATATTATATATTTACTATATATACTACTTTATGGTAACTTTTTCAATTTTTTATTAGTTATTTGTACTATATAATTTTTAAAAGGCAATTAACTTATTATTTCTTTTTAAATACTTATCTATTTCTTTATAATTTGGAATATATTTTTCTACTAGTTCATAAAAATTCTTACTATGATTTGGATGAATAATATGACATAGTTCATGTACAATTACTGCATCTATTGCTTTTTCTGGAAGCATTATTAATCTACTGCTAAAATGAAGTGCTTTTTTAGAAGGAATACAACTTCCATATCTTGTTTTTGCATCTTTTACTTTTACGCTTGTATAATCAATTTTTGTTATTTTACTCCAATATGGAAGTCTATCTTTTAAAATCACTTCTGTATTATTTTTAAACACTCTTCTTATCACTTTTAAAATATACTCTTCTTCATTTTTCCTTGAAGATAAAGGAATTGATATTTCAAATGTTTTTAATTCTTCATTTAAATTTATTCTTACACTATTTTTCTCATCATATTTTTTATTTATCTTGTATTCTTTACCTTTATATAAAATGATATCTCCAGTTCTCCATTTTTCATTGCTTAAATTATTTTTTTCTAAAATCTTTTTATATTCCTCATAAATTTTTTCTTCGTTATTTTTTATTAATCTATCTACTTGTTTCTTAGAAATATAAGGTGATTTTGTTACTTTTAATACTCCTTCTCTAAAATATAATTTTATACTTTTAGACTTCTTATAATTTTGTATACTAAGTGGAATCTCTGCATCTTTTACTTTTAAAATATAATTCATTTTATTCTCTTTTCTTACTATTTATAGTTGTATATTAATTTATTTTTAATAGTTTAAATATTTCTACTATAACAAGTGGCGCAAATACAAGCGCTATTGTCTCAATTATATTAGCTGTTGGTAAAACTGGTATACTAAATACTTCTCTTAAGAATGGTACAAATAGTATTACTAACATAAGTGCTGCTGATACTGCTATTGCTAATAATAAATATTTATTACTTAATGCTTTTGTTTTAAATAATGATTTTTTATTATTTCTTACATTAAATACATGAACAAGTTCTGATAATGCTAAAACTGTAAATGCCATTGTTTGGCCTACTTCTACTTTTATTTCTTGTACAGTTAACCCTTCTATTTGTGGGAGTTCAGCCTCTGGTGTTGCTAAACCTATAATGAATGCTGCAAGTGTTAATAATCCTATCATTACTCCTTGATATATTACTCTCCATGTCATTCCTTTTGTAAATATTCCCTTTCCACTTTTTAAAGGCTTTCTTTCCATTATATCTTCTTCTGCTGGATCTACTGATAGCGCTAAAGCTGGAAGTGAATCTGTTACTAAATTTATCCATAATATATGAATTGGAAGTAAAGGAACAATTAAATTAACATCTATTCCAAATTTGCTAGAAAGCCATGGTGTAATTAATATTGCTATAAATAAAACAATAATTTCTCCAACATTACTAGACAATAAATATTGTATTGCTTTTAATATATTGTCATATATACGTCTTCCTTCTTCTACTGCTGACACTACTGTTGCAAAGTTATCGTCTGTTAGTATAACATCTGAAGCTTCTTTTGCAACATCTGTTCCTACCATTCCCATGCTACATCCAATATCTGCTGTCTTTAGTGCTGGTGCATCATTTACACCATCACCTGTCATTGCAACTATTTCTCCATTCTTTTGCCATGCTTTTACTATTCTTACTTTATGTTCTGGTGATACTCTTGCATATACACTATATTTTCTAACATTTTGTTCTAACTCTTCCTGACTCATTTCTTCAAGTTCTGCACCTGTTATTGCTTCCTCATCATTTTCTAAAATTCCCAATTTTCTAGCTATTGCTATTGCTGTTATTTTATGGTCTCCTGTAATCATAACTGTCTTTATTCCTGCAGTTTTACATTTTTCTACTGCCTTTTTTGCTTCTTCTCTTGGTGGATCTATCATTCCAACCATTCCAACAAATATCAACTCATTTTCTATATTTTTCATTTCTTCTTTTGTTGGAATATGGTCTATTTCTTTATAAGCCATTGCAAGTACTCTTAATGCTTCTTGCGCCATTGTTTCATTGTTTCTATCTATTGTTTCTTTATATTCTTCTAAATTATTTTCTACTTTTCCATCTAAAATATAACTATTACATCTTGAAAGTAACTCATCTATTCCACCTTTTGTATAAACAATATATTTATTTTCAATTTTATGAACAGTTGTCATTAATTTTCTATCTGAATCAAATGGAATTTCTTCTACCCTTGGATATTCTTCATATATAGCTGGTCTAAAATCTAGTTCAAACCCCATATCCACTAGTGCTGTCTCTGTTGGATCTCCTGTTAGAGTATTGTCTGAAGCTACTTTTGTATCATTACAAAGCATACTTATATATACTAATTTTTCTAACTCTTCATTATTATTATTTACTTTTGCGTTTTCTACATTTTGTAAAATGTCATCATAAAATACTTTTTGTACTGTCATTTTATTCTGTGTTAATGTTCCAGTTTTGTCTGAACATATAACTGTTGCACTTCCCAAAGTTTCTACTGCTGGAAGTTTTTTTACAATAGCATTTTTCTTTACCATTCTTTGAACACCAATTGCTAGAACTATTGTTGAAACTGCCGCTAATCCTTCTGGTATAGCTGCTACTGCTAAACTTACAGCAGTCATAAACATTTCTAATGCATCTTTTCCTATAGCTATTCCTATAATAAAAATAACTAAACATATAACAACTGCTGCAATTCCCAATGTTTTTCCTAATTTATCTAATTTTTCTTGAAGTGGCGTTTGAGAATCTATTGTTTCATTTATTATTCCTGCTATTTTACCTACTTCTGTATTCATCCCTGTTTCTACAACAATTCCTTTTCCTCTTCCATAAGTAACTAAGCTAGAAGAAAATAACATATTCTCTCTATCACCTATTCCAACCTTTTCTTCTTCAATGGTTGAGATATTTTTTTCAACAGGTAATGATTCTCCAGTTAATGAAGATTCTTGCACTTTTAAATTAGATTCTTCAACTAATCTTATATCTGCTGGCACATAATCTCCTGTTTCTAATACAACTAAATCTCCAGGAACTAGTTTTTTAGATTGCACCACTTCTAACTTTCCATTTCTTATTACCTTTGCTTCATGAGAACTTAGTTTTTGCAAAGCCTCTAAAGATTTTTCTGCCTTGTTTTCTTGTGCTACTCCTATTATTGCATTTACTATTACAACTATTAAAATTATAATTGTATCTGTAATTCCTTCTCCCTGTGCAATTCCTACAGCACCTGAAATTATTGCAGCAATAATTAAAATTATAATCATAAAATCTTTAAATTGCTCTAAAAATTTAATTATTAAACTTTTCTTTTTCTTTGCTTTTAATTCATTTAAACCATATTTTTCTCTTGCTTTTTCTACTTGTTCTTTGTTTAATCCATTTTCAATGCTTGTTTCTAACTCTTTTTCTGTTTGCTCTATACTTTTATTAAACCAATTTTCTTTCAATCTTCATTTCTCCTTTTTATTATTTTTTCCATTTTTCTGTTTAATAGTCTATTTTTCTAAAAATTTCATTTACCACCTAAAAAGTGCTAGGTTCTTTTTAAAAAATTTTTCTATTATATAAAAAATAAGACTCCTAAAGAAAACACTACATTTACATGTACTCCTTTCTTTAAAAGTCTTGCTTACCTTAAAGGTTACTAACCATGCATTTTCTGCCGAGATGTTGATTAGTAGTTTATAAGCTACTCCCTTTTAATTTTTTATGATTTTATCACTATTTTTTTTCATTTTCAAGCTTTTTCTAAAATATTTTGTTGACATTATATATATATTATTGTATACTATTTACATAATATGTATTTAAGGAGTTATTGATTACTATTATTTAGTTTTTAGCATTTATATTGTTTATTACTCATTTGTAGATTTGAAAAAATCTACAGTTCGCCCTCCTTAAGTTAGCTATCTTAATAAAGATAGCGGTGAAAGAGCTAAATTTTTATATTTAGCTCTTTTTACTCTTTTCTCTTGAAAGATAGCTAAAAATAGTTTATAATTATTTTATATTATTCGCGGGTGTAATTTAGTGGTAGAATGTCATGCTTCCGACCTGATAGCGCGGGTTCGATTCCCGCCATCCGCTCCAATTGAAATCAACTTACGGACTTAAAAGTTCGTAAGTTTTTATTTTATCGAAGAAAGAGGAAAAAATTATCAAAATAATTTAATCCTCTTTTTATATTTTTCTTGATTTTTGAATAAAGTTTTTGTCTAGCCAGCACTGAATTTATACTCCCGCATAAATTCTAGTATGGGAATTCCCATACCCTTTATTATCAGAAATTAAAATCTAAATATACATAATTATTCATATCGTAAGATAAATTATTTTCTATCATTTTGTTAGCAATTTTACAACACTTTGAAATCCTTTCACCATTAAATAGTGGATCAATATATCTAATCTTTGCTCCATGATGTACATAATAAACATTTTGAGGTTCTTCTTTTGATGTTTTTACTTTTTTAGCATTTCTCCAAATATTAAAAATATCCTTATATTTAGAAGATTCTATAATATCTATTACTTCACTTTCTTTTAATTCATATAAATCCTTTTTAGAAATTTTGTTTTCATCACTTAATTTTTTTAGAATATCAGCAATTAATTGCATAGAATATCTAGTTCTATCTTCACGATATATAACGGATAATCGGCTCGTAACCTTAACAAAGTTTCTAGCAATTTTTTTGGTTTTAAATCCTAACTCTATTTCTTTTTCTTCGTTAGTTTGTATCTCAATATCATCATAGATTTCTTTGATACTTTCTGAATCTAATAATCTATAAGTAAATAAAGCATTTGATAGTGAATATTCTAATCTATCAGCAGATAATTTAGGTGTATCATTATCAGCAATAGGATATAAATTATAATTATCTATTTCTGATATTTTAATATTATCTCTTTTTAATAAGGTCATAATTTCTTTTGAATTTTTTATTATTTCTGTTGTCAAATCCTCTGTTGATTCTTGAGTCATATAATCTCCATTAAGAAAATCTACACAATGCTTAAATGCAGGTGTTGCTATATCGTGAAATAATCCAGATAAAGTTTGTTTTTTATCATGTGTGAAATGCCAAACAATTAAAGCAACTGCAACAGAATGGTCTAGACTTGAAAAGAAAAAATCGCTTTCAAACAAGTTTGAATATATAGTACCACAAGTAACACTAATATATTGTTGTGATAACAATTCCTTTGTGTCTATATATTCATTTAACCATTCTGGAAAATTCGATTCTAATATTTTAAAATATTTTTTTATTTCTGTATTTAAATTATCATAATATTTTTTCATTTTTTCACGTCCTTACATTGTAAACAGGCTTTACACAATTTTTTGCAATTTAGCATTCAATCCAAGTTGATTTTTTCCTTATATTTTTTTCTAGCTAATTTTGCTTTTTCATTTACATTTAATAAATAAAATTTACCACCGACATAATTTCGACTCTAAAAATTTAAATTATAATTATTATACTATAAATTAACAAAATTCTCAATATTTCCGTGGTATTTAAATAATAAATTATATATAATAATTTTAGAAATGAAACATAGTTCGTAACCTGTTGCTCACCGGCTCCATAATGCGTTTCCGTCGAACCAGTTATATATATTGATATAACAGAGTTTGAAGAAAACAAAGTGAATATCATTTTACAATATATAAGTCGATTTAGTCGGCTTAATTTTTTTGCTTTTAATTATCAAAATTGATAATAAAAGTAAGAATTAGCCTCAAAATATTGAAAAGGGGGTTGTGATATGATATCTACAGTTAAAAAAGAAATAACGATAAGTAAAGAATTACATTCTAAGATTGAATGGGCTTGCACTTTTAGTAATTGTAAACCAAAGATAAAGAATGGTAAATTGATAATGAATATTTAACAAGCTATGTAAATATGAGAAAATATCCTACTATTTTATTTATTATGTCTAAGTTAATGGAAATGACAAAAGAACAACAAAATCAAATTGCTTTATTTATATTTAATAGTATAAACCAAAAGATTATAAAAAAACGAATATTGCTTTTTATGTAAAACTATGGTATACTATCGGAAGATGGTAAATTTTTTTAATGCTGTCCGAAACTTTGGAGGCATTAGCCTCCAATTAATAAACAAGATAATATTTAAGGAGGTTTTATCATGAACATTGAAAAGAAACGGATTGAAGGATGGAGCACAGGAAAAGGCTCTATAGGACACATCACACTCGACAAGCTGGCTATTCCCGAAACTGTAAAGATGACTTTGCTCGGTGAGCCGATTATTCCAGAGTCTTTTAACTGCTATGGTCATCCTAATTTTACAGAGGAGCAGGAAATGCTCTACATGTTCAAGGAAGAAGAACTCAAAAGGCAGAACGGTGGCGAATATACTCCATTGGAGGTAGAAGTCGTTTATGAAGAAAGAATTTTCGTTGTACCGAGAAGTACATTCGATACAGTTAGAGGCATTGAGAAGTCTCTGATCAGTCTCTCTGATTTGAATGAGATGTTACAGAACAGGAGAATGTTTCTCAAAGCTCATGAGCATGAACGGCTGAACGAATTCATGATTTTTGGTTGCTTTTGGCTTGACCAGTTTGGTCAGATTATGTCGGTTGAGAAAACAGCAAAAGGGAAACTGAGAACAAACGGAAATGTTGAAGAATATGAAACCTTTAGAAGAAATAACAGTGAAGGTTTCACTTTGACATCTGATGGATATGCTATTCCTACTGCTGGTTCAGTTTGCCCTTGCTGTGGCAAAACGTTAACAATTGATGATGTCAAGAATAATCCATGTGTGTATATTGACGGCAAGTTTTATCATGACAGTTGCTGGCGCAATTACAGAAAACTCATGGAAGTTGACAAGTTTACTCGCAGAATGATGGGCGTTCTCTATAAAGATACTGATTATCAGTTTGAACTGCTCCCCAACGGCTATTGCAATCGAGATTGCTGCTCTCACATTCCATGGTTCTTGTTTCATACCATCGATGGTGATATCATAATGGGCTGGAGAAAGCGTGTCATATCAATTGAGTGGCAGGAAAACTATAAGCCTTTCGATATGAACGAACTTTTCGGTACAGAAGATGTTACCAAATGGGAAGAAGATGGAAAACGCGGTATTCACGCCTGGGGCAAGGATAAGGCGTACGAATATCTTAAAAAGGTATTAGATGTTGTCAATCCTGGCTATTCCAAGTGGTAATTCGTAATATTATTCAATGTTATCCCCCCTTAAGAATTTCTTAAGGGGGATTTTAATAATTATGAATTTAAATATTTAATATCTGTATCATTTAGAATTTGCATTTGTGAAATAGCAATTCTATTTAATTTTTCAAGTCTTTCACTTTGTTTTAATCCTTCATTTATAAAAACAGAATTTAAATTTTCTAGGTTTGATAAACATATTAATTCATTCATTGTTGCATAATCTCTTATGTTTCCTACTAAATTAGAATTTTTGGTACGCCATTCTTTTGCAGTCATTCCAAATAAAGCCATGTTCAATACATCAGCTTCTTCTGCATAAACAAAGTTAATTTGGCTTTTAGTTAATTCTTTAGGCACTAAATTCTTCTTTATGGCATCAGTATGTATCCTATAATTGATTTTTGAAAGTTCTCTTTTAGCATTCCAACCTATTTGCTTTTGTTCTTCCGCTTTTAATCTTTCAAATTCTTATATTAATAATAATTTGAATTTTGGACTAATCCACATTCCGAATTCAAAAGCAATATCTTTATGTGCATAAGTTCCTCCGTATCTTCCTGCTTTTGATATTATTCCAATCGCATTTGTTTTTTCTGTCCATTCTTTAACACTAATTTTATAGCTATTTAGACCTGTTTGACTTTTAATTATGGCGAATTCGCCATAATTAAAATGAGGATTATGAATTTCTTCCCAAATGCCTAAAAATTCAATGGTATTTCTATTTCTTAGCCAGTCTGATACAAAGAAATCTCCATCTTTTGATTTAAGCATATCAGTAATTGATATGTAATCTTCATCATCTATTTTAATATATGTTATCTGATATGCTAACTAATATATTAAAATGGGGAAATGAATATATAGATAGATTAATAGTTGATGATAAACCAATATTATTAGTGCCTAAAAAAAATTGTTAACTATACACTTGAAGGATCTAGTTCGCAATATCGTCAGCATTTTGTATTAAATTTCTTAGAAGATGAAAATATAAAAAATATGAAAGCTATCAAAAAAAATTGAAGAAATTTTATTTGAAAAAAGTAGAACAATTATGACTGGATAATAGATATTTATTCTTTATAACTATTGCTAAAATATAAATTTTATGTTAAAGTAAATACAATAAATCGAATTATATAATAGAGCTTGAAATATAGTATGTCACTTTTTCGCATGCCTGTTTCGAAATCGCTCCATTTGAAATCAACTTACGGACTTAAAAGTTCGTGAGTTTTTATTTTATATAATAGTCTTCAAAAAAAGAGGAAAAATTATAAAAACGATAAAGACAATATCATCTCAACGTTGTCTTTATCATTTAATTATTATCTGTTAATTTGTTGAACAAATCTTTAAATATTTCATTAGCATTTTAATTATTAATTATTCAGTAAATGAACTTGGATGATAAGCATCTATTCCTAAAGTCTCTGCTTTTCTTAAAACATCAATTCTGTCATCTACAAATGCAACTTGTTTTATATCAATATTATAATGTTTACAATATTCAATTATAACTTCTGGCTTTAATAGTGTAGAACATATAAAAAATATATTCTCTCTTTTTATATTAGGATAGTATTTAGCTAACCATTTATATTTTTGCTCTATCTCTGTATTGGTTGTAACTGCACCTAAAATAAATATTTTATTACTATCTAGATTTTCTATAACTTTTTGCATTGTTTTAAGAGGTCTCGCTCTATAATACAAATCATTAAATAATAAATCTTCAAGTGATTGACAACCAAATTCAGGACACTCACCTCCATATAATTTATCTTTATATCTGTATTCAGATAATGTACCATCAATGTCAAAAAATACATATTTCTCTTTTAATTTTTCTTCCATATTCTTACTCCTAACTTTATATCAATTAAAAACTAAAACAATTATACTATATTTTGATATTGTTTTCCATATTTCTTAAAAATATTAAAAAAAATGATATATAAATTATATTTAAAAAACATAAAAAATATTTTTTAATAGTATTAGTTTCTTTTCCAGTGGTTAAATACCAAGAGTGTTACTGCAAAAGGAATCTTGCCCACATAAGAGAACAAGAAAACCAGTCCTCTTTGTGTGTAAAAAGCTTATTCATAACAGATGAAACCATAATTATAAATTTTCTTTTATCTTTGGAAATAAATCATACAAATTATACCCTAATAAATTATCAAAATATTCTTTTAATTTATATGTTTCTTTAATATGATATTGAGTATTAGAATATGTACCTCTTCTAATCATTATATCAATCAACCTTTTATCAATCGTAAATATCTTATTTCCTTGTGGACACATCAAGTCACATAAATTTATTATTTTTTCTTCTATTGTATATTCATGATTTTTTATAAAATTTGTTAAAAATAGATTGTCTTTTGGATTTGGAACTCCTCCAGCTGTACATACTATATCATTATTTAAATACGAATGAGTTAAACAGATATTAGCATATTCATCATCATATCCTTTACTTTTTAAATATTCATATCCTCTCATAACATGTCCATGTGACTCTCCATTATATTTACCAATATCATGCAAATATCCTAGAGTAATTGCTTTGTCCATATCTACATTTATTCCTTTTTCACATAATGCTTTTGCAATTATACCAGCACTATCACCTACAGATATACAATGTTTTATCCATCTATCATCTGCTGTGTTTTTTCTCTCTATTTCCAATAACGTTCTAGCTTCTTTTTTTGTTAATTTCATCTTTATTCTCCTAACTTATTAAATAAATCTTCATATATTTTATTTCTATCTAATTTAGTAACAAAAGTAATATTATGTCTATTGTCCGTTACTTCATAAGAAGTATCCTTTCTTATATTTGGACAACTTATTTGTTTCGTTTCAAACCAATTTTTATTTATCATGTAGGCTATAACAGCTATATCCCATATTACTCTTGATTCTTGTATCCCATGATATCCATCATTATAAAATCTTTCAATTAAATAATTACATAATTCAGATTTGTTTTCTAAATATTTCTTTAAAGTATTAATATCAATTCTTAATTCAGAAACAATATTTCTACAAGGAAGTATAGTTAACTTCACTTTTGATTCAAATACTATTTTTACAGCTTCAACATCTTGTCTAAAATTATATTCAAGGTTATCTTTGTATCCTAGTTCATTACCCCCTAACCAAATAATTTCTATTTTTTTTATTATTTTTGGCTCTTTTTTGATTGCTAAAGCAATATTAGTAATAGCGCCAATCCCTAATATATAAGTTTTATTATTTTTTAAAGCAATTTCTATAATTTTATTTACAGCATCATTTGTTTCATCATAACCATTTTGCATGTAATCCATTGAACCCTTAAATACTTTATTATCTGTATCAAAGTTTAACCAATTACATATTTTTAAAATTTCATTATAACTTAACTCTTGTCCATCTCTTACTTTTACATCTCTTTTTGTATGAGAATATGGTGCAACTGTTATT
>ULWF01075422.1_pt1 | contig 12569 bp, 12 predicted proteins | sample 1960081 | NCBI WGS metagenome assembly ULWF01 (sample SAMEA4835805, study PRJEB28245) | human gut metagenome | biome: gut microbiome; material: fecal sample | place: Denmark | collected 2008
GTGAGGGAATATAATATAAAGAAATTTAATGATAAATTTATAAACATTGTTTATGATTATGAAATAAAACCGGATTTAAATGAAAGATATGATTATTTTATTGCAGGTAGTGATCAAATTTGGAATTTTAATTACTTAAATTTAGAAAATGAGTTTTTGCAATTTGCAGAAAAAAAGAAAAGAATTGCTTATGCAGCCAGTTTTGGCTTGAGTAAGGTTGCGGATAAGTATAAAAATATTGTACGCGAAGGTGTAAGTAATATTAAATTTGTATCTGTTCGCGAATATGCTGGAGCGAAGATTATTAAAGATCTAACAGGTAGGGATGTTCCTGTTGTGGTTGACCCGACTTTGCTTTTAACAAAAGAAAATTGGCAAGAAATAATGGAAAAACCTGTTTGGTTTAAAGATGAAAAATATTTATTAATATTCTTTTTAGATGAGGCTCCACCTAAAGTAAAAAAACTAATCTCAGGTATATCACAAAAGTATAAGTTAAATGTTATTAATTTAACAGATAAAGAAAACACAGATTATTACACTTCCTCCCCGAGTGAATTTTTGTATTTAATTAATAATGCATCTTTAATTGTTACAGATTCTTTCCATGCAAGTGTATTCTCAATATTAACAAAAAAGCCTTTTATATCATGTACAAAAGGTGGAACTGGGATGAATATAGATTCTCGCATTGATACCTTACTTTCTATGTTTCATTTAGAAAATCGCAAAATATCTAAAGATAATAATTACGAAATTGCTAATCCTATGGAAATAGAATTTCCTGATGTTGAAGCAATTTTAGAACGAGAGCGTCAAAGGTCCAAAGAATTTTTGTGTAAGGCATTAAATATTAAAGGTTGATATTATAATGAATATAGAAAGTAAATTGAAACAGAAGAATTTAAAATGCAGCGGCTGCACAGCTTGTTTTGCAATCTGCCCCAAAGATGCAATTACTATGCAAGCGGATTTGGAAGGTTTTAAGTATCCTGTTATTGATAAAAATAAATGTATTGATTGTGGATTGTGCTATAATGTTTGCCTGTTAGATAAAATGTGTGGTAATTTGGAAGGAGATAAAACATCTTTTGCATGCAGTGCGAAAGATGAGAACTTTGCAAAACAAAGTTCTTCCGGGGGGGTATTTGCTATACTGGCGAATATGTACATAAAAGAACAGGCAGTAATTTATGGCGCAGCCTTTGATGATGACTGGAATGTATGCCATATCAGGGCAGATAAAAAAGATGAATTAAAGAGGTTATATACTTCTAAATATGTGCAAAGTGATATGGGCAATACGTTTAGAGATGTAAAATTTGATTTGGATAATGGGAAAAAAGTTTTATTTGCAGGTACGCCGTGCCAAGTGGCTGGGTTAAGAAGTTATTTGCAAAAAGACTATTTAAATTTATTGACAGTTGATTTTATTTGCCATGGTGTTCCATCGCCATTAGTTTGGCAACAATATGTTGATACGTTGAAGAAAAAATTAAATAGCAAAATAACAGAAATATCATTTAGGGATAAAAAAGACGGATGGAAAAGTTTTAATTTTAAATTAATTACAGCAAATGGTGATGTTTTTTATGAAAAACATGGCGATAATACATATATGAAAGGCTTCTTAAAAGATTTGTATTTGAGGCCTTCGTGCTATGATTGCAAGTTTAAAACATTACAGCGTGCAAGTGATATTACTTTAGCTGATTTTTGGGGAATTGAAAAAATCATACCTGAAATTAATGTTGAAAAAGGAGTTTCTCTTTGCTGGGCTAGCAGTGAAAAAGGGGATACAATTTTAGATAAAGCTTTAAAACAAACTATATATGAACAAGTAGATTTAAATGAAGCTATTAAGCATAATCCTTCTGCTATTACATCTGTTAAGAGGCATAAGAATAGAAATAAATTTTTTGAAGATATTAGTAAATCTGATATAGATATTATTAGTTTAATTGAAAAATATTATGATAATAGAAGTTTAAGAAAAAGATTATCTTATAAATTAAGAACAAAGATAAAAAGTTTGTTTAAATAAAATTTGTTCCGGAGCCTTACCATGCCGATAAAAATAATTAAAATCCTTCTTGCCGGGTTGTTTGCCGGGCATTTGTTAAAAGCGAATAGAGTGCGTTCTGTGGCGCGGTTCAGCCGGGCAGGATGGGTTATGTTTTTTACGGCGGTTAAGTTTTTCTGGCTGGTGTTTAAATATGCGCGGCAACGAGATAAGGAATTAAAGAAAAAGATTTAATGATTAACCTTATTTTAAATTTTCTACACTGGTAAGTTATAGTTAAGCAAAAGATAGTTGAGCAATATTAAATAAAATTATCTAAAGGAACACACCCATGCAAATCATAATTTCGCCGGCGAAGAAGATGCGCGTCGATAATGACGATATTGGCGCGGCACGTTTGCCGGTGTTTTTAAGCAAAACTGAAGAAGTTTTAACTGCTCTGCGTGCGCTGGATTATAAAGGCCTGCAAGAGTTGTGGCAGTGCAATGACGCTATTGCGGAGCTTAATTACAACCGCTTGCAGCGTATGGATTTGCGCCGCAATTTAACACCTGCCGTTTTCAGTTACGACGGTTTGCAGTACCAGCATATTGCGCCGAATGTTTTGGATGAAGCCGCGTTAAAATATCTGGAAAAGCATCTTAAAATACTCAGCGGCTTTTACGGTATTTTAAGCGCGTTTGACGGTGTTGTGCCTTACCGTCTGGAAATGCAGGCGCGGCTTGCCTGCGGCGAAGCGAAGAACCTGTATGCTTTTTGGGGCAGCAGCCTGTATGATGAACTGGTTAAGGAAGATAACGAAGTTTTGAACCTTGCTTCCAAAGAATACAGCAAAGCGGTGGAGCCTTACGTTACGGATAAAATCCGTTTTGTAACCTGCGTGTTTGGCAGCCTGCAAAACGGCAAAATTAAGGTTAAGGCAACGGAGGCCAAAATGGCGCGGGGCGAGATGGTGCGCCGCTGTGCGGAAGAAAACGTGCAGCATATTGATGAGGTGAAAAATTTTAGCGTTAACGGTTACAGTTTTGCCGGAGAATTATCCGGTGCAAACGAGTTTGTTTTCTTAAAATAATAATGTTTAATCTGCCTGCGGCATTATGCGCGCGGGCTTTTTATTTATGTGGGTTTAAAAGAAATTGCTGACGGTATAAAACAGATTTAAGACGTTATCTGCTCCTTTACTAATAGCATAGTTTACAATAATAATAGCATAGCATAAATGCATAGAAACGGCATAAAATAAATACTTTTGCAGAAAAACAACTCAAAGTTCAATATAAATGAACAAAAATACACTAAAATTTAAAATAATTATACAAAACTTCTTGACAGAAATGTGAAGTTTTGCTGTTTTATTAATAAAGTAAAGCAAAAAAGTAAACTAATTTGCTTGAAAACGGTATTTGTCTGCGGTGACGGATAAATACTGTTTTATTTTAATTTTATGAGGAGGAAAAATGATGGGTATTAAGGAAAATGCGTTTGCGTATATTGATGCGCACCGCAGTGAGATGCTGAAAATGTGGGAAGAACTTGTCAGCATAGACAGCGGCTCTGACTATAAACCCGGCGTAGACAAAGTTGTTGCCAAAGTAGCAGGTATTTTAACGGATATGGGCGGCAAAACACGTATTGTGGAACATGAAAATGCCGGTAATGCCGTTGTAAGCGAATTTGGCGACTGCAAAACAAAGCCTTTTATTGTTTTAACGGGACATCTGGATACTGTTTTCAGTGACCCGGAAACGACTAAGAAGCGTCCGTTTACCATTAAAGAGGGCAGGGCTTACGGCCCGGGCGCACTGGATATGAAGGGCGGCGTTACGCTTGCCATTCACGGGCTGCAGGCCTTGCAGAATGCCGGATTTGACAAATATGCCTTTAAGGTTGTTTTTGCCGGTGACGAAGAAACGGGTCATAAGAGCAGCGACCTGGCTGAAACTATGATGAAGGAGTTTAAGGGCGCTGCTGCTGCGTTTGATTTTGAAACCGGTTTTATGAACGATAACGTAGTTGTAGAGCGCAAAGGGTTTTACCGTTTTATTATGGAAACCTTCGGACGCAGTGTACATGCAGGCAACGAGCCGGAAAACGGCCGCAATGCTATTGTAGAGCTGGCGCGCAAAGCTGCCGATATTGATGCTTTAACCGATTGGAACACCGGCACAACAATTAATGTCGGTACTATCGAAGGCGGCACTGTTGCCAATGCAGTACCGGGTTACGCTAAAATGGTTGTCGATGTGCGTTATCTTGACCCGGTAGATTTTGAAAAGAAAAAAGAGCAGTTCCAGGCTATTGCCGATAAGGTTTACATTAAAGACGTTACTACCAAATATACCCCGCTGGCAGGGCTTGAGCCGATGGTGCGCCTTGATGGCAGCATGAAGCTGTTTGATGTTTACAAATCTGTTTACGAAGAGAACGGTTTTGGGCATCCTGAACCGATAATGGTTGGCGGCGGCAGCGATGCTACTTACACTACCAAAGTTGGCGTGCCTACTGTCTGTGCCGTTGGCGTAAAAGGCGGCTTAAACCATACGGTTGACGAATTCGCGGATGTAGAATCCATCTTTATGCGTGCCAAAGTTTTTGCAGGTACTGTTTTAAAATTGTAATCAGGGGGGATTATTGTGGCTGAGAAAGATGTAACCGCTGTTGATGAGAAAGATTACGAGCATCATCTGACATGGCGCGGCTGGCTGTCTTTTATAGTTGTTGCATTGTCGTTTTCGGGTGTTTTAAAAGATATGGGCCCGCTGAGCGCCTTTGATTTTACGGTGCTGACAGGCAAGTTTGGCAAAATTGCCGAAGGCGCGACTTTTATCGGCAAGGGCGGCATTGGCGCCAGCGAAGGTTTTATGTTTTCGCTTACATTATTCCCGACCGTTATTCTGGCGCTGGGCATTGTGCGTGTGGTTGAAAGCCGCGGCGGGCTTTTGGCGGCAGAACTCATTATCCGTCCGCTGCTGCGCCCCTTGATGGGTTTGCCAGGTTATGTCGGGCTGGCGTTTATCAGCAGCTTTACTACAACGGACGTTGGCGCGGTAATTACGCGCGATTTGTATGACGAAGGCAAATTAACCGATGATGAGCGCACAATTTTCGTGGCTTACCAATACGCTGCTTCAGGCACGCTTGCCAATACAATTAACTGCGGCGCGCCGCTGATGCCCATTTCTTTACTTTCTTTCGGTATCATCTTTATGGTGGAAATTATTGTTAAAATTATCGGTGCCAATATTATAAGGGTTTACCTGGCAATGAAACGCAAAAAGGCCGTAGGGGGTGCAAACTGATGGCAGCACAGGCTAAAAATAAAACAATTTTGGAAGAATTTATGGTGGGCTGCAAAAAAGGTTTTTACGTTGGCGTTGAAAATATTATGCCTGCTATGGTGCTGGCATATGCTTTAATTTTGTTCCTTAATATTACGGGGTTGATGGACATCATCGCTTCGGCAGTTGCACCGGTTATGGCGCTGTTTGGTTTGCCCGGCGGGGCGATTGTGGCTTTGATTTCTGCCTTTTTTGCCAAAGCTGCGGGCGCTGCAACGGCGGCGTCGTTATATGCTGACGGTATTATCAATGCGGCGCAGGCAACTATTTTGTTCCCGGCAACTATTACCATGGGCACGCTGGTTGGCCACTTTGCGCGCTGCGTATTAACCGCCGGCACTAACCCGAAGCACCATGCATTTTTGCTGGTAATTCCTATTATCGACGCTTTGCTGTCGATGGTTATTGTAAGGGTAATTTTAAACTTTATGGGGATTTCCTGCTAATAGGAGGTTTAACTGAGGATGAATGAGAAAGAGCAGGCATTTGCGTATATTGAAGGGCACCGCGATGCTATGATGAAAATGTGGGAAGAACTTGTTATGATGGACAGCGGCTCCGGCAATAAGCCGGGCGTTGATGCCATTGTGGCAAAAGTTGCCGGCATTTTGGAAGGCATGGGCGGCAAAACCCGCATTATTGAACACGAAAATGCAGGCAATATGCTGGTAAGCGAATTTGGCGACTGTGAGAATAAGCCTTTTGTTGTTTTTGTTGGGCATCTTGATACCGTGTTCAGCGACCCGGAAGAAACTAAAAAGCGCCCCTTTACCATTAAGGACGGCACAGCTTACGGGCCGGGCGTGCTGGATATGAAAGGCGGCATCACTATTGCCATCCACGCGCTGCAGGCTTTACAAAGCGTAAACTTTGATAAATATGCTGTTAAGGTAATTATTGCCGGTGACGAAGAAGTAGGCCATAAATACAGCGCTTTTGGCGATTTTGCCATGAAAGAAGCCAAGGGGGCAGCAGCTGCGTTTAATTTTGAAACCGGCTTTATGGATGACAGCCTGGTGCTGGCGCGTAAAGGCTGCTACTGCTTTACCATGGAAGCTTTCGGGCGGGCGGCGCATGTAGGCAATGCCCCGCAGGACGGGCGCAGCGCGATTAAAGAGCTTGCGTATAAAATACTTGATTTGGAAGCGCTGACGGACTGGAGCAAAGGGCTGAATATAGGCGCTAACGTAATTGAAGGCGGCACGGTGCATAACTCCGCCCCGGCGTATGCCAAAATTACGGTGGACATGCGTTTTGAAGACCCGGCGCTGCTTGAGCCGATGAAGGCAAAGTTCCGTGAGATTAACGATAAGGTTTACGTTGACGGCGTTACCTGCAAAATGACGCCTGTATCAACTTTACTGCCAATGGTGAAGCTGGAAAGCAGCATGAAGCTGTTTGAGCTTGTTAAAAAAGTTTATGAAGCGGAAGGCTTCGGCAGCCCGAAGGCGATTACCGTAGGCGGCGCGTCTGATTCGGCGTTTACCACGGCGGTGGGTGTGCCTACCGTATGCGCTATGGGCGTTAAGGGCGGGCGCAACCATACGGTTGATGAGTTTGCCAATGTGGAATCGCTGTTTATGCGTGCCAAATTAATGTGTGCCGTAATGCTGGCGCTGTAATTTGCGGTTGACAACGGCGGCGCAAAACTTTATACTTAATTTAACTGAACAGGGGAGCTTACAGATAGGCTGAGAGGAAGCTGTGCGCTTCGACCCTAAACCTGATTTGGATAATGCCAACGTAGGGAATGTTTGCAGATAGCGGCAAGTGCCTTGTTGGTGCTTGCCGTTTCTTTATATCAGGCAGTTGCAATTTAATATGCCGTTAGAGTGAGCAAAGCTCATGAAGGGGTGCACCACCGCGGGTGCAGGCTTCTTCATGGGCTTTTTTAATTGCGGCGGAAGGGAGAAAAGATGCGCGTAAACGGAAAAGACATTGAACTTAAACGCGGTATGACGCTGGCGAAATTTTTGTCTGAGCATAACTACCGCGCAGAACTGGTGGCAGTGGAGCGCAACGGGCAGATTGTGCCGCGTGCGGAATTTGGCGCAGCCGTTTTAACAGACGGTGACGAACTGGAAATTGTAAGTTTTGTGGGAGGAGGTTAAAGCCGTGGCAGATGATTTTAACGGGCAGCTTGCGCAAGTGCGTGTTGGTATTGCCGGGCTTGGCGGTTTGGGCTCGCACATAGCGGTGTTTTTGGCGCGTGCGGGCGTAAAACACCTGCACCTTGTTGATTTTGACCGCGTGGACGAAAGTAATTTAAACCGCCAGCATTACTTTTTGCGCGACGTGGGCAGGTTTAAAACAGAAGCACTGGCGGAGCAGCTTTTGGCAATTAATCCGGCGCTTAAAATTAAAGCGCAAAATATAAAACTTTCGGAAACAAACGCTGCCGCTGTTTTTAAAGCTGACGGCATTATCTGCGAGGCGGTGGACAGGGCTGAAACCAAAGCCATGCTAGTAAACACGCTGCTTACCGCTTATGCGGATAAAACGCTTATTGCGTGCAGCGGGCTGGCAGGCGCAGGGCGCAGCAACGCCATTAAAACGCGGCGCATAAGCAAAAACTTTTATTTGTGCGGCGACGGCGAAAGCGGCATAGAAACCTGCGGACGGCTTTCGGCACCGCGAGCAGCCCTATGTGCGGCGCATGCGGCAAACCTTGCCCTGGCGCTTATTTTAGGATTGGAGGAATAACAATGGAAGATGCACTTATTTTAGGCGGGCATAAATTTAACAGCCGTTTTATTTTAGGCAGCGGCAAATATTCTTTGGAGCTTATTAAGGCGGCGGTGGAAAACGCCGGTGCGGAAATTTTAACGCTGGCTTTGCGCCGCGTAAATGACGGCGGCATGGCCAATATTTTAGATTATATCCCCAAAGGCGTTACGCTTTTGCCCAACACCAGCGGCGCACGCACCGCGCAGGAAGCTGTGCGCATAGCCCGCCTGGCGCGCGAGGTATGCGGCAGTAATTTTGTAAAAATAGAAGTAATCCGCGACAGCAAATACCTGCTGCCAGATAATTACGAAACAATTAAGGCAACGGAAATTTTGGCAGCCGAAGGCTTTGTGGTAATGCCCTATATGTACCCTGATTTAAACGCCGCGCGTGACCTGGCAAATGCCGGTGCTGCCTGCGTAATGCCGCTTGGCGCGCCTATCGGCAGCAACATGGGGCTGGTAACAAAAGAGTTTATACAGATTTTAATTGATGAAATTGACCTGCCCGTTATCGTCGATGCCGGTATCGGTTCTCCTTCGCAGGCGTGCGAAGCAATGGAAATGGGCGCGGCGGCAGTAATGGCCAATACCGCCCTTGCCACCAGCGGCGATATTCCCGCCATGGCGGAAGCGTTTAAGCTGGCCATTAACGCCGGGCGCAAAGCCTATCTTGCCGGGCTTGGCGCAGTAACGGGGCGCGCATCGGCAAGCAGCCCGCTGACAGGCTTTATAGGGGAGTGACGCAGATGAATGAAAAACAAAACCTTGCGGCAGCTGCGCAGGACTGCATGGCCTACCTGCCGGGAATGGAAGTAATAGAATCGGATATTTTGCGCGAAGTGCAGCGCGCAGCGGACAGCGTGGATTTTAACGCATTTACGGAGCGGGACATAAAGGCCGCGCTTATGCGCAAACACAAAACGGTACAGGATTTTGCGGCGCTTCTTTCACCGGCGGCGCTGCCGTTTTTGGAAGAAATGGCGCAGCAGGCAAGGGAGCTTACCTTTAAATGGTTCGGCGCGGCACGCAGCATTTTTACGCCGCTGTACCTTGCCAATTACTGCGAAAACTACTGCGTGTACTGCGGCTTTAACTGCCATAACAAAATTAACCGCTTAAAGCTGGACGAAGACGGAATGGAACGCGAAATGCAGGCCATTGCCGCCACCGGCCTGCGTGAAATTTTACTTTTAACCGGCGAAAGCCGCAGCATGAGCGGCGTTGAATATATTGCTTCTGCCGTAAGGCTGGCGCGCAAATATTTTGCCGTTGTGGGACTTGAGGTATACCCGCTGAACAGTGATGAATATACGTATCTGCATGAATGCGGGGCGGATTATGTAACGGTGTTTCAGGAAACTTACGACGTTGACGCTTACGCCAAACTGCATCTGGCGGGGCATAAGCGTGTGTTCCCGTACCGTTTTTACACGCAGGAGCGCGCGTTAAAAGGCGGCATGCGCGGCGTGGCGTTTGCGCCGCTGATGGGGCTGAGCGCTTTTTGCCGTGATATTTTTGCCTGCGGTCTGCACGCATATTTGGTGCAGCGCAAATATCCGGCTGCGGAAATAAGCTTTTCGTGCCCGCGCCTGCGCCCGGCGGAAGGCAACGAACTGCCGCCCGAAGCCAACGGCACTGATTTGCGCCATTTAGTGCAGGCAGTGTGCGCTTACCGCCTATTTATGCCGCAGGCAGGCATTACCGTTTCCAGCCGCGAAGGCGCCGGAGTGCGCGATAATCTTTTGCAGATTGCGGCAACAAAAATCTCCGCAGGCGTAAGCACGGGCATCGGTACGCACAGTAAGCAGGAACGCGAAGGTGACGAGCAGTTTGAAATTGACGATAACCGCAGCGTGGACGAGGTGTTTAACAGCATAAAAAAAGCCGGCTTACAGCCGGTGCTTACGGATGGCAGTTATGTATAAAAATTTTGTTTGCGTTACGGACAGAAAAATAAGCCGCGCACCGTTTTTGCAGCAGATAGAAACCATCTGCGTACTGCGCCCCAAAGCGCTTATTTTGCGCGAAAAGGATTTAACTGAAGCAGAATACACGCAGCTTGCGCAAAAGGTACAGGCAGTTTGCAAAACTTGCGGTGTTAAATTTATTGTGCATACCTTCTGGCGGGCGGGGCTGGCGCTCGGCGCGGACGGCGCACACCTGCCGCTGCCCGTATGCGCTGCAATGACAGCGGCAGAGCGTTTGCAGGCAGGGCGCTTTGGCGTTTCCGTACACGGTGCGGAAGAAGCAAAGGCGGCAATTAAATTTGGCGCGGCGTATTTAACAGCCGGGCATATTTACGCAAGCAGCTGCAAGCAGGGCGTACCGCCGCGCGGCCCGGCGTTTTTAAGGGAAATCTGCACGCTGAGTCCGGTGCCTGTTTATGCCATTGGCGGCATCGGGCTTAATAAGGCGCAGCTTGAAGAAATGCTGGCGTGCGGCGCTGCCGGTGCCTGTGTGCGCAGCGCGTTTATGCGGCTTTAAAGCTTAACCGCTTTAACGCAGAACATGGGCACGGGAATGTAAAAAATATCTTCGGCGGCGTAAATGCGGCTGCCTACCGTGGCATCCGTGCTGACGCTGCACTGCCCTGTGTTTTGCAGAAATTCTTCGTCCCACTGCGGGCGGTTATAGGCGCTGATGTCCAGCATGTGGTAAATATTGTGGCATTCGTCCAAAAGCTCCGGCGCAATATCCGCATGGGCGTTTTTGGCAGGCAGCTTCTGGCGGTGGTGCGCGCGGGCATATTCGGCGTCGTAATTTAAAAGCAGGCCGCCCGGTTTAAGCACGCGCAGCCACTCGCGGTAGGCGGTTTCCGGGTGGGGCAGGTTCCACATTACGTTGCGGCTTATTATAGCGTCAAAACTTGCGTCCGCAAAGTCAAGCGCTTCGGCGTCCATAACCATAAATTCTGCATTGCTGCGTTCTGCGGCGGCAAGTGCCCTGGCGGCTTCAATCATTTCCGGGGTAAGGTCAATGCCGGTAACGCGGTGCTTTTTCCCCAGCAAAATGCCAAAAAAGCCTGCGCCGCAGCCAATGTCCAAAATTTTTAAGCGGCGGTTCTGCGGCAGGTGGCGCTTAATTTCCTCCTGCCATAAAAGCTGTTTATCGCTGTGCAGCTCTGCCTTGCGCAGATTGGCAAAGCCTGTGCTGCGTTTTTGCCAGTAGCCGGTTATATATTCTTTTTCGTTTGTGCGGTGGATGATGCTTGCTGCGGAAATTTCACTCATAATAATGCTCCTTTAATCTATGCTTAAATCCTTGGTTATTTCGTAATAATCGCAGGGGTGCGCTGTAAAGCCCTGAACCGTGCTTTTCATTACCAGCGTCATTTTTAAATGGGCAATGTAGGCAAAGGCGCTGCCGTCAACCAGCTTCCGGCTGATGGCTGCCGCAAGCTCCGTGCGCTTTTCGGGGCTGAACTCGCTGCCGAGCTGCCCTATGAGGCTTTCGGCATCGGGGTTATAGTAATTGCCGCTGTTGTAGGCGCTTTCCTTCAGCACGTGGGTGGTAAAATAATACTGCGTGTCACCGGTGGGCGCGGTAACAAAGGCTTTGGCGTAAATATCCCACTCGCCGCGGCGCAGAAAGTCGGCATAACCGTCCGTCGGGTTAATTTCAAGGCGGATGCCTGTTTCTTTAAGCCAGCTTTGCGCGGCTTCTGCCAAAAGCGGCAGCTCCTGGCGGAAGCTGTAAGTAAGCCAGCACAGGGTCAGCGGTTGGCCGTCCTTATCCACATAGCCGTCGCCGTCGGTATCCGTCCAGCCTGCTTCGGCAAGCAGCTGGCGTGCGCCTTGGGGGTTGTATTCCGGCGCATGCACTTTAGCGCCGCCAAAAGGCAGGTTCGGCGGAAACGGCCCGGCTGCAGCAATGCCGTTGCCCATCAGCTGTACTCTGGCAAAAGTTTCCTTGTCAAGGCTCATAACAACGGCGCGCCTTACGCGTTCATCCTGCAGGGCAGGCGTGTTAAAATTAAAGGCTGCCAAAAACGTGCGCGAGGTATCGGTACTGCTGGTTTTATAAGCCGCGCTGTCTTTAAAAAGCGGCAGCGAAGCATAGGGCAGACCCTGCGCAGCGTCAATTTCGCCGTTTTGCAGCGCGAGTGCCAGCGTGTTGCCGTCGGTAATGCTGCTGACGATAATTCTGTCCGTTTTCGGCACGCCGCCGTAGTAAGCGGGGTTTTTAACCAGCACAACTTCTTTCGGCGTCAGGCTTTCTACCATGAAGGGGCCTGTGCCGCTTATTTTGGTATCGTCGCCGGTGCCGCGGCTCATGTCAATAATGCAGCCGTAAGGGTCGCACAGGTAGTTAACCAGCACCGGCACTTTGGCGGACGATGTAATGGTTACGGTCTGTCCTTCGGCGGTAATGCCCGTTATTTTTAAATCAACTCTGGCGCGGTTGTGGCGGCTTATTAAATCCTCAAGGCAGGATTTAACGGCTGCGCCTGTCATTTTGTTGCCGCTGCTAAAGTAAATA
>ULWF01066732.1_pt1 | contig 12428 bp, 9 predicted proteins | sample 1960081 | NCBI WGS metagenome assembly ULWF01 (sample SAMEA4835805, study PRJEB28245) | human gut metagenome | biome: gut microbiome; material: fecal sample | place: Denmark | collected 2008
GCTTTTTGCTGCCTATCAGGCTTTTTCTTCTTTTTCTTTTTCGATCGTATATTTACCCGAATAATAATTCAGATCGGTCATTACCTGTAAATCCGGTGATTTACGGATATCACGCAAGTATTCATGTGTATTGAAATCATCTGCTTCAAATTCGATCATTGCCACCGCAATGTTGGAACAATGCGCTGCAATACGCTCTAAGTTGCTGAGCAGATCATTAAAGGCAAATCCGTTATTGATATCACAGTTTCCCTTCTGCAGGCGAATGATATGATTTTTCTTGATCTCACCGCAGAGCAGCCGGATCGTGATACGCAGCGGCTCTACTCTGTGTGCAATTTCTATATCATCGTTTTCAAATGCATGAATAGTCAGCTCCATGATCTCCTTCACTGCTTCGATCAGCACCTCAGATTCCTTCTGCGCATCTGCAGAAAACTGAATATTCTTCTCACTGATCTCCTTTGCCACTCTGGAAATCCCACAGGCATGGTCGGCAATCCGCTCAAAATCACTGACCGTATGCAGGAACTTTGCACTCTGTCTGGTCTGCTGCTGGTTCTGCTCTGTCGCCGTGACACGCATCAGATAAGTTCCAAGCTTATCTTCATATTTATCGATGATCTTTTCTTTATCCTGGATCTTATTATAGGCTTCTGTTGTATACTGCTCCATCAGATGCAGGGCACGCATGACGTTTTTCTGTGCACCTGTTGCCATTCCGTTCATAACGGTATGCACCTGTGCAAGTGCAAGCTCCGGATTGCGCAGGAAACGTTCCTCGAGCAGGTCAAAATCTGCCTGATCTTCCATCTCATCATCTGTCTCTTTGATCAGCCAGAATACCAGCTTGTTGATCTGTTTGATAAACGGTGCCAGAATCAGTATCGTCACAACACGGTATACCGTATTTAAAAGCGCTATGGATACGGAAGTCATCTGCAGATCCATAAAAGCGAACTGTTTTCCACCTGTCAGGATTGCCTGCAGGGCATAGAAAACACTGCCACAGATGATCATACCGAATAAATCATTGATCAGATAAACAAGTGCTGTTCTTTTACCGTTTTTATTGGAGCTGACACCGCTCATCAGAACCGGGCAGGAAGCACCGATACCAATACCCATGACGATCGGCAGTGCTGCTGAAAACGGCACATAACCGGACATAGCGATCGACTGCAGGATACCAACCGATGCGGATGCGCTCTGCAGGATTGCGGTAATGAGAATACCGACGAAAATACCAAGCGCCGGATTGGAGAACTTTGTCAGAAGTCCCGTAAACTGCGGAATACCCTGCAATGGCTCCATTGCTGTCTTCATGGCAGACATGCCCATCATCAGTATCGTAAATCCAAACAGGATATCCCCGATCGCACGATAAGAATCTTTTTTTGAAATACTCCTGACCAGCAGACCGAGAATTGCCATGATCGCGGCAATACTGGTGGAAGAAAGCAGGGATGCAATACCGCCTGCTCCCTGGATATCGGACAGACATAAGATCCATCCTGTGATACTCGTTCCGATATTGGCACCCATGATAATACTGATGCCCTGTATAACCTTCATCATACCGGAATTTACAAAGCCGACTACCATAACGGAAGTCGCAGAGGAAGACTGGATGATAGCTGTTACACCCGCGCCCAGTAAAATACCCTTTACCGGATTGCTGGTCAGCTTATAAAGAAGGGTTTCCAGCTTATTACCGGCCACCTTCTTGATTCCGTCTCCCATGACGCTCATGCCATATAAAAAGAGTGCAATGCCGCTCAAAAGTCCAAGCAGTAGCGTGATTATCTTCACCGTATCCATAAATGAATCCTCGTTCCTCGCCCGTTTCCCACAGGCTTTTTTCTTACGCTCTATTTCTATTGTATTTTTGTATCGGCAAAGTGTCAATTCATTTTTTTCAATTACAGCAATATTTCTCTGCTCATATCATGATCTCATCCCCGGAAATCAAATTGCTGTCCGACCTCGCTCTCTGCTTTTGTCAGCACATTTCTTTCCGCGAAATCATAAGCATATCCGGAAACAGCATCCACCAGATCTTCTATCGTATCCGCCTGAAATTCCAGATACTCCGGCTGCTGTTCTGCCTTCTCCGCCTTTTCCGTTTCTTCATCCTTTCGTTTTTCTATCCGCTCTTCCCGGGCTTCCTTTTCCGCCTTTTTCTTTTCCTTCGCTTTTTCTGCCTTTTTCGCTTCCTGTCTTTTCTGCAGTGCCTTAATCTGTGCAGTATTTGCCTTTTCGACTGTGGCAAAGAAAGAAGCTCTGCCATCCTCACCGATGCGCATGCCAAAGTTCTTGACCTTTGCACCGCTGCTTATCAGACTGTTTTTCGCATTCATCAGTTTGCTCTGGGACATGGCGATCAAGCCCTCATATTTCTTACGGAAATTTTCATCCGTTGCCATTTTTTCCAGTTTTTCTTCATCGATCAGAACGACCGGTTTGCTGGCATTGCCATAAGCAGAGGCATTTGCTTCCACCTGCGCTTTCTTATCCTTGCTTACCAGAATGAAATCCATTCCGTGAAATTTGTTTTTCAGCTTGTCATAATAAGATTTCGCTTTGTCCGACAGTTCCACATTTCCGACAACAGTTCCGTATCCCGCCTTTGTCGTTGGCGCAAGGGAACTTCCTTCAGAAACAGGCTTCCACTCGGACACTTTGACTTTGTCTGATTTAGAAGCCGTTTTTCCTGTCTCTTTCCGATTTTCAGTTTTTGCCTGTTGGGTATTCTGATAGACCTGATTTGCCTGTTGATAAGAAACTCCTGATATACTCATATTTACTTCCTCCTTGAAGTTTATTCCGTCTCAAATCCTTTTGAGAATCTTCTTATATAATGTATATCGGTTGTTTTTCCGGTTTCTGAAGAGGAAACACTTAATCTGCGATAACCGAAATTATAACTCACCCCATGTTTTTTCTCATTCAATTTTGTGTGGCAAAAATTTATTAAAATAAAAAGCAGGTAGTCAGCCATTGCAACCGACTACCCACTCACAACTATTCTTCCGCGAACAACTTCTGCTTCCGCTCCATCATCTCATCGATCTTCTCAATATACAGCGCAACATCCTTCACATTATCACACCGCTCGATGCGCCCATCCGGGAAGACACGCTTTGTAATGCTGCCTGCACCGAGGGCTACGATCGTCTGCAGTTCCTCCATAATCAAAATATTGTATATGCCATATTTCCCGTCCCGTGCATAGCCCACGTTTTCAAAATTACCGGACATATTTTTCTGCCGGTAGAGATAATAAGGCTGCATGGAAAGCGTGCGTGCGCCCTCCGCTGCGATCCGCATCGTTTCATCCGTATTATGGATGGAAAATACCTGATGCTCGTCCATATAACGGCGCAGTCTGGAAGCCCGTTTGATCGCCAGCGAATGTACGGTCAGAGAATCTGGTGAAAGTGCCTCGATCTGACGGATCGTTTCTGCCACATCTGCCTCATCCTCGCCCGGAAGTCCTAAAATAATATCCATATTGATGTTATCAAAGCCAAGCTCTCTTGCCATATGGTAAGCGTCTACCGCCTGCCCTACCGTATGCCTTCTGCCAATAAGCTGCAGCGTTTTATCATGCATGGTCTGCGGATTGACTGAGATCCTTGTCACACCGTATTTCTTCAGAACCTCCAGTTTTTCTCTTGTAATGCTGTCTGCTCTGCCTGCTTCTACCGTAAATTCTTTTACCGTACTGAAATCAAAAATTTCTTTCAGACTCCGGATCAGTCTGTCAAGCTGCTCTGCCTCCAGAGTGGTAGGCGTTCCACCGCCGATATACACGGTATCCAGTACTTTATCCTTGCAGATCCTTGCTGTTTCCTGCATTTCCCGGATCAGGCAGTCAATATAGGTTTCTACTCGTTCCCGGAATGCTGCGATCGGATAAGAAGTAAATGAGCAGTACAGACAGGTTGTCGGGCAAAATGGTATCCCAATGTAAAGGCTGTAGCCATCATGTGTGATCTGGCTTAAGATCGTCTTTTCCCGCTTTGCAATATCAATGGCAAGCTCTGTCTTTTCCTGACTGACATAATGCTCCTGCTTGAAAAAAGCAGCAACCTCTGCTTCTTCCCTTCCTTCCTCCAGCATCGTCATTGCGATCTTTGTCGGGCGGATACCCGTCAAGTTACCCCAAGGCAACTTCTTGCCCGTATATGCAGAAAGGCTTCTGTATAAAAATTTTTTAAACTCATTTTTGAAAGCCGGAGCAGTTCTTTCGATGTCCGCTGTATTCAGTGTCCATAAAGTCCCGTCTTCCGGCTTCATTGTAATCTGTTTTTCTTCTACTGTGATGGTGAATGTCTGTAAAGGTTCCTCTGCCGGCTTCTTTTCCACGCTCTCCGGTGTCAGGACCTTTACCGTCTCCTCCGGGTAAAATGCCTTTACCAGCGAATGAATGTCATATTCCCATCCTGCTTTATTGATCTTAACCTGTATCATCTTATACTTCTTTCCTATTGTACAAAGGGATTATATTTTTTCTCATGACCGATCGTTGTCTCCCCGCCATGTCCCGGATAGACCTTTACATCATCCGGCAGTAAAAACAGCTTTTCATTAACAGATCGGATGATCGCGGAATAGCTTCCCGTCTCAAAGTCGGTTCTGCCTACAGATTCCTGAAACAGCGTATCGCCGCTGATCAGAACCTTATCTTTTGCGAAATAATAACAGCAGCTTCCGACGGTATGCCCCGGTGTTGCGATCACCTTTGCCGTCATACCTGCCAGTGTGATCTCCTCTCCATCCCTTACATAAACGTCCGGGATCACGGTCTCCGGTCTGCCACACTGTGCGGACAGATTTGTTTCGGCATTTTCACAAAGTGCCTTTTCCACATCCAACGCATAAATTTTAGCACCGGACAACTTTCGCAGCTCATTCGCACCCCAGATATGGTCAAAATGTCCGTGTGTCAGTAAAATACCGACGATCTGAAGTCCTGCCTTCTGCACCTGCTCATACAGATAGGCTCCCTGATCCGCAGGATCTACAAAAACAGCTTCTTTACTTCCTTCTTCATATAAGTAATAACAGTTTGTCTGGCACATGCCCAGCATGATTTTTCCGACCTTCATAAATTATGTGCTCCTTTTATTTGTCAGCCTGTCGTTCTCTCAATACTGAGAACGCTTTCAATATTATGCAGTTTATCGATCACTCTGTTCAGCTCTTCCTTGGAAGAAATCTCAAACGCTACATTCATCGTTGCAACGCCCTGTTTGCTCGTCCTTGTATTCATGCTCCGGATATCGATATTTTTCTCTGTCAAGGCTCTTGAAACATCTGCCAGCAGTCCGTTTCTGTTATTGGCATAGATCGTGATCTCCGCAAAGTATCTTCCTTTTCCGTCAATGGACTCATCCTGCCACTCTGCATCGATCAGGCGGCTCCTTTCGATCTCCGGCAAGTTGATAATATTGACACAGTCTGTTCTGTGGATAGAAATACCTCTTCCTCTTGTTACAAAACCGATAATTTCATCTCCCGGTACCGGAGAACAACACTTGGAGAAACGGACAGCCACATCATGAATGCCCTTTACAACAATACCGTTTTCCGTCTTGGATCGTGGCAGCATCTGCTTGGCTGCTGCACTTTCCTCCACTGCCTTGATCACTTCCTCATCGGAAAGCTCCTTCGGATGGTCGCGGTCATACATTTCCTTCATCTTATTGATGATCTGGCCTTCCTTCAGACCGCCGTGCCCGAGTGCGGCAAGGACGGATTCCCAGTCACGGAATCCAAACTTTTTCATAATGGATTCCATATATTCCGGACGCATGATATCCACCTGATTGATCGCCTTTGCTTTGCAATAAGAAAGCAGAAGCTCACGTCCCTTGATGATATTATCGTCCTTCAATTCATTTTTAAACCATTGATTGATCTTATTTTTTGCCTGTGTCGATTTTACAACATTCAGCCAGTCACGGCTCGGCCCCTTGGAATTCTGGCTCGTTAAGATCTCCACACGGTCACCGTTGTTGATAACATAATCGATCGTCACAAGCTTTCCGTTGACACGGGCTCCGATCATCTTATTACCGACTGCGGAATGAATGCTGTACGCAAAATCGATCGGAGTAGATCCGGCAGGCAGGTTTTTGACATCACCTGTCGGGGTGAAACAATATACACTGTCAGAGAACAGATCCAGATCGCTCTTGAGCAGATTCATGAACTCTCTGTTATCCGACATATCTCTCTGCCACTCCAGAATCTGACGCAGCCAGGAGAGCTTTTCTTCTTCGGCCCCGGTATTGATCTTCTTACCATCGGAAGCCTCTTTATATTTCCAGTGCGCGGCAATACCATATTCTGCCGTCTTATGCATTTCATAGGTGCGGATCTGGATCTCGAACGGCTGACCGGAAGAACCGATCAGTGTCGTATGCAGCGACTGGTACATATTCGCCTTTGGCATGGCGATATAATCCTTAAATCTGCCCGGGATCGGTTTGTACATTTCGTGGATCACACCAAGTGCCGCATAACAGTCTTTGACCGTATCCACGATAATACGGACAGCAAAAAGATCGTAGATCTGATCGATCGTTTTATTCTGATTCTTCATCTTCTTATAAATACTGAAAAAATGCTTGACTCTGCCATCGATCTTTGCCTTGATGCCCGCACGTTCAATATGCGCACTGACCTCATCTACGATATTCTGTACATATCTCTCACGTTCTACTTTTCTGACCGCGATCTTATCCACCAGATCATAATATACATCCGGCTGTAAATATTTCAGTGACAGGTCATCCAGCTCGACCTTTACCTTCATGATACCAAGACGCTGTGCGATCGGTGCGTAAATGTCCATGGTTTCTCTGGCTTTTTCCTGCTGCTTCTCCGGTGTCATATGCTTGAGGGTACGCATATTATGCAGTCTGTCGGCAAGTTTGATGATGATAACACGGATATCCTTTGCCATGGCGAGAAACATCTTACGCATGTTTTCCGCCTGCAGATCCAGCTTGTCGCCCTGATACTGCAGCTGTCCCAGCTTTGTCACACCATCAACGAGAAGTGCCACATCGTCACCGAATTCTGCCCGGATCTGATCTGTCGTCATGATCGTATCTTCCACAACATCATGCAGAAGTCCTGCCGCGATCGTCTCCTTATCCATTTCCAGATCTGCCAGTATGATTGCAACACAAAGCGGGTGGATAATGTATGGCTCTCCGGATTTTCTTGCCTGATCCTTATGTGCATCATTCGCCACCTTATAGGCACGCTCGATCAGCGAAATATCATCACTCGGATGGTATCTTCTCACACGCGTGATCAGATCCTGATACAGTTCCTCCGGTGTTTTGTATTCCGCCATAGCTTCAATATGACCATCATCAAATACCAATTCAGTTTTTTTCTGTTCTTCAGCCTTTGTCAATTCTCCCACTATATCGCCCACTCAGTCTTCTCTTTGATTTGAACCGAAAGCCGCTTTTCTTCAGCCACCAGTCCATAATATTATATTATTATTTGACATTTTCGTCAATAATCGTCGATTTGTATGGGAGATATCTATGGACTTATAAGCTATAAAAATAAGAGATCCAAACCTGATATGATAATATCACAATCAGTTGGATCTCTTTTTACATCGTTCCCTTTTAATTACTTATCTCCTGTCTCCGAAGTACTGTAGTTTTGAAATGAAAAGTGCTACTTCGTCATAGATCAGATTAAATTCTCTGTCATTCCTGCTGCTGATCATTTCTTCCAGTTCTGCCATCTTACGTTTTCGTTCTACGTTTGAAACAGCCATCTTGCCCGTGCCTGCTGGCTTTTCTTCCATTCCGTATCTGCTTTCCGGTTCATGTGTCAGAAAATCAATGACCGGAATTTTCAATGCCTCTGCAATCCTGTTGGTATAATCCAGACTGATCGACTGTTTACCACGTTCTATTGCACTCAGATAAGAAGAAGAGATATCAGCCATCTCCGCCAATTGTTCCTGGGTCAGATTCTGTTTTGTTCTTTCCAGCTTAATCCTCAGACCAATCTGCTCTTTATTCATTGCATCCGCTTACCTTTCCTATTACTACTACTATTTTAATAGAAGAGTTCCAGAATATACAATGAACAATAATGTTGTTTTCATTCATTATTATGGAGTTTATCCACTATAACATAAATTATACAGGTGATAATCAATTATCTGACCTGATAACCGCCCCACTCTACCACAGTAAAACCGATTCTCTCCGGAGCACTAAGGTTCTGCGCCGGGATCTCCACTGCTTCACCCACTGACTTCCACGCCATAAATACCCGCAGCAGCGTGTCCGGAGCCGGATCAACCGAAAGCTGCGCTGTCTGCGCGTAAACACGCGCTATCGCGCTCTCTCATCTGCTTACGCAGATGGTTTGCTCGTTAAAACCGCAATAAAAACAAATGCCTGCCATTAGGCAGGCGCTTGTTTTTATCTTTGCGGTTTGCTATAACCTGCTACGCAGGTTATTTGGTCGCACATTTGCTTCGCAAATATGTGACAAGTATTACATCATTCCCATGCCCGGGTTACCGGCTGGCATAGCCGGAGCATCTTCTTTGATGTTTGCTACAACAGATTCTGTTGTAAGCAGTGTAGATGCAACGCTTGTTGCGTTCTGCAGAGCACTTCTTGTAACCTTTGCAGGATCCAGAATACCTGCATCTACCATATTTACATATTCATCCTTCAGTGCATCGTAACCGACGCCAACTTCGGATTCTTTTACTTTATTGATGATAACGCTGCCTTCCAGACCTGCGTTTGCTGCAATGTGGAACAGTGGAGCTTCCAGTGCTTTCAGAACGATCTGTGCACCTGTCTTCTCATCACCTTCCAGCTTATCTGCCAGCTTAGCAACTTCTTTGGAAGCGTGGATATAAGCAGATCCACCACCTGAGATAATACCTTCTTCTACTGCTGCTTTTGTAGCTGCAAGTGCATCTTCCAGACGAAGTTTTGCTTCTTTCATTTCTGTTTCTGTTGCTGCACCAACACGGATGACTGCAACACCGCCAGCTAACTTAGCAAGTCTTTCCTGTAATTTCTCACGGTCGAAATCAGATGTTGTCTCTTCTACCTGTTTCTTAATAGAAGCGATACGTGCTGCAATAGCATCCTTGCTGCCTTCGCCGTCTACGATCACTGTGTTCTCTTTCTGAACCTTAACGGATTTTGCACGACCGAGCTGTTCCATTGTTGTATCTTTCAGTTCCAGACCAAGCTCAGAGCTGATTACCTGACCACCTGTCAGAATCGCGATATCTTCAAGCATTGCTTTTCTTCTGTCGCCATAACCCGGAGCCTTAACAGCTACTACATTGAATGTACCACGCAGTTTGTTGACGATCAGTGTTGTAAGTGCTTCGCCTTCTACATCTTCAGCGATGATCAGAAGCTTTGCTCCACTCTGTACGATCTGCTCCAGAAGTGGAAGGATCTCCTGAATATTGGAAATCTTCTTATCTGTGATCAGGATGTATGGATTATCCAGAACTGCTTCCATCTTATCCATATCTGTTGCCATATATGCGGAAATATAACCACGGTCGAACTGCATACCTTCTACAAGGTCAAGCTCTGTCATCATGGTCTTGCTTTCTTCAATTGTGATAACACCGTCACCGGAAACCTTTTCCATAGCATCTGCTACCAGATTACCAACTTCTTCATCACCTGCGGAAATTGCAGCAACCTTTGCGATATGCTCTTTACCGTTTACCTTAGAGCTCATCTTCTTGATTGCTTCTACTGCACAGTCAGTTGCTTTCTTCATACCTTTACGAAGGATGATCGGGTTCGCACCTGCTGCCAGATTCTTCATACCTGCATTGACCATAGCCTGTGCCAATACGGTTGCTGTTGTAGTACCATCACCTGCTACATCATTTGTCTTTGTAGCTACTTCTTTTACAAGCTGTGCGCCCATGTTTTCAAAAGCATCTTCCAGCTCGATCTCTTTTGCGATCGTTACACCATCGTTTGTGATCAGCGGTGCACCGTATGATTTATCCAGAACTACGTTTCTTCCCTTCGGTCCGAGTGTTACTCTGACTGTATCTGCCAGCTGGTTTACACCGGCCTCTAAAGCTGCTCTTGCTTCTGCTCCGTATTTAATTTCCTTTGCCATTTTAAATGACCTCCTTACAATCTGTTTTCCTTTTCCGTTTCTGCCTGCTTACTGTTCAATTACAGCAACAATATCATTCTGACGAACTACGATATATTCTTCTTCCTCAAGCTTCACTTCTGTTCCCGCATATTTAGAATAGATAACCTGATCGCCGGGTTTCACTTCCATCTTGACTTCTTTTCCGTCTACAACACCGCCCGGGCCAACTGCGATAACTTCTGCCTGCTGTGGTTTTTCCTTATTCTGTCCCGGTAATACAATACCTGACTTTGTTGTTTCCTCTGCTACAAGTTGTTTTAATACAACTCTGTCTCCAAGTGGTACTAATTTCATAAAAATTGCCTCCTTCTATTCTTCATTACAATATCATTCTTTTTCTTTTGTTAGCACTCAATTACTTCGAGTGCTAATCACTGTGATTATATTAGTTTTTTCAGAGTCAATATGCAACTTTATCCAACTCTGTTTTCCTATCTTTTTTCTAGCGTTTTTGTTATGTTTGCTCTTATTTTCTCATTTTTCCATTATTTTATAAAATAAATATAAAATAATGCAGACAGAAAGCCTGTTGTACACTATTTATTTTCTTCATTATAAGAGTCCCATATGTGCCATGGCATTCCAGATGCCATCTTCGAAAATATCGGTCGTCACATAGTCTGCGATTTCTTTCGCCGGTTCTGTCGCATTTCCCATTGCAATACCGCAGCCTGCGAACTGCAGCATATCCACATCATTGATACTGTCTCCCACTGCAATAGTATCTGCACGGTCAATTCCCAGAAGCTCACAGACACGTCTGATCCCGGATGCTTTCGTATACCCCTTTGGGACAATCTCCCCAATATTGTCATAGTGCAACAAAATCTGGAAATTCTTTTTTGCCGCTTCGATCACTTCATGCGCACGCTGCGGCGGTACCTGGATACTGACCTTACTGGCTCTGATCTTGCAGCTGTCCTTTGGTACCGGGATAAAGTGTCCGGGGATCATCGTACGGATCGCATCGATATACCAGTCATCGATCGCATTACCGATCGTATTTTCATCATAATAAATATACTCCGTCCCCTCCAGAATATACATGGTTTCTGTCCGCTGCAATACCGGGAGGATATCATCAAGCACTTCCTGCCGCATCTCTTCCGCAAAAAGCAGCTTTCCCTGATAATCCGCATACATACCGCATGCTGCCACAACTCCGTCAAATCCGATATCAAGGATCGGTGTTTTGGGTACCATGACACGGCTGCGTCCTGTACAGACAAATGCCAGATGCCCGTTTTCACGGATTTTTGCGATTGCCCGGATCGTACTCTTTGGAACATTCTTTCCCTGTTTAAATAATGTGCCGTCCACATCAAAAAATACTGCTTTTCTTTCGTTCATCTTCTTACCCACGAAAACGCCGGAGCTTTGATAAGTTCCGGCGTTTCTTCCTTTTTATTTTTCTAATCTTGCCCTGTATCCGGGTGCATTTTTGAGTTCAAACTTATTATTGAACATTTCGTATTCCGCATCCGGCAGAAGCTTTCTGATCGACTGTTCCACATTTGTTTTATAAACAATACCGCAGGCAACGGATGGAGCAATCTTCGGATCCTCGAAGCTTTCACATTTCTCCTGCATTCTCCTGCAGTACTCTTCCGCTTCTCCGTCCTCTGCCATCGGGATCAATATATTAAACAGATCACCGCCGCACCTGGCGATCACATATTCATCTTTTGCCTCATCCTTTATAATAGAAGCAACGGTCCGGATCAGACGATCACTTTCTTCATCTCCGAATTTGTCATTGACATATTTCCAGTCATTGATATTGGCACATATAATTGCTACCGGTACAATCTCCGCACGTTCAAGCACTGTGATCCGGCTGTCAAAATAGGTGCTGTTTAAAAGACCTGTAAGTGCATCCTTCTTTTCGCCATGCTTTACCTGATACTGCTCTTTTTCAAGACGTCTTTCCAGTTCATCCGCATACATGGACGTCTCAATGCTCTGGTATGTATTTTCTGCCAGTCTCGTGAGCTGGGTCACGATCGCATTAACAAAATCCTCTGCTTCTTTTGTACAGACTTCTTCCTCTTTTACATATAAATGACCGATCGTTCTGCCATAGACTTTAATCTTATGCCCAGGCTCATTTACCACATCCGGCTTAAACCCGATAAAATTGCCGACGCTGACAGCCTTTTCTCCATGCCTGTGTACGAGCAGAAAGCTCAGTCCGCTGACATGTGCTGCAGCCT
>ULWF01052403.1_pt1 | contig 12413 bp, 6 predicted proteins | sample 1960081 | NCBI WGS metagenome assembly ULWF01 (sample SAMEA4835805, study PRJEB28245) | human gut metagenome | biome: gut microbiome; material: fecal sample | place: Denmark | collected 2008
CCGCCAATATGGCTGCGTCTTTCTACTACAAGGCATTTTTTACCTTGCTTCTTAGCTTCGTACGCAAATATGCTGCCAAATAATCCGCTTCCCACTATTAAATAATCATATTTCATTCTATTGATGTTCCTTGATTTTAAAATTTATGATAACAATAATATTGATGTTGTCTTGCTTAATAAAATATTAAAGTTTTTATTTGCTGTTTTGCTATTTAATATGCACCTTTACATTGCAGGACTATTTTTACCGTCCTCCATAACAGCATTGTATCGAGCCATACACTCCAGTTGCGCACATACCAAATGTCAAGCTGTATCCTTTGTTTGTAATCTGTATCGCTTCTGCCACTAACCTGCCACATACCAGTGATACCCGGTTTTACCATCAGGTAGTCGTTAATGTATTCCCCATACCTTATCATTTCATCCTTAATTATGGGACGTGGGCCTACAAGGCTCATTTCGCCTTTCAGTACGTTAAATATCTGCGGCAGTTCGTCTAAGCTTGTTTTTCTAAGGAATGCCCCGCTCTTGGTTATTCTCGGGTCGTTTTTAAGTTTAAAGTCTTTTTCCCATTCTGCTTTTGCTTTAGGGTCTGTTTTTAATAGCTGTTCTAAACGCTCTTTGGCGTCTACGCACATGCTGCGGAATTTATAGCAGTTAAATTCTTTGCCGTTTTTGCCTATACGCCTGTGTTTAAAAATTACCGGCCCCGGTGAGTCTTTGTATATCCATAAGGCGATAATAATTAATATCGGCGATATTGCTATGGTGCCGGTTATAGTTAGTACATAGTCAAAGATTGTTTTTATCCATCTGTTTATTGACCTTGCAAGGTTGTTTTTAAGCCTTAACAGCATTATCTTTTCGTTAAACAGGCTTTCTGCTTCTATGCCGCCCATTGGTACGCCTACAAGGTTTGGTATTACCCCCATGCTTTTTACTAAGGGCTGTACTTTGTAGATTAGTTTTGTCAGTTTGCCTTGTTCTAAGCCCGGTGCTGCTATAAAAACGTGGTTTATTTTATACTTTGCTATTACTTGTTCAGCTTCGCTGAATTTACCTAGTACAGGGTAGTTTTCAAGTATGCCTTTTTCTACTTGATTGTCTTCTAATAAACCGATTATTTTATAACCCATACCGGCGTCGTTTATAATGCCCTGCACTAACAGTTCTGCTGTTTTGCCTGCGCCTATTATTAATACAGGTATTTGCAGAAGCTGGTATTTTTCAAGTATCTTTTTAACGATATAACGAAATACTACAAGCATTATAAAGCTCAATATCCAGAATACTGCAATGAACATTCTACTGGTTGAGCCAGCTATGCGCGCTATATAGAGTAATATGATGATGCTTGTAACAGCGTAGCAGCTTGTAATAAAGAGTTTTTGGATTATCTGCCAGAACTGCGCGCGGCGGTTATAGAGCTGTTCAATATTTAAGAAGATTAAATAAAGTAACGGGAAAACTACCCAGAAGTTAAGCCAGGAAATATGCAGCTTGCTGTTACCGGTATAGAAGTTACGGAAGTTAAAGGCAAGTTCTTCTGCACATACTATGGCGATGTAATCAACACAAATTAATACAAACGGTAGAATGATATTGGTATACTTATTTATTTTTTGCAGATTTTCTGCCACGGTTATCCCTCTTAGGCTTTATTAATTGTAATATAATTTATAATTTTATTTTACATTATTTTATAATGTTATTTTACCATACCTTTACCCCCCCGCAAGACATTTCGGTTAGAGTAAGTCTAACTTTTACTGGTCTTGGTGAAACTTTATCCCTGCCGGTAGGTTAGCGCGGCAACGTAGTTTCGCATAAACACGCATTATCGGTGATGCGTGACAGCTACTTTTTATCTTTTTTTAAAGGCAAACTAAAAATAGCAGCATTAGCCAGACAACTGCATACAAAAATTTCAATATACAATAAAACAATAACAGTAATAAACACGCTTTTTGAACGAAGTGAATAAGCGTGTATTACTGTTATTGCACTAAAATTATTGAAAAATTTTTGTGAGTTGTATGGTTAATGCTGCTATTTACTAAATATAATTATTGATTCACAAATTTTGCTCTTTAATAAATATGTTACATTGTCGTGTTTGCGCACGCAAATAGGAGCAACGTTTTGGCAAGCTGAACAGCAGCAGTTTCTGCAAGATTGCATTTTCTGTTTCTAATAGATGCCTCATCATAAACAAAACCACCCTGCTTACTCCAAACGGAATAAACAGGGTGGTTTACTTTACCTATTACAACTTATTAAGTTTTTCTGCTGTTATGCAGTAAAATCAATTATTAGTAGGCACGTTATTGTATTTTACTTTAACGTCGCGGTATCTGCTCATGCCGGTACCTGCCGGGATGAGTTTACCGATAATAACGTTTTCTTTAAGTCCGAGCAGCGGGTCAACCTTGCCTTTAATAGCTGCGTCCGTAAGTACACGGGTGGTTTCCTGGAAGGAAGCCGCAGACAGGAAGGAATCGGTTGCCAGAGATGCTTTGGTAATACCCAGAAGAATCGGATGGCCTTCTGCCGGCTGTAAGCCGCGGTCAAGCATCTCGCTGTTCTGTTCTTCAAATTCACCGATATCAACATATTCGCCCGGCAGCATCGTAGTATCGCCTGCTTCGTCGATACGTACTTTACGCATCATCTGGCGTACCATAACTTCAATGTGCTTGTCGTTAATTTCTACGCCCTGAGATTTGTAAACGCCGAGTACCTGCTGTACCAGGTAACGCTGGGTTGCACGCACGCCGCTGATGCGGATAATATCATGCGGATTGAGGGAACCTTCGGTAAGGCGATCGCCTTTTTCGATTTCCTGACCTTCGGCAACAGCAAGTTTTGCGCCGTACGGAATTGCATAAACTTCTTCCATGCCGTCTTTATCGGTAATGGTAATTTTACGCTGGCCGCCTTCTTCGGCAATATGCACAACGCCGGTGGTTTCTGCCAAAATACCCGGGTGTTTCGGTTTGCGTGCTTCAAACAATTCTTCAACACGCGGCAAGCCCTGGGTAATATCGTCGCCGCCTGCTACGCCGCCGGTATGGAACGTACGCATGGTAAGCTGGGTACCAGGTTCGCCGATTGCCTGAGCTGCAATGGTGCCAACTGCTTCGCCAACGTCAACATTTCTGTCGGTTGCAAGGTTGCGGCCATAGCATTTACGGCAAACGCCAACTTTAGATTTGCAGTTGAGCACGCTGCGGATTTTAACGGTTTCACGCAGGGCTGCAATTCTGTCTGCCATATCTTCGGTAACATAATCGTTGATATGATAGAGCACTTCGCCGTTTTCATCCAGAATATCTTCGGCAAGGTTACGGCCGACAATACGGTCACGCAGAGATTCGATAACCGTCTGTTTGTTCTTGCCTTCGGTAATAGCGCCGATTTCGATACCTTCGATAGCATTGTTGCGCACTTTCATTTCTCGGACAGTACCGTCTGCCAAAATTGCGTCAATCATTGCCTCGGTATAAGTATCTTTTGCATGTGCCAGCACTTCACCTTCTGCGTTAACAACATCTTCGGCAACTTCTTTGCCATCGAAGTGATGCATCAGGTGTTCTTTCATTACCTTGTTGGCATCTTCGCTGCTGATGTTAATCTGAACGGTTTCAGTTGCTTCGCCGTCCATATCATCGGTTGCATACAGGTTAACTTCAAGCACGTGGCCTGCAATAAGTTTATTGTAAATATCTTCCGTAATAACGGTATCTGCTTCGGCAATCAGTTCGCCGGTTACAGGGCTTTCAACGCCGGAAGCAAGGTTACGCCCGATAACGGTTTCGCGCAGTTTGTTCTGGCTTGCGCCAAGGGTTTGTTTGCACAAGCGGCTGCGTTCTTTAACAAGGTTAAAGGTTACAACATCGCAGTCATCTTCGCGTACAATAACATCCTGCGCAACGTCTACAAGGCGGCGGGTAAGGTAACCGGAGTCTGCCGTACGCAGTGCGGTATCTGCCAGGCCTTTGCGGGCACCGTGGGTGGAAATAAAGTATTCCAATACGGTTAAGCCTTCGCGGAAGTTTGCCTTGATAGGACGGTCGATAATACGTCCGGACGGGTCGGCCATAAGGCCGCGCATACCTGCCAGCTGACGGATCTGCTGGGTGTTGCCGCGGGCACCGGAGTCTGCCATCATGTTCAGGGAATTGAACTTATCCATGGTAGCGCTCATCAGTTTTGCGGTAACATCATCAGTTGCCTGGCTCCAGATTTCAATAACCTTGCGGTAACGTTCGTCCTCGCTCATTAAGCCGCGGCGGAACATACGCTCTGTTTTATCAATCTGTTTTTCGGCGTCAGCCAAAATCTGCTGTTTTTCTTTCGGGATTTTAATATCGGATACGGCAATGGAAATACCTGCCTTGCAGGCGTTATCATAACCGTTCTTTTTAACAATATCAAGAATTTCGGCAGTACGCAGGTTGCCAAACAGCTTGTGTGCTTTGGCAACAAGGTTGCCCAGTTCTTTTTTGTTGATAAGTTTGCTTAAATGCCAAACCTTAACTTCTTCGCCGGCAGCATTCTTTTCGGTTTCCTGATGGAAGTACTGCAGTTCTTTCGGCAGGTCTTCGTTAAACATGATATTGCCCGGCGTAGTGGTAACAAGGCTTACGCCTTCGTTCTTTTCTTCGCCGTAAATATCTTTGTTAGGTACATAAACCTGAATGCGTGCCTGCAAATCAACAACCTTATGGAAGTATGCCAGCATAGCTTCATTAATGCTGCTGAAGCGCATGCCTTCGCCTTTGGCTCCTTCTTTCACCATGGTGATGTAATAAGAGCCCAGAACCATATCCTGGGTAGGTACGGCAACAGGTTTGCCGTCTTTCGGTGCCAGAATGTTGTTAACAGAAAGCATCAGAATTCTTGCTTCTGCCTGTGCTTCCGCAGAAAGCGGCAGATGCACTGCCATTTGGTCACCGTCGAAGTCGGCGTTGAATGCTGTACATACCAAAGGATGCAGCTTAATTGCACGGCCTTCGGTAAGGATAGGCTCGAATGCCTGAATACCGAGTCTGTGCAGCGTCGGTGCACGGTTAAGGAACACAGGATGTTCTTTAATTACTTCTTCCAAAACGTCCCAAACTACATTGTTGGCGCGTTCTACCATGCGTTTTGCATTTTTGATATTGGTTGCCTGTCCGCTCTGAACAAGGCGTTTCATTACAAAAGGTTTAAACAGCTCCAGTGCCATTTCCTTCGGCAGGCCGCACTGGTGCATTTTAAGTTCCGGACCTACAACGATAACGGAACGGCCGGAGTAGTCAACACGTTTACCCAAAAGGTTCTGACGGAAACGGCCCTGTTTGCCTTTCAGCATATCAGAAAGGGATTTCAGCGGGCGGTTGCCCGGGCCGGTTACCGGACGGCCGCGGCGGCCGTTGTCGATAAGGGCATCAACTGCTTCCTGCAGCATGCGTTTTTCGTTGCGTACGATAATATCCGGCGCGTTAAGTTCAAGCAAGCGTTTCAAACGGTTGTTACGGTTAATAACGCGGCGGTACAAATCGTTAAGGTCGCTTGTTGCAAAGCGTCCGCCGTCCAGCTGAACCATCGGGCGCAGTTCAGGCGGAATAACCGGTACAACATCCAGAATCATCCATTCCGGACGGTTGCCGGATTTCAAGAAGGCTTCGCAAACTTCCAGGCGGCGTACAGCGCGGATTTTGCGCTGGCCGCTTACTTCTTTCAGTTCTGCGCGCAATTCTGCGGTAAGCTTGGGCAGGTCAATTTCCTGTAATAAAGTTTTAATTGCCTGAGCGCCCATGCCTACTTTAAATGCACTGCCATATTTATCACGGTTTTCAATATATTCGCTTTCGGTCAGCAGCTGTTTTTTAGTCAGCGGAGTGCTGCCCGGGTCTAATACAATGTAGTTGGCAAAGTACAGTACTTTTTCCAGAGAACGCGGGGAAATATCAAGAATTAACCCCATGCGGCTCGGAATACCTTTGAAATACCAGATATGGGATACAGGTGCAGCCAGTTCAATATGGCCCATACGCTCACGGCGTACTTTGGCACGGGTTACTTCAACGCCGCACTTGTCGCAGATAATGCCTTTATAGCGGATTCTTTTATATTTGCCGCAATGGCATTCCCAGTCTTTGGTAGGCCCGAAAATTCTTTCGCAGAACAAACCGTCACGTTCCGGTTTTAAAGTTCTGTAATTGATGGTTTCCGGTTTTTTTACTTCGCCATAGGACCAAGCCCTGATTTGCTCCGGTGAAGCCAGACCGATACGCATAGATTCAAAATTATTTACGTCTAACAAGAACCGATCGCTCCCTTCTATTCCATATCTTCACTGGCGGCGTCATCCGCATCTTTTGCTTCCATATTCATGTTGCCAATATCGGCAATCAAATCAAAATCGGGGTCTTCCGCTGCGCTGTCATCACTGTCAGTGGTGTAGTCATCCTGTACAATCTCCGTGTTAGGAGCTTCGGGAATTGCACCGTCGATGTCAAGGTCCAGCTTGCGGGCTGTTTCGTTAATATCGTCGTCGGTATCACGCAGGGAAATTTCTTCTTCGTCCTCGTTGAGCACTTTAATGTCAAGGCCGATGGACTGAAGTTCTTTAATAAGTACCTTAAAGGATTCCGGAACACCAGGTTCAGGAACGTTTTCGCCTTTAACAATGGCTTCGTAGGTTTTAACACGGCCGACAACATCGTCGGATTTTACGGTTAAAATTTCCTGCAAAGTATAAGCTGCGCCGTATGCTTCCAGCGCCCAAACTTCCATTTCGCCGAAACGCTGGCCGCCGAACTGCGCCTTGCCGCCGAGAGGCTGCTGGGTAACAAGGGAGTACGGGCCGGTGCTGCGGGCATGGATTTTATCATCAACAAGGTGATGCAGTTTGAGCATGTAAGTTAAGCCGACGGTAACTTTGTTATCGAACGGTTCGCCGGTACGGCCGTCATACAGCGTGGTTTTGGCGCTGCGGTCGATACCTGCAAGGTCAAGCGCATCATTAATGTCTTTTTCGTGAGCGCCGTCAAATACCGGCACGGAAATCTGCACTGCTTTAATGCTCTTATCGCCGAATTTACCGATTTCAACGGTTTCAGGGATGCCGTATTTTTCAACGTCATAGCCAACACCGGTCAGACGTTCTACAAGGCCTTCGGCATTGTTTTCAATCTGCATGCCGAGTGCACGTGCTGCCCAGCCAAGATGGTTTTCCAGAATTTGTCCGATGTTCATACGGGAAGGTACGCCCAACGGATTCAGCACAATCTGTACCGGTTCGCCGCTCGGCAGGAACGGCATGTCTTCGCGCGGCAGAATACGGGAAATAACGCCCTTGTTGCCGTGGCGGCCTGCCATTTTATCGCCGACGGAAATTTTACGTTTCTGTGCAATATGTACGCGAACCTGTTCGTTAACTCCCGGAGGAAGTTCGTCGCCGTTTTCGCGGGTAAATACTTTTACGCTGACGATTTTACCTGCTTCGCCATGCGGAACACGCAGCGAGCTGTCGCGTACTTCGCGTGCTTTTTCGCCGAAGATGGCGCGCAGCAGGCGTTCTTCTGCTGTAAGTTCGGTTTCGCCTTTCGGAGTTACCTTGCCAACAAGGATATCGCCCGGGCGTACTTCCGCACCAATGCGGATAATGCCGCGTTCGTCAAGGTCTTTCAATGCTTCTTCCGATACGTTCGGAATATCGCGGGTAATTTCTTCTTCGCCAAGTTTGGTGTCGCGGGCATCGCAGTCGTATTCTTCAATATGAATGGAAGTAAATACGTCGGCCTTAACCAAATCTTCGCTAAGAAGAATAGCATCTTCGTAGTTGTAGCCTTCCCAAGGCATGTAGGCAACAATTACGTTGTAGCCAAGCGCAAGTTCGCCATGGTCGGTTGCAGGGCCGTCTGCCAATACCTGCCCTTTAACAACCTTGTCGCCTTTGTAAACAATCGGGCGCTGGTTAACGCAGGTACCCTGGTTGGAACGTTTAAATTTCAATACGCTGTATTTATCTACGCCGCCGTCATCTTTGCGGATAACGATTTCATCACCGGTAACGCGTTCTACAACGCCGGCATTTTTAGCCAGAATGCATACGCCGGAGTCAACGGCAACTTTATATTCCATACCGGTACCAATGATAGGAGCCTGAGTGCACAGAAGCGGCACTGCCTGACGCTGCATGTTGGCACCCATAAGAGCACGGTTCGCGTCATCGTTTTCAAGGAACGGAATAAGCGCGGTAGCGATAGATACAACCTGTTTCGGCGAAACGTCCATGAAGTCCACCTGGTCAGGAGGCAGAGAAAGTACTTCGTTCTGGTAACGTGCGGTTACACGTTCGCCTTCAAAGTAGCCTTCGTCATCCAAAGGTTCGTTCGCCTGAGCGATAATGTAATTATCTTCTTCATCAGCGGTAAGATAAATAATTTCATCAGTTACGCGCTTGTTTTCTTTATCAACACGGCGGTACGGGGTTTCCATAAAGCCATATTTGTTAATAACAGCAAAGGTAGAAAGAGAACCGATAAGGCCGATGTTCGGACCTTCAGGGGTTTCAATCGGGCACATACGGCCATAGTGGGAATGGTGTACGTCGCGGACTTCATAGCCTGCACGTTCACGGCTCAAGCCGCCGGGGCCCAGTGCGGAAAGACGGCGTTTATGGGTCAGCTCGGCCAGCGGGTTGTTCTGGTCCATAAACTGGGAAAGCTGGCTGCTGCCGAAGAATTCTTTAATTGCAGCAACAACAGGGCGAATATTAATAAGCGCCTGCGGTGTGATAACATCAACATCCTGAATGGTCATGCGTTCTTTTACAACGCGTTCCATACGGGCAAGGCCGATGCGGAACTGGTTCTGCAAAAGTTCGCCGACACGGCGTACACGGCGGTTGCCCAAATGGTCGATATCATCGCCGGTGCCAAGGCCGTCCATCAGGTTCAGCAGATAACCGAAGGAAGCCATTACGTCTTCAACGGTAATGGTGCGGTGGTCTTCCGGAATATCGGAAGTGCAGATGATTTTCATCGGCTGTTCTTTCAGGCGGATGAAAACTTCTTTCAGGCCGGGGCCTGCAAAAATACCGCTTTCTTCAATTTTATCAATAACATTAAGGTCAATCTTTGTGCCTGCTTCAGCAATAATTTCACCGGTAGATACATCAACCAGCGGGTGATCCAGCACTTTATCCAGCAGGCGGCGGCGCCAGCCGAGTTTTTTGTTCAGCTTATAGCGGCCTACGCTGGCAAGGTCATAACGTTTGTTGTCAAAGAAGGTTGCTTCAATAAGTGCGGAGGCGTTTTCCAAAGTAGGAGGTTCGCCCGGGCGCAGCTTTTTATAAATTTCAATTAAAGCTTCTTCGCGGGTAGTTGTTGTATCCCTTTCAAGCGTTGCAGCAACGGAAGGATGATTATTAAAGAGCGCTAAAATATCTTCATTCTGGGTTAAACCCATGGCGCGCAGCAAAACAGTTGCCGGCAGCTTTCTGGTACGGTCAACACGTGCGTAAATAACGTCATTTAAGTCGGTTTCATATTCAATCCATGCACCACGGTTAGGAATGACTGTTGTACCATACATTTTTTTGCCGCTGGGGTCCATCGTAACAGCATAATAAACGCCCGGAGAACGTACCAGCTGGCTGACGATTACACGTTCGGCACCGTTGATTACAAAAGTACCGGTTTCCGTCATCAGCGGAAAATCGCCCATGAATACTTTAGATTCTTTAATCTCGCCGGTATCTTTATACAGAAGGCGCACGTTTACATTTAACGGCGCAGAATAGGAAGCATCGCGTTCCTTGCATTCTTCTACTGTATATTTAGGCTCACCGAGAGTAAAGCCTTCAAAGGAAAGTTCTAAATTACCTGTAAAATCTTTAATAGGAGAAATGTCATGGAAAATTTCGCAAAGACCTTCTCGCATGAACCACTCATACGATTTTCTTTGGATGTCAATCAAATGAGGCATTGGCAATACTTCATTGATTCTGGCATAACTGTACCGAGTCCTATTACCTACGGGAACCGGTTTAAACATGTAATCCCTCACCCCTTAATGTATATGTTGTCAGGCAGACTTAAACAAGCGCGTTTTTACCATGACAAAAAAAGCAAGGCTCCAAACAATATTCAGGACCTTGCATGTTGTCTTCGATGAACGCACCTCATCTAAATCCATATAAGCACGGTACGGTGCCCAACCACTGAACCCCCGGTACCGGTTGTCAATACCTGCAATCTACTAATGTTGTAGTATGATATGTTATCATATATTTCGCAATTTGTCAAATAAAATTCATTGTGAATAGTTATACTATTTACAATAAAATTGTTTTTTCTTCCAATTAGAAAAATGATAGGTATGCCCTTCTTCTAAATAAAAATCTGAATATAAAAATGTGATAATATCCATATCGTCAAAAATATCAAAAGGCCATTCGTCCCAATCTTCATATTTTTTCTTTTCGTTCATTTGAATACGTGGCAATATATTTTCCATCAAAAATTGTGATTCTTCCATAATTAAATATAATACTAATTCTTCAACAACACTATGTGCAATAAAACACTCCCCACTTGCAGCTTTATTTCTATAACTAACTACAACCATTTTTAAATAATATATAAAATCATAATCATAAAACATCTTAAACTGCTCTGGCAAACTTCCATCCAGCCAAGATGCATCCAGTTCTCCAATATGAGTACCTTTAGGTTTAGAAGACAAAGCTTCTAAATCTTGTTCAATATTATCTAACAATATATCGCTGCCAATGATAAAAGAAATTGCAACCTCGTTTCCAAATCTATCAGCTAAATCATTAGACCAAAGTTTGCTTTTTTTATACTCATTAATATCAATATCAAATCCCGATGAATCTTCTTGCAACGGCAAAGTATTCCAATTTAAAGCTTTACAAACGCCAATAATTTTATCTTTTCGAATTGACTCTCCTAATTCATATCTACTCCATGTCTTGGTACCAACTCCAGCTTTTTTCGCAGCTTCCTCAATTGTCAAACTCAATTCATTACGTCTGCCTCTAATTTTATTGCCTAATTCTATACTTCCTTTTAAAATTTTTGTACTCATAGTATCCCTTCTTTCTATTTTTGACCGGTCACCTTCGTGTCATTATATCATTTTTCTAATATCGTATCAAGTCTTTCAAAATATTATATATATTTTAAACATAACAAAACCTCCTTTGATTTTTATACAGCACTTAAACTGTATTTATTGCAACAAAGGAGGCTTTCTCATATTTATAAACTTTTTTATTTAATTTTTACAAACAACGTTTTACCATTTCCGGATTATTTATAGCAAGGTCTAAAAGACGACTCATAAATCCTGTATAACCTTTGCCGGTAGCCTTTGCTTTTTCAAGCGTAGCTGGTGATACACGCAAAGTAATTACAGGACGTCGACGTTCTGCCCTTTGCTTTTTAGCAAGCAGTGCCATTTGTTTTAACTGCTCCGGCGTAAGTTCAGGACATTCTTCATCAGTTACTACCGGACGACTGTCCAGCGCTTCCAATTCTTTTATTTGTTCCGCTGTAAGCGGCGTACCTTCATAAATCATCTTGCGTGTAATTGTCATAATATACCTCCGTTTCTGCCTCCGTGGCTTTTCTCGCTGAAATAATCCTTGTAGCATCGCCTCTGTCCGTATAAACAACAAACAGCACCTTACGAACTAACCCTAGCACGATGAACCTGTCTTCATCTGCGCTGTGTGCTTCGTCAAAATATTCAATACGGTTTATATCCTCAAATACATGCGCTGCTGTCTCAAAACTTATTCCGTGTTTTCTCTTGTTGATTTCGTTTTTCCGATCGTCCCACTCCATAGGGCGTCCACTGATTAACCTTTTCATATTTTAAGTATAACATTTTGTAATACTATAAGCAATACGCTATTTTATGATTTTAATGCGTAAATCAATTACAATAAAAGCCAAAAATATTACTGCAATTCTTAGTTACAGCTTTAATAAAAAAACACCTATAATACAGGTAAATAAAATAATCTATATTATAGGTATTTATGATAAATCCTTCAAGATTTGTTATAGAGCCAAATATGCAAAAAATCCGCTGCATTGCAGCGGATTTTTTATTGCCGTTAAGCAAAATTATTTAATTTCTACGGAAGCGCCAGCTTCTTCGAGTTTAGCTTTGAGAGCTTCAGCGTCAGCTTTGGAGATTTTTTCTTTAACAGCTTTCGGAGCTTCGTCAACGATAGCTTTAGCTTCTTTCAGGCCCAGGCCGGTTACTTCGCGAACAACTTTGATTACGTTGATTTTGCCAGCGCCAGCAGCGGTCAGGATTACGTCGAATTCAGTTTTTTCTTCAGCAGCAGCAGCGCCACCAGCAGCCGGAGCAGCAGCT
>ULWF01065148.1_pt1 | contig 12332 bp, 7 predicted proteins | sample 1960081 | NCBI WGS metagenome assembly ULWF01 (sample SAMEA4835805, study PRJEB28245) | human gut metagenome | biome: gut microbiome; material: fecal sample | place: Denmark | collected 2008
TCTCAAGCTGCACATTCGACCACTCACATATTGTCGCGCCAGATGGGCGCGACCGACCAGTATGGGAAACGATTTGTTTTCCCGATGCTGGTCTTTTTTGTTGCAAGAGGTTTCGCCTCTGCGGAGGCGAGTCGGGGGCTTTGCGGTCGCCCCCGACGCCCCTTCGCACTGCACTTCCATGTTTCTTGATTTTTCTCGTTGCAGGGGGAATCGCGCCTGCGGGCGCGACAAGGGGGCTTTCCGATCGCCCCCTTGACCCCTTCGGTTCACACTACCGTAGTTGGTTTTTATCGTTGCAAGGAGAATTGCATCCTCAACATCGCAGCGAAAACCATTATAGAGATAGCCGGAGGCTTTCCCCCTCACTTCTCCATCTCCATCACCCTCCGCTTAAACACCGCCCGCCCATGGTTCTTCTTGTCCGTGCGGAAGAGGCTCAGCGTCTTTTCCAGCACCGCAATGTCAATCGGCTTGGAAAGGTGCATGTCCATGCCCGCATCCATGCTTTGCTGGATGTCGTCCGCAAAGGCGTTCGCGGTCATGGCGATAATCGGAATCGTCCGGCCGACGGGGTTGTCGCTGGCGCGGAGGGCGCGCGTCGCTTCGTAGCCGTTCATCACAGGCATCTGCACGTCCATCAGGATAACGTCGTAGTCGCTGGGGCGGACGTGGTCGAACGCCTCCACCAGCTGCTTGCCGTCGCTGTAAATCGTGCAGGTCGCGCCCTGCATGTGCAGCAGTTCTTCCAGAATTTCCGCATTCAGCGGATTGTCCTCCGCGCAGAGCAGCCGCATCCCGTTCAGCACCGATGTGCCGTCCACGTTCCCGATATTGCCAAATTCCGTACGCAGTTTCGCCATCTCGTTCTCCAGATTGGAGAGGAAGAACGGCAGCGGCACAAAGCCGTCCAGCCCACAGGCGCTGATGATATCCAGCACTTCCTCGCGCTGCCCCGCCTGCATACAGAATACGAAACGGCTTCCCGGCGGCCTCGCGCATCTGGCGAACCAGAGGGCGCAGCATCTCCGGCGCGCGGTACTGGCAGGACAAAAGCACTACGTCCACATCCTCCTGCCGCAGAATGCTCACCGCGTCTTCAGGGCGCTCGACCGCCTCCGCCGTCACGGGTGTGTGTTCCAGCGCATCCTGCACGTCCGCCACGCGCCCCGGCGCATAGCCAACCAGCAGCAGGTGGCAGTCCTTCACCGTGTGCGCGCGGTCATCCGCTTGTGCGTCCACCTTGAACTCCAGCAGCACTTCGAAGCGGCTGCCTTCGCCCGGCGCACTCTCGACGTTAATCACGCCGCCCATCATGTCCACAATGCTCTTGCTTATCGCCATGCCCAGCCCCGTGCCCTGCACCTTGTTCGTCACGGAATCCTCCGCACGGGTGAACACGTCGAACAGGTGCTTCTGGAACTCCTCCGTCATGCCGATGCCGTTGTCCTTGACCACAAAGGCATATTTCACATACGAATGCCCGCTGCGGGACACCTCGCGCACGTCAAGGCTGATTTCGCCGCCCTGCTGGGTGTACTTGACCGCGTTGGACAGGATGTTCAGCAGCACCTGCCGCAGACGGGTCGCATCGCCGATGAAATTCTCGTGGTGAATCTGGCTCGCGCGGACGATAAAGTGCTGCCCGCGCTGGCGCGTCTGCGGGCGAATGATGGCTTCAATCTGCTCAATCTGCTCAGCAAGATTGACTTCATCCATGCGCAGCGTCACCGCGCCGCTCTCGATTTTGGACATGTCCAGCACGTCATTGATCAGCCCTAACAGATGCTCGCTGGATGTGTGCAGCTTGTCGATGTAGGCCTGCAGCTTCTCCGGATTGTTCAGGTCGTGCTGCATCAGGTTCGTCAAGCCGATGATAGCGTTCATGGGGGTGCGGATGTCATGGCTCATATTCGTCAGGAACGCCGTCTTGGATACGTTGGCGGATTCCGCCAGTTTCAGCGCATCCACCGCTGCCTGACGTGCCTGATCCAGCTCCGCGTTCGCCTGTGCAAGCGCCTGCGCGTTCTCCGTCTCCACGGCGTAGCGCTCCCGGTTCTGCATCGCCGTCAACAGGAAGTACATTGCCCCCACCGTCAGCAGCAGCAAGACGAAGAACGCAATGTTGACTATCAGCGTAATCGAATCCACCATTGCGCGCGCACCGGCAGCGACCTCCACCCCCGGCACAAGAAACAGCATCGTCCAGTCGCATCCAGTTAGGCGCTTCATGCACAAGAAATACTGTGTTTTGTCCACCAGCACATCGGTGCAGGTGAAATGATTGTCGGATGCTTCAAGTTCCGTCAGACAGTTATCAAAATTGCCCGCGTGCGGGTAGCGGAGCGTCCGCAGCGCTGGATAGATGTTCCGTCCCAGAAAGTTGATGTTCTCATCCGCCGCGTCGGAATACATCTTCACGCCGTCGCTGATGACGACATAGGTGCTGTTCTGCGTGTGAAATGCACTGCTGCGGAAGAACGGCGTCAGGCTGCTCATGCCCTTGAGCAGCACCAGATGCGTGATGCGGATGCTCTTTTCCCCCATCGCAACCGTCAGCGGCTGCATGATGGGCAGGGAAAAGACCATTTGATTTTCATCGCCGCCCTTGCCGCGAATAAGGAAACACTGTCGCCCCGTCATGCCAAGCGTATCGGCAAATTCGCAGGGCATCCGCTCTCCCGCCGCGTTAATCAGGTTTCCGCTTTCGTCAATCGCAAGGAATCGCAGGGCGCTGTCCTGCGACATCAGCTGATTCTGTGTCGCCTGAAGCAGCTGCACGAGTGCCTCCTGTGTCGTCGGGGCGTAGAAAGCTACGGACCTATCCATTACGGTCAGGAAATCCCACTGCTGTTCCAGCGTGATGGACAGCTTCTCGTACATTTGCGACGTAATTTCCGTCAGCTGATTTTGGCTTTCGCGATAGAGTTCTTCGCGCGTATAGCGGGTGAAAAAGCGCATCCCAAGGAAAATGAGCGCAAATAAAACAACGCCGACCAGCACCAGCATCGGCAGTTTGCTGTGGGTCAGGCGCTGGCGAATCGACGCTTTCGCAGCCTTCATGCGCTCATCCCCCTGCGTCATGTGTTTTCCGCGCCTCCAAACGGGCACTGCCGCTTTTCCCCGCAGCGCCCGTGCAGACAGATGGACAATATCATCTTTATTATACCATTGAGGACATTCCATGTCAAGGCACAAAGAAGCGGCGATGTTCATTTTCCACCGCCGCCGAGGGATTATTCCGTCCAGCTGTACACCCATTCGCCCTGCTGGTTGATATACCCGCGTTGGGTCGTGCCGTCGTCCTGCTCGACCACAACATACGCCAATGCGCCGACAAAATCCACCGCATACGAAATCGGCAGCGTCGTCAGCAATTCGCCGCGCTCGTTGATGTAATTGTACAGCCCGGTTTCCGGGTCTTGCACCAGCAGGACGCCGGAGAAGTAGTGGTCATCCATCGGCAGTTTTTCCGGCAGCCACCATTTCGCTTCGCTGATGATTTCACCCTGCATGTTCACCACGCCGCAGCGATAGTCATCCTTGGTGTTCGTCTGATAGATGCACAAGCCGTTTTTCTCCGGTCTCCAAAACTCCGCAAGATTCGGCACTTGCAGCGTGAACAGTTCGCCCTGCTCGACGTGGCACATCGTCAGTCCGCCGTTTTCCGCCGGAAGCACATAATAGCCGTTCTGCGTATGCCGGTCATACGGTGCGCTCGTGCGCATCAGCACATTGCCTGCGTGGTCGATGATGCCCCATTCCTCCTCGGAAAATTTCACTGCCGCATAGCCGCCGCTGAAATCCTCCGCCTCCGCAAACTGCGGCGCAATCACCACTTCGCAAGCCGTGTTGCAGTAGCCGACCCGCCCGTTTTCATCTGCCACCGCAATCAGCCCTTCGCTGACGCAGGGGTCATATATATTTGCAAACTGCATTCCGTCCGGCAGCGGCGTTTCCTCCCCGGCTTCATTCAGCAGATAGCATTCCTGAATGACATAGTTTTCATCCTCCGTGTAAACCGCCGCGTAGCCATCACAGAAATTCGCACCCCTATCATAAGCCCCATAGCGGTAGGGAATCACCAGCTTGCCCGTGTCGCGGCTGGCATAGCCCCACTGGGCATAGTAGTCATCATTCGCTACGGCAATCAGACGGCTGTCCGAAGCCATCTCGCGCACGAGCGCCCATTGCAGCCCGCTGTATACCCCGTTGGTCGGGTCAAAAAAGCCCGCTCTTTGGTCTATTTCCGATTCTGCACCGTAATATTCCATGACAATCCAAACATTGCTGAAATAATCAACCAGCGGATCTTCCGTATCTTCCAGCAGTCGAATTTCACCCGTCCGGCTGACAAACCCCTGCCTGTCGCCCTGCTGAATCCACGCATAATCCTCTTCTGCGAAGAAAATCGACGTCTCATCAAACTGCGGCGGAATCACCCAATTCCCCGCTTCGTCGATATGCCCCCACAAGCCGTTATCGCCCTTCGCGCTGTACAAATACCCCTCCGCCGACGCGCAGCCCAGCAGCATCAGCAGGCACAGCAGCCCGCACAGCAATTTCTTCATGCGTTTTCCCTCCTTATTCCGTCCAGCTGTACACCCATTCGCCCTGCTGGTTGATGTAGCCGTATTGGGTCGTGCCGTCGTCCTGCACCACTCCCACATACGCCAGCTTGCCGTAGAACTGCGTCACAAAGCTGAATTGCAGCGGAATCGCCAGTTCGCCGCTTTCGTTCAGATACCCGCTCAGCTTCGTGCCGTCCGTATCGTACACTGCCTGCAAGCCCGACGGGAAATACACGTCCGGCTGGTCGTATTCCGGGAATGTCCACTTCGCTTCGCTGATGATTTCGCCCTGCATGTTCACCCAACCGCAGCGGCGCTGTCTGCCCTTCTCCACGACGTACATGCACAAGCCGTTTTCTTCCGGCGTCCACAGCCGCACGATATTTTCGCCTTGCAGGGTGAACAACTCCTCGCCCGCCACGCTGTACATCGTGAAGCTGTGTTCGCCCGTCGGCAGCACATAGCAGCCGTGACGGACGTGGGCATAGTGCGTATCCGTCGTGCGCATCACAACATTCCCCGTCCGGTCGATGACGCCGCAAGTGCCGTCGGTCAATTCAACCTCCGCATAGCCATCCTCAAACTCGAAGGTATACGCGAACTGCGGTTCAATCACCACTTCACCGCTCGTATTGCAATAGCCGTATAAGCCGTTTTTGTCCACCACCTCAAACAGCCCGCCGCTAATCACGGTATCGCAGTTCGCCGCATTGATGCCCTCCGGCAGGGGATATTCCTTCCCCGTTTCGTCCAGCAGCAGCGTCTGCACAATGTTGTAATCATCGTCCCAGAATGTGACAACGGCGTACCCATCATAAAAATTGGAACCCATGTTGTCCGAATCATACTTCGCCGGAATCACCATTTCGCCCGTATCGCGGCTGACATAGCCCCACTTGCCGGTTTCGTCTGCCACGGCAATCAAGCGGCTGTTCGACTCCCTATGATTCACGCCCCGCCACTTCAAGCCGCTGTAAACACCGCTCTGCACATCAAAGAAGCCTTCCAGCCATTCCGTGCCGAGACTGTTTTTCCCCGTCGCCTTCTTGTATAGCAGCCAAATGCCCGTTTCGCGTCCGCCGTAATAGAAGCCATCATAGCCGCTGTCTGTCACTACATTCTCATCCAGTAGCAGCACAATTTCGCCATCGCGGTTCGCGAACCCCTCCCGGTCGCCCTGCTGAATCCACGCATAATTGCCCCGGAAGTCGCCCGCACTATCGAATTTCGGCGGAATCACCCAATTCCCCGTCTCGTCGATATGCCCCCACAAGCCGTTGTCGCCCTTCGCGCTGTACAAATACCCATCCGCCGACGCGCAGCCTAACAGCATCAGCAGGCACAGCAGCCCGCACAGCAATTTCTTCATGCGTTTTCCCTCCTATGGTGATTTCTGCCTTCATGATACCAGCCTTGCACCCGTTTCGCAAGTGCTCCGGCGCAATTGTTACAATTCAAAAGGCAGGGAGAACGAATCCCCCTGCCCATATTGATTGGTTACTCTGCCAGCAGCGGCGCGACAAGCCCTTCCAGCACCGTCAGCGTCACCGACCCGACCTTGTTGTACACAATTTTCCCGTCCGCATCGACGATAACCGTCATCGGCAGCTGCGTCGAGCCGCCCAGCGACTTAATCACCGCGCCCGTCTTGTCCAGCGCGAACGGCATGTCAAGACTCTCCTTCGCGAGGAACTTGTCCACATCATCCGTCACGAGATTCGAGTGAATCGCCACCAGCGAGATTTCGTCGCCGTACTCCGCGTACAGCTCCGCAAAATACGGCAGCTCTGCCACGCACGGCGTGCACCACGTCGCCCAGAAGTTGATAACCGTCACTTTCCCCTTCTGCGCTGACAGCGTGAATTCGCCGCCCTCTTCCCCGTACAGCGGAACCGTGAAGTCCGGGCACTTCATGCCGACTTCGTAGCCAACCGGCGTGTTGTCTTCCTTTTCGGGCAGCAACGGCTTTACCAGCCCTTCGAGAATCTCCAGCGTCACCGACCCGACCTTGTTGTACACAATTTTCCCGTCCGCATCGACAATGACCGTCATCGGCAGCTGCGTCGAGCCGCCCAGCGATTTAATCACCGTGCCCGTCTTGTCCAGCGCGAACGGCATATCAAGGTTCTCCTTCGCGAGGAACTTGTCCACATCGTCCGTCACGAGGTTCGAGTGAATCGCCACCAGCGAGATTTCGTCGCCGTACTCCGCGTACAGCTCCGCGAAATACGGCAATTCCGCCACGCACGGCGTACACCATGTCGCCCAGAAGTTGATAACCGTCACTTTCCCCTTCTGCGCCGACAGCGTAAATTCGCCGCCTTCTTCCCCGTACAGCGGTACGGTGAAGTCCGGGCACTTCATCCCGACTTCGTAGCCAACCGGCGTGTCGTCTTCCGGCGCTGCTGTGGCTTCGGGCGCAAGCGTTTCCGTCGCGGCGGGCTGACTTACCGGTTCTTCCACCGTGTCCGCCTTGTTTACCTGCCACATCACCACGCCTAACACTACCAGCGCCGCCGTCCACGCCGCCATCACGCGGATGCGGCGGTTCGTGCGCTTTTTGTTGTCCTCCGGCTGCGGTTCTTCGCCCGGCTTCATCGGCTGCACTTCGTTCGCTTTCAGCGTAATTTTGCCCATCCTCATGCTGATGGCCTTCGTCGGGCAAACGTCCACGCACGATGCGCAGTGGATGCACTCATGGTCGCCCACATGCCGAATATCCATCTTGCAGTGCGCCACGCAGCGCCCGCAGTTCGTGCATTTGCTCTTTTCGACCTTCACGCCGAGAATCGACACACGCGCGAACAGCCCGTAAATCGCCCCCAGCGGGCAGAGGAAGCGGCAGAACGCACGGTAGAAGAACACACACGCCAGCAGAATCGCCACCATGATGACGAATTTTCGCGTAAAGAGGATGTTGAGGATGGAGAACTTGCCCGCATTGACCGGGTTCGCCAGCAAGCCCATTGCGCCCTCGAACGTCCCCGCCGGGCAGATGTACTTGCAGAATCCCGGCACGGGATACTGCTGCAAGCTGTACGCCAGCGGGATGATGACCACGAACACCGCCAGCAGGACGTATTTGAGATACGACAGCGCATGGGTGAAGCGGCTTTTCTTCACCTTCGGCGTCGGAATCTTGTAGAACAATTCCTGAATCAGCCCCAGCGGACAGAGCCAGCCGCAGATGGTGCGCCCCAAAATCAGCCCGTAGAGCATCAGAATGCCCAGAACGTAGTACGGCGCGCGCTTATCCGAGGACGCCAGCGCGTTTTGCAGCGCCCCCAGCGGACATGCGCCAATCGCGCCCGGACAGGAGTAGCAGTTGAACCCCGGCACGCAAAAGTTCTTGATGCCGCCGGTGTAGATGTCGCCCTTGATGAATCCCTTCACATAGGCGTTGTAGAGCAGGGCGGCGTAGACCTGTATGAGCCGCCGGGTGGTGGGCTTATGGGCGCTCCACCATGCCGCAAATTTCTTAGCCAAGGCCGATACACTCCGTACAAATATTGATTGCCTTCACCAGCACATCGAACATGCCGCCGTTCATCACACCCAGCACAATCAGCGCCACCGCCGCCGCCACGATGATCACGCGGATGACGTTCCTGCCTGTCGTCTTTTCCGGAGCGGCTGCATCCGGCTTGCGCTTCGGGGCGCTCCTGCGCAGTTCCAATTCCTTCATCAACAGGCGGAAATTCCACTGCTCAGCCGCCATCAGGAGGATGAACGCCAGCCCAATCCACGGGAACGTTTCAATCACCATCTGGCGCACGACGACTTCCAAATCACGCGAGGCAAAATTCGACCAGTCCAGCAGGAATCGCCCCGCCATGCCCCCGCAAATCAGGCACAGAATCGCCGCGCCGCACCATACGCCGATACACTGTTTCTTCACTTTGCGGATTTCGTCCGTCTCCTCCGTCCGCGCGCGCAGCATCAGCAACTGATTCTCCACCGGCGCGCGAAGCGATTCCTTCTGCTCCGGCTTTCCGGCGATGATGTTCGCCGCCAGCAGCGCCAGAAAGACCCACACGCTCCACGCAATCGAAGCGAAGTGCGCCGTAACAATTTCCCGGCTGTAAATATCGTGAATCCGCAGTCCGTTTTCGCCCATGTTTTCCGGCGCGATGCCCTCATGATAGATGGTCACGCACTGCCAAATCAACAGCGCCGCCATCAGCACCGTCGCCACTCCCAGCAGCCACCGAAGCATGATGCGCACCGAGCGTTTGCTCTCTGCCTTCATTCCGCGTTCCTCCCACTTTGCCGGGCGCGCAGTACGCCCGGAACGCTACTGACTCCATTATAGTGCAGCAAAGGGGATGCGTCAAACAATTCATCAGACTTTTTCTGTTTCTTTTCCGTTTTTCCGATTGGAGCCCGGCGACATTGTGAAAAAATCATCAATTTTTGTCCATTTTGTGCCGTCCGCTCTTGCTTTTCCGCATCATCTGTGATACCATAAGTGGACAGGCTGCTTGTTCAGCCCTTCACCATGAAGGAGGAAATATATAATGGGTTTTCTGGCAGGAAAGACGGCGATTATTACCGGCGCGGGCTATGCGAAGCTCAGCAACGGCCGCTGCGGTTCGATTGGCTACGGCATTGCGACTGCTTACGCCAAGGAAGGCGCGAATCTGGTCATCACGGGCCGCAACGTGAAGAAGCTGACCGACGCGAAAGAAGAACTGGAACGCCTCTATGGCGTGAAGGTGGTGTGCGTGCAGGCGGACGTGAATGACAGCGCGGACAACGAGGCTGTTGTGAACAATGTCGTCAAACAGGCGATTGACACCTTCGGCCGCATCGACGTGCTGATTAACAACGCGCAGGCTTCCGCATCCGGCGTTCCGCTGGCTGACCATACCACCGAGCAGTTCAATCTCGCGCTGTATTCCGGTCTGTACGCCACATTCTATTATATGAAGGCGTGCTACCCCTACCTGAAGGAAACGAAGGGTGCGGTCATCAACTTCGCCTCCGGCGCGGGCCTGTTCGGCAACTACGGGCAGTGCGCGTATGCCGCGGCAAAAGAAGGCATTCGCGGTCTGACCCGCGTTGCCGCCACCGAATGGGGCAAGGACGGTATCAACGTCAACGTCGTCTGCCCGCTGGCATGGACGACGCAGCTGGAGAACTTCCAGAAGGCATATCCCGAGGCGTTCAAGGCGAATGTCAAGATGCCCCCGATGGGTCACTACGGCGATTCCGAGGTGGAAATTGGCCATGTGTGCGTCCAGCTGGCTTCCCCGGACTTCAAATTCATGTCCGGCGAAACCATCACCCTTGAAGGCGGCATGGGTCAGCGCCCTTAACCGCTCGCATCTTTGCTCCCTTCTGCGCACCGCGGAAGGGAGTTTTTTGTCCCTCATTGGAGGTTTTTCGCATGAACACCGACCGAATCGCGTATTTCCTCGCCGTCGTCCGCGAAGGCAGCTTTTCCGCCGCTGCGAAGAACATGTACGTCTCCCAGACCGCCATCAGCCAGCAGATTGCGTCGCTGGAAAAAGAAATGGGCTGTGCGCTGTTCCACCGTCTGTCTACCGGCGCGGTGCTGACCGACCAAGGCGAGCAATTTCTCCCCTACGCCGAGCGCCTGATGGGGATTCAGCTCGAATTGCAGGACGCTTTCGCCGATGCGCACCGTGTGAGCGCCATCCACATCGGCTACAACGGGCCGCTGGAAAAAGAACTGATTGTCGATGCGTACCTTTCCCTGCATCCGCACCTGCCCAATTTGGTGATTCACCCGCTGTACCTCTCGCTGACGGCCATGTCAGACGCCCTCTACCGCGGGCAATGCGACATGGTGCTGACGCTTCCCGGCGAAATCGACCAGCGGAACACCTATCAGGAGGTACTCTACGATGTGCCGATGATTGCCGCCGTTTCCGAAGCGTCGCCATTAGCGGAAAAGTCGGTTGTGTCGCTTTCTGATTTACGCGCGCATCCGTTGATTCTGCTTGCCCCCGACCAATCGCGCAGCGGACGCGGCGCGATTCACGACTGGGCGCAGAATCTGGGATTTTCGCATCCATCGATTATTTATGCGGATTCGGCAGATATGCAAATTTTGATGGTTTCGCTGAATCTGGGGATTTCCTTCTTTCCAGCGAGAAAGCCAGCCTATTTCAAGGGCGTGAAGCTGATTCCGCTGACGGAGGATATTGGGCATCATCGGTCGGTGCTGGTGTGCAGACGGCTGACACCGGCGATTCGGATGATTCGCGACTGCATGATAGAGGAAATGAAAAAGGGCTAAACACGCGGAAAAAGCAGCGTGGCGAAACCAGCTCAATCGCGCGGAGTCCAGCGGAGACGACCAAAGTGTTTTCTAATCGTCCCCTTACCCCTGCCAGCATTGATTTGTTCCTCAGTACAACGAATCACACCCATCCGCGCACTCAAAAAAAGCACCAGCCCTTCGCAGCATCTGCCGCTTCGGTCTGGTGCCATTTTTATCAACCGATTACTGCTGGTTTGCCGCGTTTTCACCCGCAATGCGACCCATCGACAGCGCGTTCAGGAAAGACGAACCGGACATGTAGACCAGATCGTACAGCGCGCCGTTGGAGGCTTCGCCCGCCGCGTACAAGCCACCGATGACCGTGCCGTCCGCACGAAGCACCTGCGCGGAGGTGTCCGTCACAACGCCGCCAATCGTGCCTGTGTACTGAGGCGCAATCTGCACCGCGTAGAACGGGCCAACCGTCGCGAAATTCATGAAATCCACGCGCGCGCCAAACGCCGCATCCACGCCGGTGTCCTTCGCCGCATTGTAGACCGCGATGCAGTCAAGGAACGCCTGCTTGTCAAAGCCCAGCTTGTCCGCCAGTTCTTCAAGCGTGTCCGCAGAGGTCACTGCCGGGTCATCAACGTTGTTCGCCAAAATCGCCGCATAGTCCTCGCGGTCAGAGCCGCAGATGCAGTAGTACGGCGCCGCATGACGGTAAATCAGGCTCGGATAGTTCAGAGAATGGCAATATTCATTGACGAAGCGAACGCCGGTGTTGTCCACGATCGGCGCTTGGCTCCACGGACCGCCCAGCGAGGTCAGTTCCGCGTTCGTGCCGTCGCCCACGACATAGGACATGCCCAAGCGCGCACCCTTCTCGTAAACCGCCGCGCCAATGGCCTCCGCCATCAGAATGCCCTCGCCGGTCTGACCCGCGGAGCCGTAGAAGTACGCCACCTGCGCCGCGTCAACGGGCGTGAAGCGTTCCATCATTTCCTGATTGTTGCCGAAGCCGCCAGTCGCCAATACCGTGCCCTTGGCGTAGATGTTGAAGGTCTGACCGTCCTTTTCGACCGTCGCGCCGATGCAGTTGCCATTTTCGTCGGTCAGCAGCGCCGTTGCCTTCGTCTCCATCCAGTATTCCACGCCCAGCTCCTGATTCTTCGCATAGAGCAGGTCGGTGGGCTTGCCGTTGGAGGCATAGTGGAAGCGATCCACGCCCTCAATCAGGTCGAAGCTCATCGGACGGCCGAACTCGAAGCCGTTCTCCTCCAGCCAGTCAATCAGGCCCGCCGCCTGACCCACCACGAAGCGGATGCGGTCTTCATCCATGCCGCTGTCTTCGCGGAAATATTCGTTGTGGTTGTATTCCACCCACAGATCGACGTAGGCTTCGCAGGTATCCTCGATGCCGTACTTTTTCTGCTCGGAGGATTCCGGCGCCGCAATGCCGCCACCCGCCATCGCAGACGTGCCGCCGATGGTCGCCAGCTTTTCAATCGCAATGACCTTCGCGCCGGCTTCCG
>ULWF01034311.1_pt1 | contig 12268 bp, 15 predicted proteins | sample 1960081 | NCBI WGS metagenome assembly ULWF01 (sample SAMEA4835805, study PRJEB28245) | human gut metagenome | biome: gut microbiome; material: fecal sample | place: Denmark | collected 2008
TAAAAATCAAAAGAACTTTTATTGCTCATCCACTTAATAACAACATCACCAGGATTATCAGGATTTTTGTATCTTGCCAAATCTGTTAAAGATATATAATCTATATTATCAATTCTCATTACGTTTATCAAATTATCTTTTACATTCATTTTTGTTGTAATTTTATTATTCATATATTATCCTTCCCTTCTATTTTATATTTTAGATACTACAAGAAAAATCAAATATATATTAAAAATCAATTTCATTTAATAATTTTTAGTATATAATTAGTATCTAAACACGTTTTTTTCTTATTGTAAAAATGTTAAAAGCTTCATTTAACGGGCTTTTTCTTATTTTAAATTAGGTTAAACAAATTGCATAATGTAACTTATTTTGAACTATTTTAAAGAAAGTATACGCTTCTTCTGACTTAGGATTGTAATCAGTTGCTGTTGTAATAAATAAATCAGTGATTTTTTGGTATGCCATTCTTTCACTAACTCTAATTGTTTTAATACGTTCTAATAATTCATCAAAATATTTTGCATCATATTTATTTCCATTTATAAAACGTTCATCATTTAATGCAAAACCCTTTGTCATATATTCTTTTAATATTTTTGTAGCCCATATTCTAAATTCTGTTGCTTTTTTCGAATTAATTCTATACCCCACAGCAATTATAGCATCTAAACTATAAATAGTTGTGTTATAGTTTTTTCCGTCATCGGCAGTTAACGAGCATTTCTCGGTAACTGATTTTTTATCTAACTCATTATCTCCAAATATATGTTTCAAGTGTAAACTTATATTATCTGTAGAACATTCAAAAACTTTTGACATTCCTTTTTGCTATAACCATAAAGTTTCATCTTTATAAACAGCGTCTACTATAATATTACCTTCACTATTTTTATATATAATTAATTTATTATCTTCCATCAATACTCTCCTTTAGTTTTTCATAACTCCCCACTTACCAGTTTATATTTATTTTATTTTCATTATTCATTATTTTTACCTACTTTATCATTAATTAATAATTCGACATTATTAGCTAAGATTGCATTTATTCCTGCTTTATTAAAATTAATAATGTTTTCTTTCATATCATCTACAAATAATACTTCATTTAATTTACATTTATTAATCTTACTGATTATTTTTGCAGCATCTATTTTTAATTCCTGATTTTTTGATGAAATCACTTCTATATCATCTCCATAATATTTATGAACAAAATATTCTTTTGCTTTTAAATGAAATGAGAATTTCATTCCAGATACACAGTATATTTTAACATTATTTTTCCTTAAAATATTAATTAATTTAAGTATAGATTCTGATATATCACATGGTTCAATTATTGCATAAAATTTTTCTGGATTCAAATATGCATTTAAATAATAGTTAAGTAATTTTTCTTCATTTTCATTACGATGTTTTAAATAATCAACATCTTTATGTATAGCAAGTGTATCATCAAAATCAAAAATAGCTACCTTAATATTGTTTAAACTAATTTTCATCTATTTCATCTCCTAATAATTTCTATTTTTACACAAATGATATGGTTTAACTATATTTTTAACGTTTTTAGATGTTGAAAATATATAGTCATTTATATCAATTTGACACACATTTTTTAAGTTTGAATTAATATAACTAATAACAGCTATCATATTAGCCCTTATTTCTACTTCATACTTGGAATTTTTATCTATTATTTTTTTATTATCAACAATTTCAGATAATTCTTCATTATATTCTAATATTCCTAAAGCTCTTAATGTCTGTGGTATTTTGTAGTCAGCACACCCTACTAAATGACTATAATCAACTTTTGTACCATTAATCAATTCTTTTATATGTAAAATATCAGAAGTTAATAATTGTGCTAATTTATAAAAATATATTTTTTCATTATTATAGTCTCTTTCATCACAAAAATTACTAAAGTTATTAATGATAATTTTAAATAATTCTGTATCTTTATTAATTTCTTTAATATAATTATAAAAATTGCCATTCATTTTTTCATTAACTACATTACATATCGAGACAATCGTATTATATCTTTCTTTTAAAAAAGGAATATCAACATTACCTTTTAATATGTTAGAAAACTCTTTAAAGGAGACATTTGAAAAATCGACTCTATCCGATTTTTTTACATAATTTAATAATGTATATAGCAACGCATCTGATCCGTCTTTTTTTCCTTCTATAGTTTCTATTGTCCATTTAGGTTGTCCCCAAAAACAATAATTTATTGAGTCGAATAACAACATGAAATTAATTACTTTATCTATTTTCATTTCAAATAAATCATATGGATTATTGCTTAACCAAAATTTTATCTTTTTAATATCTATAGTTTTAATATACTCATTTAACTTCTTATAATTAATTGATACATATTTACTATTTAATGCAACATAATTACATGATGATTTTATTTTTTCTAGCATTCTATTGCTCTCCTTTCTAATTTCACCTTATCTGTCAACAATGCATTTATTCCTACTTTATAAAAATTAGTTTTCTTTCATTCCTATTATTGCAATGTGCCTTCCGCTTCTTTCTTTTTCTTTTCTATATGAATGAAATAATTCAGAATTACATTTTGTACATATATTAGATAGTATAATATTTTCTTCTTTTATTCCCAATTTCATCATTACTCTTTTGTTTATTTCTACAGTATCTATGTAATATTTTTGCTTTCCTTCTTTCATTTTTCCTTTTATTATTAGTTCTGATATTTTTATGTCTTGAAATTTATTTAAAAACATATTTTTTACATCTTCATCTACTTCAAAACAGCATTTTAGTATACTTGGTACTATATAAGCTTGTATATTTTCTGGTTTTGAATTATATTCGTTTTCCATTAATTTGACTGCATTTTCTATTATTTTATTAAGTGTTCCTTTCCATCCTGAATGTACGTTTCCTATTACTTGTTTTTCTGAATCATATAGTAGTATTCCTTGACAATCTGCTAATCTAGTAATTAATAATACATCTTTTAAATTTGTTACTAATCCATCTACATTTGTAAATTCTTCATTTATATTTTCTCTTGTTACTTTTTTTACTATATTTGTATGTGTTTGAATTGCGCTTTTTATTATTTTGTTTTCTGCTCCTAATTTTGTTTTTAATTTATTAAATTGTTCTTGTATTTCTTCTTCATATACCATATTAGCATTAAAGTTATATGGTTTTAAAGTTACTGCATTTATTATGTTTTCACTATTTAACTTATTAAATGTTAATAAATTATTTTCCTTGTCTATTTCACAATTCATTTTTACCTCCAAAAATTTATAGACTGAGCTTTTTATAATGTTATTATATAATCTTATAGTTAGCTCAGTCTAATTTTTATAAAGTTCTATAATTATTTTTGTCTGCCCTTTCATCTAGTTTTCTGTCATATTCTTCATTTTTATAAAACCAATCTGTTTGTTTATTTACAGGATTTTTCATTCTGTTTTTATCTACTAATATATCAAATATTGCTACTATTGGTAATGTTATTGCTATAAGAGCTATAAACATTGACATATAAGTATCCATTCCTAAAGTTTCCCCTTTTATTATTTGCATAATATTTTGTATTAATCCTCTTCCAAAATACCATCCATATGCTCCTAAATATATTAATGCTCCTACTAATTTTCTTTTGAATATAAATGGAACGCATAATATTACTACAAATAACAATATTATTTCTGCATTAATATCTATTGGTTTTTCAAAAAATTCTATTTCCATACTTCCAGTTACAGCTACTACTATTCTAAATAGCCAAAACATTATTATAAACATTACAATTAGCCAACTACTTAAATTTTTCATTTGATTTTCTCCTTTTATTTGTGTATATAAAAAGAGGTCAAAGATTTTTTCCTACCTCCAACCTCTTTATTGTTATTTTATTGTTCGTCATCAACAAAATTAAATTCATCTTTAAATTTATCTTTAAATATGCTAAATACTTTGTTTAGTGTTTCTTCGTCATCAACACTTACATATGATTCTTCTTCTTCTGATTCTGTATCTTCTACTTTAAGTATTACAACTTCTCCTTCTGTTTCTTCATCTTCTTCTACTGGTAGTAATACAACATATTCTTCTCCGTCTAATTCAATGAAATCTAAAAATTCAAATTGAACTTCTTCTCCATTTTCATCGTTTAATACAATAATATTATCTAGTCCTTCCTCTGGAACATTGTTTTCTTCTTCTTTCATTCTTTTTTCTCCTTTCAATTTATATATTATGATTGATTTACACAATCTTAATATTTTTTATTATTATTTATCATTTTTTATATGATATACTATTTTTTGTTTTCTGGCAATGGTAAAATGTTAATTTTCTTTTTTTATTTTATTAACATACATTTCTAGTATGTATACTGCAGAAATAGTATCTACTATATTTTTCTTTTTCTTTTTGTTTACATCTAAGAAATTCATTGTTTTATGTGCGGCAACTGTTGTTAGTCTTTCATCTATTGTTTTTATTTGAATTTTAGGAAATTTACATTTTAATTTATGTATAAAATTTTCTGTTACTTTTGTTCTTTCTCCCATTGTACCATTCATATTAATAGGCATTCCTATTACAAATGTGTCTATTTCATATTGGTTTAATATTTCTTCTAGACGTTTTAAAACAATTTTATCATTTCCATTATGATGTATAGTTTCTAATCCTTGGACTGTTATATCCAAAGCATCTGTTATTGCTATTCCTACTCTACTGTCTCCATAATCTATTCCTAGTTTTCTCATATTATTATTCTTCTAATCCTATATAATTTTTTACCATTTTTTCTAGTAATTCGTCTCTTTCTATTTGTCTAATTAAGTTTCTTGCTCCATTATGACTTGTTATATAAGTTGGATCTCCAGATAGAATATATCCTACTATTTGGTTTATTGGATTATACCCTTTTTCTGTTAATGCTTGATATACTTCTTTTAAAATTCTTTTTGTCTCAGTGTTTTCTTCTTTTGGAGATGTAAAACACATTGTTTCATCAATTGCCATTATTTGTTTCCTCCTTTATATATAATTTATTTCGCTTTCATCCTTTGGAGCAGCATCTAGATATTCTTCTAGTTTTTTTGTAGTTCCTTCTAATGCGGTTCCTTTATAATATGTAGATACTACTATGTTTACTTTTGGACTAGTATACTGTGCTTTTGTTTTTGCTTTTATATCTTGTGCATTTTGCTCTATCCTTATTGATTCTAGTTTTTTCTTTATGTCTACCATAAATTCATTAATTCCTTCTACTTCGATTCCTGAAAATACGATTACAAATTTAGGTCCCATGTATCTTACAAATATATATTCTGCTGCAATGTTTTGTCTTACTACTTGGCTTACTTTTGTTATTATGTCGTTTCCTGTATGTCTTCCTAATGTTTCATTTATATCTACAATATTTATTATATTAAACATACATATTGCAGACATTGTGTATTCATCTAGTTTTCTTTTTCCTTCTCCATATAGATATTCTTCTGATTTTAATCCAGTGAATTTGTCATCACGTACTATATTTTCTACTACATTTTGTTTTTCTACTGTTTTTATTACAGATATTATATTATTTTTTACAACTTCTAATATTGTTGTATCTATATTATCAAAGTCATGTGGTTGACCACTTTCTATTATCCAATAGCCTATATATACGTTGTCTATGTATAAAGGGAAGAACATTGCTGACTTTGCTCTTCCAAATTCCATTTTTTGATAAGGAAGTCTTTCTCCTTCTTTATCTACTGTAATATATTTTGGAGTTGCTGTTTCTATACTATCTTTAAATATTGGTTCTGAATGTAAATTAGTAAGTGTTTCCCAATGTTTTGGGTCAACGTTACTTGCTTTTATTGTATAGTTTGCACCATCATAAACAACAATAGTTGAATATTTTATATCATATTTTTCTATTAATATTTCGTTTATTTTTCTTATTTTATCATCTGCTGATTTTTCTTCACTGATAGTATCCATAAATTCTTGTAATACATTTAAGCTAACTATTTTTTGATTTAGGTTACTGAATGTATCTATTTTTTTATGGACTGACATATTGTATATCATTAAAAATACAATAATCATTACTAACAGTACTACTATTGCTATAAACAATGTTAAGCCACCTCCATTTATTTGCTATTTTTAATAGTTTCTTTTCATTTTATCTAATGTACTATTCATGTTGTTTGAAAATGTAGCATTAGAATTGTTATTTGCGTATTTATTATATTTTACATTATTATATTTTGTTTTATTATATGTTTGTGTATTAGCTATTAATGGATATACCATGTTTGCTAATTTTCTTAAAGAATTTATAAATTCTTTTGTATATCCATTTAATGATATATTACAATTTATTAATCCTTCTAAATATTTGTTATATACTTGTGTTTCAAATGGAATTACACAATAAGGAACTGTTTCCCTATTAAATAATTCTGTCATAAATGACATTGCTGGATCATTATAGAATGCCATTCCTCCAATAATTGTTTTTTCTGTTACACTTCTTATTTTTGTATATTTATTTACAACTACTCTTAGTTTATCTTGTTCTAATATTTTCTTTGCTTTTAAATCTCTTAAGTATGCTGTAAATGGTTGAATTGTTAGTACATCCATACTTTGTACTAAATATATTTCTTGTGATTCTTTTAAATATGCATAGTTTGTGTTAAAGTCACAATCTAATAATATTAAAGAATAATTTTTTACAAGTGTTGTTAATATTGATTTATAATCATCTATTCCATTGTCTTCTCCTGGTAGAGATGTGTATATATCTAAGTTTTTATTAACTACTATTCCTTGTGGTATTCCTTGTGTTAATTTTTCTATACAAGAAACTGCTGTTTTTCTTAAGTCTTCTTCATTTTTTGTATATATGTAATATGCATTTCTATTTTTTGTTAAGTCTAACACTGCTGTTTTTATTCCTTGACTCGAAAGCATTTCTGCTAAGTTATTTACTAAGAATGATGTTCCGTTTTTTGATGTTCCTACAAAAGATACTATTTTTTTATCTCTTGTTAAAAGATTTTCTAAATTAGCACTTTCATAGTTTTGTTGTAATGTTGTTTCTATTTGTGTAGAATTTGATTTTTCTTTATTAAAGCTATTTATTTCATTATAATTTTTATTTAAATTATTTGAATTTTCGTAAGAATTTGTTTCGAATCCTGGCATAGTATTTTCTTCTATACTTGTTTCTTCAAAGCCTGGAAGCATTTCGTCTTCTTCTTGATCATCATCTTCTTGATTTTCTTCTTCAAAACCTGGTAAAGTTGCACTTTCACTATATTCTTCTTCATCACTTGGCATTGTTGTACTTTCTTGTTGTATTTCATCTTCGTCATCTTCAAAACCTGGTAAACCTTTAACATCTATTGGTTCATTTTCATTATCATCTTCAAAACCTGGCAATGTTGCACTTTCATCATATGGTTCATTGTAATCCTCAAATCCAGGTATAACATTCTCTTCTTCTACTTCTTCAACTATATTTTTTCTAGGTCTTCCTCTTCCACGTTTTGGTTGTTCTGCTTTTTCTTGTTCTTTAATAATTTCTTCTTCAGTTTTTATTTTTTTAGGTCTTCCTCTTCCGCGTTTTACAGGTTCTACATACTCTTCTTGTTGTGCTTGTATATTATTTTGTTGAATTATTGTTTCTTGTGGTTCTTCTGTTTGTTGTACTTTATTTTCTATTATATTATCTGTTCTTACTTTTCTTACAGGTCTTGCTGTTGTTGATGGAATAATTACAGGTTTTGTTAATTTCTTTTCTCCTGTTTTTATTGTTTCTACTGTTATACCACTATTAGATACTGCTTTTGTTGTACTATTTTTCATTTTTGTTTTTCCATAAGATGTTGGTGTATATCCTGTTTTTCCTGGTTTTCTAGTTGCTGTTCCTCCTGAAAATGAAATTAATTGTTGATATTTTGGACTATTAGCTTCAAGTACTGCTTTAACGTTTAAAGGTAAATATGCCACTATAACTTTTAATTGTTCATCTGTATATTGGCTTGCTATACTGTCAAAGCTTTCTACATATCTATCTTCGTTTCTTCCAAGTCTTTTATAATATGTTAATATATTTTGTATTTCTGTTTCGCTAACTTCGCTATCATTTTCAGATTTATATTCTACATCATTAGAATCTATTTTATAATATATTTTTGCTTCCTTTTTTGAACGTGGTTTATTTATTAATTTACATACTTCTTCTACGCTTCTGTCTTGTCCAATAAGAGTACTATATACTCCTATTCCAAATAATTTTATCAATAAGTTTTCTGACTTAGTACGTCTATCCGTAGCAATTAATATAATTGGTATATCTTCTCCTGAAGTTGTTGATGCTTCATCTGATATACTATCTAATTTTTCAAATATAAAATTATCTATTGCTTCATAATTGTTATTTGTAAATGGCTCTAAGTCTTCACTAATAACTATTCTATCGTATGTTTTGTCTTTTTGTAATTCTTTCAATATTGCATTAAAGTAATATACATTTTTACTTGAAATTATTTCTTTGTACATTTGTTGATATTTCTTCACTATTGAATTTGAAATACTCTCATTACTTACTGCAAATAAAACTTTCATTTGTTAACCCCTCCAACCTTTTACTACTATTGCAAATATTAATGGTAATACTTGCGCTATGATAAATATTGTTATTATAGAAATCATAATAGTAAAACCTTTATCTCTTGTATCTAATTTACGAATTCCTAATACATATTGATATATAGCACTAATTGCTATTCCAACAAAGCAAAAAGGAATACTATATATTTGAACTCTACTTAAAATAAAAGCTGTTAATCCGTATGTATCTGATCCATATGCTTTTTGATAATCTTCTAGAGTTTTCTTTTCGTTATCTTTTATTTCTACTAGTTGACTTACTGTATCACTTTTGTTATTGCTTTCTACTGTTTTTGTTTCTTCTATGCTATTATTTTTTGTATTTACTACAACCTTACTGCTTGCCCATACTGTTGTACTTCCTAATAAGCAAAATATTACAGCTAACATTGCTAATGTTTTTTTCATGTATTATTGCTCCTTTCTAGTATTTTTCTTCTATTTCTATTAGCACAAATTTTTCTTATATTATAATACAATAAGTTGAGAAAAATAGCAAGAAAATGTTAACATTTTTTTGAATTTCTTTACGGAAATTGCATTTATTATCTTTTTTTATCAAGTTTGTATAATTATTCTTAATTATAAATATAATTATATTAATATTTGTAGAAAGGATTTTGGCTATGAAAAATTTTGGTTTATATTTTAAATCTATTATTATTCCTGTTGTAGTTGGCGCTGTTGTAGGAATTATTATTTCAAAGTTTATGGATTATAATACTTTAGAAAAACCTCCTCTAGCTCCTCCTAGTATTTTATTTCCAACAATGTGGACTATTCTTTATATTTTAATGGGATTTTCTTACGGTTTGTTAAAAGACAATAGAAAAACGGATATGGATGCTAAATTTATTTATTATCTTCAACTAGTAGTAAATGCACTTTGGTCAATTTTCTTTTTTGTTTTTAAACTAAGATTATTTTCTTTTATTTGGATACTTTTACTTGCCTTGCTTGTATTTATTATGATTGTTAAATTTTATCAAAGACATAAATTGGCTGGTATTTTGCAAATTCCATATTTACTTTGGATTTTATTTGCTTCTTATTTAAATTTGGGTTTTTATATTTTAAACAAATAAAAAGTGAACCTAAGATTTTATTTCTTAGGTTCTTATTATTTTATTATTCTTTTATTTCCTTTGCTAATTTTCCTATTGCTTTTGTCTCTATTCTTGATACATACGATCGTGATATTCCCATCATTTCAGCTATTTGATTTTGAGTTTTTGGTTTTTGTCCATTTAGTCCAAATCTCATTTCTATTATTAATTTTTCTCTATCTTTTAATACTAATTTAATTTTTTCGTATAGCTTTTTTATTTTCATTTTTAAGTCTACTTCATCTTCTATATTTCTTTCACTATTTTCCAAAACATCTTGAAGAGTTACTGTATTATCATCTTTATCTTTTCCTATTGGATCTTCCAATGAAACTTCTGCACCTATTTTCTTTGTAGCCCTTAAATGCATTAGTATTTCATTATCTATACACCTTGAAACATATGTAGATAATTTCACATTTTTTGTTGGTTCGAAACTGTTTATTCCTTTTATTAATCCTATTGTTCCTATAGAAATTAAATCATCTTGTTCTACTTTTGTAGAACTATATTTTTTACAAACATGTGCTACTAATCTTAAGTTTCTTTCTATTAATATATTTCTTGCTTCTTCATCTCCATCTTTCAACTTTTGTAAATATTGCTTTTCTTCTTCTATTGTTAATGGTTCAGGGAATAATTGATTACTTGAAATATAATCAACTGTAAATATAGCAGAATGAAGAAAAGCCAAAAAGCTAGAAATAGAAAGTATAAACATTAATGCACCTCCACTTTTTATTTTAGTCTATATTTTTTGTATTTTTCACTTTATATCAAATTATATGTGACTAAAAAATAAAAAGTGCATGGTCATAAAATTAAATTTATAGGCTATTATTTAAATTTATTATTTTTTTATTAATTTCATCTTTATCAAAGCCTTCTACTTTTTCATCGTTTAATTGGTATTTTTCTTTTATTTTCAATATTTTTTTTACACTTTCATTTATTCTTTCTTCTGATATTTTTCCTCTTTTTACTTTTCTTATAACATATTTCATAATTCTTTTTGTTTGCCAATAAGGTAATCCTAACATTATGATATCATTTCCCGCTTCTATAGCCTTTACTACAGCTTTTTTCATATTATAATGAAATCTAATTGCCATCATTTTTAAATCATCTGTCATTATTAATCCTGTATAATTATATTTTTCTATTAAATATTTTTGTATTACTTTTTTTGAAAGTGATGCTGGATATTTTTTATCAACATCCTCAATTATAAGGTGTCCAACCATAATAGCATCTGTTCCATTTTCTATTGATTTTTGAAAAGGTTCCATATCTTCTTTTTCTAAAATATCTATTTTTTGTTTTATTCTAGGTATTCTAAAATGTGAATCTTTTTTAGTAAGTCCATGCCCTGGAAAGTGCTTTACTACTGGAATAACTCCTTCTTCCATCATTGCTTTCATAGCAGTTATTCCATATTTTTCTACTTCTTCTTTAGTTTGTCCATAGCATCTATCTCCTATTGCATGTTTTTCTTCAAATCTTCTAATATCAAGTACAGGTGCATAATTTAATGTTATTCCTGTTTTTTTTAACATCTCTGCTATAATTTTTGCACTTAAAGCTACTTTTTCTTTATCTTTTGAATTTGCAAATTTAGTAGCACTTTTTAAGTTTTCTATTTCTGGTGGCATTCTGTTTACTCTTCCACCTTCTTGATCTATACTAATAAAGATAGGTACATGATTTTGAAAATTAGCATTTTTTATATCGTTTACTAATTTTACTAATTCATCATAATTTTTATAATTTTTTCTATATAATATTACTCCACCTATTCTATTATTGCGGATTAATTCTGCTGTATTTTTAAAGCCATCGCTATTATCTATTCCTATTATAAACATTTGTCCAATTTTTTCTCTTATACTTAGTTCTTTTACTTTCATTTTTCTACCTACCTCTACTCTTTTTTCAATTTTATCATATAGTAAATTTTCCTACAATATTTTTTTGTAATTTACTCATATATTATTTTTACACGAATATTTTATATTATATCTTATACTGCTACTATTGGGAGGTTTTTATGTCTTTTTTATTTTCTATAGTTAAAGGAATATTAATAGGTATAGGTGCTGTTGTTCCTGGAATTAGTAGTGGTGTTTTATGTGTTATTTTTGGAATTTATGAAAGGTTGGTAGACAGTGTTTTAGGACTTTTTAATAATTTTAAAAAAAATACAGCTTTTTTATTTCCTATAGTTTTAGGTACTATAATTGGTTTTCTTTTATTTGGTAATGTTCTAAATTACGCTTTTACAAATTTTGAGTCTGAATGCAAATTGTTGTTTTTAGGCCTCATTTTAGGTAGTATTCCTTCTTTATTTAAAAATACAAATTTAAAAAACAAATTTAAACTTCATTATTTAATATATACTTTATCTGCTTTTTTGCTTGGTCTTCTTTTGTTTTTATTAGAAAGTAAAATAT
>ULWF01067623.1_pt1 | contig 12230 bp, 10 predicted proteins | sample 1960081 | NCBI WGS metagenome assembly ULWF01 (sample SAMEA4835805, study PRJEB28245) | human gut metagenome | biome: gut microbiome; material: fecal sample | place: Denmark | collected 2008
TCGGCCAGCAGCGCGTCCGCCGCGGCGGCCTGTTTGCGCTGCGCCTCGCTGCGCGCGCGCGCGGCCGCGTCGAGCTGCTGCTGGGCGGTGCGCCCGGCGTTGAGCCCGTCCTGAATGCGCGCGTCGCGCGCGGCCATGAACGACACCAGCGGGTCAAACAGCAGCTTTTTCAAAACCACCAGCAGCACGAAAAAGCAGATCACCGTCCAGATCAGTTCGGAGATGTTGATGCTCAAAGCGTGTGCCTCCCTTGTTCCGGGCTTCTCAGCCGAGCTTGCCGATCAGCAGAAACGCGATCAGCAGGCCGTAGATCGTCAGCGATTCGAGCAGGCCCATGGCGATGATCATGTTCGAGCGGATGGTGCCGGCGGCCTCGGGCTGGCGCGCGATGGCGTCCATGGCGTGGGCGGCGGCAAGACCCTGGCCGATGCCGGGGCCGATGGTGCTGATGGCGATGGCGAGCGCGGCGGCGATCGCAATGATTCCGGTTGACATAACTCTTTTCCTCCTAATGTTTCTTAACGATCGAATCTTCTTTCCTTGCGTGGTTATGGGATGCAGGGCGTCACTCCTCGATGGCTTCCTCGATATAGATCGACAGCAGCATCGTGAACACGACGGCCTGGATCAGGCAGAACAGCAGGCTCAGCACCTGCATGAGCAGCGGCAGCACGAGCGGGAAGAGGTTGCCGAGCTCGTGCGTGACCATTTCCTCGCCGTAGAGGTTGCCGTACAGTCGCAGCGCGAGGGAAAACGGCCGCACGATCTGCTCGATGAGGTTGAGCGGCAGCATGAGCAGGAAGGGCTTGATGAAGCTCTTGAGATAGCCCTTGAGCCCGCGGCGCTGGATGCCGACGGTGTGCGTCATGCAGAAGGCGATGATGGCCAGGCCCGCCGTGACGGACAGCGTGGCCGTCGGCACGGTGAACACCTGCCCCGCGCCGGGCAGCAGCCCGATGTAGTTGGACACGACGATGAAGATGAAAAACGTCGCCATCATCGGGAAGTAGCGCCGGGCATTGGCCGGGCCGAGGATGCCGCCGTAGAAGCCCTGCAGCTTTTCGACGGCCATTTCGGCGGCGTTTTGCAGCGGGCCGGGCACGTCGCGCAGCCTGCGCGTGGCCAGCCACGACAGCAGCGCCAGCACGGCGATGATGACCCACATGGTCACGACCGCGCCGGTCACTTCCAGCGGGCCGATGGAAAACAGTACATTCGTCTCACCCATTGGTGTCGTCCCTCCGTTCGTCCGCCGGGTCGGTATCCGGCGTGCGTTCCTGTGCAGTGTTTTCGGGCAGCTCGGCCGTCTCCGCGTCCGGCACTTCCACGCCCTCGGCGGGGATGGTGTCGTCCATTTTCCGCGCGAGGATCCACACGCCGGCGATGCTGCCGCCCGACAGGCCGACGGCCGTGCCGATGAGCGTGCCGGCCAGGGGCAGCGGCACGACCTTGCGCAGCAGGTACACGAGCACGAGCGCGGCGAGGTTGATGACCTGCCGCAGGCCGCTGGTGCCCATGACGGTGGCCTGGCTCTGCTTGGCGCGCTGCAGGCTGCGGCGCGTCAGCAGCGTGTTGCCGGCGGCCACGAGCAGGCCGAACACCAGTCCGGCCGCGCCGCCGAGCAGATATTGTCCGATCGACATTTGCTGTCCCTCCCGATCTGCGGAAAACCCCGGCAATGCCGGGGCAATTTCTTAGCGAAAACTTAGCGGATACTTAACAGTATTCTACTATATCATGATGACGAAAAATTGCCAATACCTAATTTAATGATTTGAATAATTTTGTTGAATTCTACAAATAGCAGCAAAATGCCCCGGAACGCGCCATGCCGCTTCACAAACCGGGGAAAATAGTATATACTGTGGGGCAGAAAAAACCGCGGGTCCCGGCATCCCACAGGGCACCCCGCGGCGAAAAATCTTCCGAAAAGAGGGATACAGTATGAAATACATTCTCGTCATCGGCGACGGCATGGCCGACCATCCGCTCGACACGCTCGGCGGCCGCACGCCGCTCGAAGCATCGAAAAAAGACGCGATCGATGCCCTCGCGCGCCACGGCATCCTCGGCAGCGTGCGCAACGTGCCCGAGGGCTTCGCCCCCGGCAGCGACACGGCCATCATGTCCATCTTCGGCTGCTCGCCGCGCAAGTACTTTTTCGGCCGCGCCCCGCTCGAGGCGGCGGCGTCCGGCATCCGGCTCGCCCCCGGCGATGCGTGCTACCGCTGCAACATGGTCACGTATGCCGATGAGGACGTGCCGTTCGAGCACAAGCACATCATCTCCCACAGCGCGGGCAGCATCGAGGGCCGCGAGTCGGACGAGCTCGTGACGATGCTCTTCAATCACCCCGACTTCCGCCCGCTGGCCGAGCAGGCCGGCATGGTCATCCACAAGGGCTCGTCGTTCCGCCACCTCGCGGTGCAGAGCCACGTGGACATCAAGGGCATTCAGCTCGCCCCGCCGCACGACCACCTCGGCGAGGAGATCGGCCCCATCCTGCCCACCGGCTGCCCGAACGCCGACGTGCTGCGCGAGCTCATGCGCCGTGCGTTCGACATTCTCGACCAGCACCCGATCAACGTCGCGCGCCGCGCCGCCGGCAAGCTCCCGGCCAACGGCGTCTGGTTCTGGGCCGAGGGCACGGCGGCCGCGCTGCCGAACTTCCCCGAACACTACGGGTCGGACGGCGGCGTCGTCTCGGCCGTGCCGCTGTGCCACGGCATCGGCATCCTGACGGGGCTTGAGGCCGTTACCGTCCCGACCGCGACCGGCGAGTGGGACACCGACTACGCCGCGAAGGTTGCCGCCGCGCTGGGCGTGCTCAAAAAGCACGACTTTGTGGCCCTGCATCTCGAGGGCCCGGACGAGGCCACGCACAACCACGACCTCGAGCACAAGATCTATTCCATCGAGCGCCTGAGCGCCGACGTCGTCGCCCCCGTGACCGAGGCGCTGCGCGCCGCGGGCGAGGACTTCCGCCTGCTGCTGCTCTCGGACCACATGACGTATATGGCCAACGGCGCGCACGGCGCCGACCCCGTGCCGTTCGTGCTCTATGACAGCCGCGTGAGCGAGGGCTCCGGCCTGCCGTATTCCGAGGCCAACGGCCGCAAGGGCCCGTATGTGGACGACGGCGCGGAGCTGATGGACCTGCTCTTCGAGCTGAAAAAGCTGTGACCGGCACGACGATGGAGCCCGCGTGGGCGAAGCTGAACCTGTCGCTGGACGTGCTCGGTGCGCGCTCCGACGGGTTTCACGACCTACGCATGGTCATGCAGAGCGTCGACCTGCACGACGACGTGACCGTCACGCTCGACGACACGGGCGTCTGCCGCGCTGAGACCAACCGCAGCTACCTGCCCTGCGGGGCGGACAATGTGGCCGTGCGCGCGGCGCAGGTGTTTCTCTCTCGCGCGGGGCTTACCTGCGGCGTGCACATCCGGCTGCACAAGCGCATCCCCGTGTGCGCGGGGCTGGGCGGCGGCTCGTCGGACGCGGCGGCCGTACTGCGCGCGCTCGAGTGGCTGACCGGCGCGGGCTTCACCCGCGCGGAGCTCGAGGAAATGGGTGCGCAGGTCGGCTCGGATGTGCCGTACTGCGTCGCGGGCGGCACGATGCTGGCCGAGGGCCGCGGCGAGCGGCTCACGCCCGTCACGCCCATGCCGCGCATGCCGGTCGTGATCTGCAAGCCGGATTTTCCGATCTCGACGCCGGAGCTGTTCCACCGCGTGGACGCGCGCACCTCGCGCTGCCGCCCGGACACGGAGGGCATCTGCGCCGCGCTCGCCGACGGGGATATGCCCCGGCTCGCCCGCCGGATGTACAACGTCTTTGAGGACGTGCTCACCCACCGCGAGGGCGAGATCGCGGCCATCAAGAGCCGCCTGCTCGACGGCGGCGCGCTCGGCGCGGTCATGAGCGGCACGGGCTCGGCCGTGTTCGGCATCTTTGCCGATGCCGACAGCGCGGCGTATGCCAAGCGCCGGCTCGCGCGCGATTATGCCGAGTGCTTCCTGACCGAGACCATCGGCCGCCTGGAGATCTGAGCGTCCCCGGATTAAAACCGAACAAAACTGCCGATACTGAGCACAGATGCCCGGTACCGGCAGTTTTTTCATCACAGAAAGGCGGACATACGATGCATACCCATTCTCTCTCCATCAATTCCGATCCCGGCCGCGCGCTGCGTCCGTGGGAGCTGGCGCTGCTGCTGGCCGTGTGCGTGACGCTGCTGACCGGCACGTGGGCGCAGGCGCGCAGCCAGCTGCTCGCGGCCCGGCTCGTGCGGCTGCACGTGATCGCCGTCTCGGACGACGACGCCGAGCAGGCCGTGAAGCTGCAGGTGCGCGACGCGGTGCTGGCCTATCTCGAGCCGCAGCTGCAGGGCGTGACGGACGTCGACGCGGCGCAGCAGCTCATCGCGGGCGACCTCGACGGCATCGCCCGCGCGGCGCAGGCGGCGGCGGGGGAGCGGCCGGTGCGCGTGGCGCTGGGCCCCGAGCATTACCCGACGCGCGACTACGGCACGTTCGCCCTCCCGGCGGGGGTGTACACCTCCTTGCGCGTGACGCTCGGCGCGGGCGCGGGGCACAACTGGTGGTGCGTCATTTTCCCGCCGCTGTGCGCGCAGGCGGCGGGATTGTCGGAGCAGGCGGTGCAGGCGCTCTCGGACGACGATGTGCGCCTCGTCACGGAGTCCGACGGCGGCTATGTCGTGCGCTTCCGGCTGCTGGAGCTGTGGGACGCGCTCGTGCAGCGGCTGAGCTGACGGCGCGGCGCGCAGATGGGACAGACAAAACAGCACCCGATCCTATGGGATTGGGTGCTGTTTTTTATCGTCCGCTCAGTAGCTGTACACGCCGCCGCCGATGAACTCGCGCAGCATGCTCTCGGGCGCAAGCAGGGCGGGGTCGATCGTCTCGAAGCGCTCGAGCGCCGGCAGGATGCTGCGGATCTCCGCATAGCGCTCCGCGCCCTCGGGCACGGCCGCGAGCAGGGGCGCGGCAAAGTTTTTCATAATGGACACCTCGCACGGGAACGACGAGTCGAACATCAGGTTCGCGCGCTCCTTGAACGGGGAGATGAAGCGCTTCTCGCCGCGGCGGACGTTGGCCCACATGTCCAGCGTCGCGGCGGCGGGCGTGCCGCGGAAGTTGCTGTCGCGCACGAGGCGGCGCAGCAGGCGCATCCACGTGCCCTTGAATATCTCCTGCCCGTCACCGTCGACGACGACGGAGCGCGCGCTGATATACAGCCGGAACGCATCCGGGCAGTAGGCGGCGATGTCGTCATTGAGCGCGTGGATGCCCTCGCACACGACGACCTCGTCCTTGCCGAGACGCATGGGCCGGCCGATCGGGCCGGACTGCACGCGCGTGACGAAATTGTAGCGCGGCAGGTGGATCTCCTCGCCGCGGGCGAGCGCGTTGAGGTGCTTGCCGAGCAGGTCCATGTCCAGGCACGCGGGGGACTCAAAGTCGATGTCGCCCTCCGGCGTGCGCGGCGCGGTGCGCGGGTTCACGGTGCGGAAATAGTCGTCCATGGCGAGACTCTGGCTGCCGATGCCCATCCCGCGCAGAGCCTCGGCGATCTTCATGGCCGTGGTGGTCTTGCCGCTGCCGGACGGGCCGGACAGCAGCACGATCGGGCACGTGCGCACATTCTCGGCGATGGCGCGGGCCGCGCGCTCGATCTTTTCGGCATAGGCCGCGTCGCACGCATCCACGAATTCCTTGGGGTCAGCCTGGATGCGGCGGTTGATCTCCTGGATCTGATAGCTCATAGGAAAAATGCCTCCAGTTTTGCCTTGGCCGCGCAGATGCGGTCGATATTGGCGATGTATTCCGTGGGATATTTGGGGTCGATGTGCCGCTCGAGCCGGCCGCCGGGGCACACGAGTTTCGTCGAGGCGCCGCCGCCCATGGCGAGGATGCTGCACAGCTCCTCCATGATGCAGATGTTGTAGAGATTCTCCTGTCCCGGCCGCGTCCAGCCGACGTTTTCAAATCCGCCGGACATGAACTTCTGCCGGTAGAGGTAATACGGCGCGTAGCCCGCTGTGTCGAGCGCGGTATTGGCAAAGTCGAGCATCTCACCGACCTGCGCCCCGTCGGGGACGGGCGCCGTCTGCTGCGAGAGGTCTGCCCCGCGCTTGCGCGAGAGCGTGTGCACGGTGATATTTTCGGGCGCGAGCGCGAGCACCTGTTCGAGCGTGGTGCGAAAGCCGTCCGGCGTGTCGCCGGGCAGGCCGGCGATCAAGTCCATGTTCACGGCAAAGCCGCCGGTCGCGCGCACGAGCTGCAGCGCGTCATAGATGTCCTGCGCCGTGTGGCGGCGGCCGATCGTTTTGAGCACGCGGTCGTCGAGCGTCTGCGGGTTGACGCTGATGCGGTCGACCCGGTGCGCGCGCAGCACGTGCAGCTTGTCGGCCGTGATGGTGTCGGGCCGGCCGGCCTCGACGGTGAACTCGCGCAGGGCGCTGAGGTCGAATGCCGCGTCGAGCTGCGTGCACAGCGCGTCGAGCTGGCGCGCCGAGAGCGTGGTCGGCGTGCCGCCGCCGATGTAGAGCGACACGACGCGCAGGCCGGCGCGGTACACGGCCTCGGCGGTCGCCGCGATCTCTCGCGCGAGCGCCTGCAGAAATTCCGGCACGAGCGCCATGCTCTTTTCCACCGACTGGCTCACAAAGCTGCAGTAGGCGCAGCGCGTCGGGCAAAACGGGATGCCCACGTACAGGCACACGTCCTTTTCGCCGAGCGAGTCCATGGCGCGCAGCGTAGCGTGGGCGGTGCGCACGACGAGCGCGGCGCGCGCGGGCGCGACGTCGTAGTGCCGCTCGAAATAGCGCGCGGCCTGCACATCGCCCATGCCCTGCGCGAGCAGGGGGGTCATGAGCTTGCCGGGGCGCACGCCCGTGAGCATGCCCCACGGCCGGTGCGGCAGGCCGATGCCCATGGCCGCGCGGTAAAACGCGCGCTTGACCGCACCCTGCAGCCGCCGGTCGGTCTCGTTGGGGTCGGTCAGTTCCTCGTTGGGCACGCTCGTGCGGCCGTTGGCCGTCCGGCCCTGATAGACGAGCACGCACGTCGCGGTCGTCACCTTTGCGCCGGACATGAGCCGCAGCTCCGCGCGGTCGCCGGTCGGCCGGCCGTCCGGATACACCGGGCGCTCATCCGGAAACAGCGTCAGCAGCATCTGCTCCGCCGCGTAGCGGTAATCATGTCCGATCAGATAGAGATTCATGGTTTTCAGTTATCTCCTTTTCCCGCGTCAGGTCAGGAGCGGTCCTTGGCCTTGTTCTTGAGTTCTCTGGCCTTTGCCTTCAGGGCTTTGGCCAGCTGCTTGCGGCGCTGCGCGTGCTCATGCACACGCGTGAAGGCCGGGCCGTTGGTCTTGCCCTCGCGCAGCGCCGGGAACGCCTGCGCGATACGCTCGTGCACGATGTTGCGCTGACCCAGCAGCTCCTCGCGGCGCTGCAGCAGTTCGCTGCGGCGCATGAGCGAGTTCTCGGCGCGCTTTTCTGCGATCTCCGCGCCTTTTTCCTTCGCGTCGGTGTAGGCCTCCATGCTGCGGTCCTTCGCGTCCGAGGCGCGAATATAGATCTCCTCGCCGATCTCGTCGGAGATGGCCGTGAGCGAATCCTCGATGGCCTGCAGGGCGCGCAGCTTCTTCGGCAGCTTGCGGATCTCCATGGCGGTGATGATGTTGTCCGTGATCCACAGGACGCTGAACATGCCGAGCAGCGCCCAGCCGAGCTTTTTCGGGATGAGGTCGACGACCTTGGCCACGAGCGGCTGGAACACATCGACCACGAACACGCACGCCAGCCCCCACAGCACCGAAAACTCCAGACACACGTAGCCCTTGATGTTCAGCGGGCGCTTGGAGTAGTCCCACCACTTGTCGTGGAACACTTTTTCGAGCACCCAGCCGGTGAGGTATTCGATGGCGCTCGTGAACAGTACGCTGCCGCCGAACAGCAGCCAGAAGCTGCTCTTGAGCGGCCCAAGCACGAGCAGCACGCTCATCACGCCGAAGCCGTAGATGGAGCAGATCGGGCCGTTGACGAAGCCGCGGTTGACGAACTTGCCGTGCGCGACGGCGGCGAAGGCCACCTCGGAGCACCAGCCGAGAAAGCCGTAAATGTAGAAGTACCAGAGGATCTGGAACCAGGAATAGGGCACAAGCACGGAAAAAACTCCTCTCAGATCTGGGCGCCTGCGGCGACACTGCCCCAGTCTCATCATGATGGTTCAAAGATTATAACATAATGCTCCGGGCATTTCCAGTCTTTCCGGCGCGGATGGGACAAAAGCGGCAAAATGGACAAAAACACAGCGGAGTGCCTTTTCAAGCCTTCCCCTTTGCGGAGAAGGCTTGAAAAACTGCCATCCGCCTTTGTTTTTTCGCGCGCAAAAGCGGAGCGCACGACGGTGCGCTCCGCTTGGAAAACCGGGGATTTACTTGATCGTCAGCAGCAGCTCGCCGGCCTTGACCGTCTGGCCGCCCTTGACAAAGACCTCGTCGATCGTGCCGTCCATGCGGGCGACGACGCTCGTCTCCATCTTCATGGCCTCGATCACGGCGAGCACGTCGTTGACCTTGACTTGGTCGCCGGGCTTGACGTTGACCTTCGACACCATGCCGGGGATGGATGCGCCGGCCTGGCTCTTGTCGTTCGGGTCGGCCATGACGACGGTCTTGGCCGTGTCGGTCGCGGTCGGATCGGGCACGGCGACCTCACGGCGCATGCCGTTGAGCTCGAACTGCACGTTGCGCGTGCCGTCGTCGTTGCGGTCGCCGAGACCGATGTACTTGATCATGAGGGTCTTGCCGTCCTCGATGTTGATCTTGTTCATCTCGCCGACGGCCATGCCGTTGAAGAACACGTGGCTGCCCATGCGCATGATGTAGCCATACTCCTTGCGGTGGCGGATGTACTCCTCATAGACCTTCGGGTACATGGCGTAGGAGATGAGGGAGCGCGGCTCCTCGTAGTTCGGGTAGAACTTGCGGATCTCGCTGCGCAGCTGATCCCAGTCAACGGGCGGCAGCAGGTCGCCGGGGCGGCCGGTGATCGGCTTTTCGCCCTTGAGCACGACGCGCTGCAGATCCTTCGGGAAGCCGCAGGGCGGCTGGCCCATCATGCCCTTGAAGTAGCTCACGACGCTGTCGGGGAAGGCGAGGGTCTCGCCGCGCTCGACGATGTTTTCGGGCGTGAGGTCATTCTGCACCATGAAGATCGCCAGGTCGCCGACCATTTTGGACGACGGCGTGACCTTGATGATGTCGCCGAGCATGATGTTGACGGTGCGGTACATCTCCTTGACCTCCGCGAAGCGGTGGCCGAGGCCGAGCGACTCGACCTGCGGCTGCAGGTTCGTGTACTGGCCGCCGGGGATCTCGTAGCGGTAGATATCGGTGACGGGGACCTTGAGGCCCTTGTCGAAGCTCTCGTAGCGCAGGCGCACGTCGGCCCAGTAATCGGCCAGCTCCTGCAGGCGCTGCGGGTCAAAGCCGGTGTCGCGCTCCTGACCGCGCAGGGACTCGACGACGGCGTTCATCGACGGCTGGCTCGTGAGGTTGGCCAGCGGGCCGATGGCGGTGTCGACCACATCCACGCCGGCCTCGGCCGCCATGAGATAGGTCGCGATCTGGTTGTCGGTGGTGTTGTGCGTGTGCAGGTGGATGGGGATGCCGATCTCCTGCTTGAGGGTGCTCACGAGCTTCTTGGCGGCGTAGGGCTTGAGCAGGCCGGACATGTCCTTGATGGCCAGCATGTGCGCGCCGCGGCGCTCGAGCTCCTTGGCGAAGTTGACGTAGTACTCGAGTGTGTAGCGGTCGCGCGTCGGGTCGAGGATATCGCCGGTGTAGCACACGGTGCCCTCGAGGAACTTGCCCTGACGCAGGACCTCGTCCATGGCGGTCTCCATGTTCGGCAGCCAGTTGAGCGAGTCGAACACGCGGAACACGTCGATGCCCTCACGGGCGGACTCGGCGATGAAGGCACGCACAAGGTTGTCCGGATAGCTCGCGTAGCCGACGAGGTTCGAGCCGCGCAGCAGCATCTGGAACGGGATGTTCGGGATCTTCTCGCGCAGCATCTCCAGGCGCTCCCACGGGGACTCGTGCAGGAAGCGGTAGGCGGTGTCAAACGTCGCGCCGCCCCACATCTCGAGCGAGAAGCAGTCGGCGAGGATGTCGGCCGTGCCGTCGGCGCCCTTGACCATGTCGCGGGTGCGCAGGCGGGTGCTCAGCAGGGACTGGTGCGCGTCGCGCATCGTCGTGTCGGTGATGAGCAGCTTCTTCTGGCCGAGGACCCAGTCCTTGACGGCCTCGGGGCCGTCGGTGTCGAGCAGGAGCTTGAGCCCGTCCTGCTTCGTGATCTCGCGCTGCGCCTTCGGGAAGCGCGGCATGTCGTACTGGTGGCGCTCGGCGTCGGGATTGTTGACCTGGATGTTGGCGATGTATTTGAGCACGCGGGTCGCGCGGTCGCGCGATTCGGTGAACTCGAACAGCTCCGGCGTCTCGTCGATGAACTTCGTATGGCACTTGCCGGCGACGAAGGTCGGGTGCGTGAGGATGTTCGTCACAAACGGGATGTTCGTCTTGACGCCGCGCACGTGCTCTTCATTGATGGCGCGGGTAGCCTTGCGGCAGACGGCGGGGAAGGTGCAGTCCCAGCTCGTGACCTTGACGAGCAGGGAGTCATAGTACGGCGAGATGATCGAGCCCGTGCCGGCGTTGCCGCCGTCGAGACGCACGCCGAAGCCGCCGCCGGAGCGGTAGGCCTCGATCTTGCCGTTGTCGGGCGCGAAGTTGTTGGCCGGGTCCTCGGTGGTCACGCGGCACTGGATGGCGTAGCCGTTGACCTTGAGGTTGTTCTGGTCGCCGAGACCGATCTCCGGATGGCTGATCGGCTGCCCCTCGGCGATGAGGATCTGCGCGCGCACGAGGTCGATGCTTGTGACCATCTCGGTGACGGTGTGCTCGACCTGGATGCGGGGGTTCATCTCGATGAAATAGTGGTTGCCGTCGCGGTCGACGAGGAACTCCACCGTGCCGGCGTTGACATAGCCGACGGCCTCGGCGATCTTCACGGCGTCAGCGTGCAGCTGCTCGCGGATGCTCTCGGGCACGCTCCACGCGGGCGCAAACTCCACGACCTTCTGGTAGCGGCGCTGCAGCGAGCAGTCACGCTCGCCGAGGTGGCGCACGTTGCCGTACTGGTCGGCGAGGATCTGCACCTCGATGTGCTTGGGCTGCACGAGGTATTTCTCGATGAAGATGTCGTCATTGCCGAAGGCCTTGCGCGCCTCGTTCTTGACGAGCTCGAACGCGGGGATGACGTCCTCGGGCATCTCGCACAGGCGCATACCGCGGCCGCCGCCGCCGGCTGCCGCCTTGAGGATGACGGGGAAGCCGAAGCTGATGGCCTTCTCGAGTGCCTCCTGCCCGTCGCGCAGGGGCTCGGAGCAGCCGGGGATGACCGGCACGCCGCATTCCATGGCGATCTGCTTGGCCGAGAGCTTGTCGCCCATCTTGCCGAGCACGTCGCTCGGAGGCCCGATGAACGTGATGCCGGCCTCTTCACAGGCGCGGGCAAAGTCCGCGTTTTCGGACAGGAAGCCGTAGCCCGGATGGATGGCGTCGACGCCGCGGCGCTTGGCCAGGTCGATGATCTCGGGGATGTCGAGATACGCACCCAGAGGGCTCTTGTTTTCACCGACGAGATACGCCTCGTCGGCGCGGGTGCGGAACAGACTCAGTTCGTCTTCCTTGGAGTACATGGCCACGGTGTGGATACCGAGGTCATAGCACGCGCGGAAGATACGCACCGCGATCTCGCCGCGGTTGGCGGCAAGGACCTTGTTGAAAACCTTTTCTGACACGGTCGTGTCTCCTTTCTGACTGCGGCGGGGCCGCAGAGGTGGGGGCGGCAGCGGCGCGGGGGAGATCCGGCGTGCTGCCAACGTCGGAATTATATCATATATCAGTAACAATAGAAATAAAATTTTTGATTTTTGGCGAGTTTAAAATCTAACAAATACTGTTTACATGCAATTCTTTTCTCGCCGCGCGGAATGTGGTACAATATCGGACGAAAATTCAGGAAAGCTGGAATGAATTTGGAAAACATTTGCTATATCGTCGGCGCGGCCAGTCTTGACGGCGTGCGCCTGAGCCCCCGGCCGGGTGACTACGTGATCGCGGCCGACGGCGGC
>ULWF01010382.1_pt1 | contig 12216 bp, 10 predicted proteins | sample 1960081 | NCBI WGS metagenome assembly ULWF01 (sample SAMEA4835805, study PRJEB28245) | human gut metagenome | biome: gut microbiome; material: fecal sample | place: Denmark | collected 2008
AAAGAATTTATCGAAGTAATAAATATGTTTTCATTTGATTCTAAAATAATATATATAAAAGATAAATTTCCAATGCTACAATTGAAACCTATTGGGAATGGAAGAACTTGTGTAATCAAAATTTTATATAATAATTTAATATTTAAAGAAGAAAATACTGATTTTAGAAAAATAATTAAGTTATGTTCAGACTATACTTTGCAAAATAATATTAAAAATGAAGTAGCTAATTATACTTGTGATATATTACAATATTATGTTGATTTAAAAATAGATGATTATGATACTAATTATTATAAAATTATTGATGATATAGATATGTGTCTAATTGGTATATATAGATTATCAAAATACTCTAATGAGTGGATAAAAAAATTTTTTGAGAAACTTTCTAACGATTTATTAGGTAATAATCAAAAACAAAAAAGGATTGCTAGAGACCTTATTAATTGGACATTAAAAAATTCACATTTTAATATGCTTAAATTTTGTGCAAAAGACTTTTGCGTGTTATTAAATAATTATTGGTTAGAAAATTGTAATGATAATGATGAACATCGTTATGGTTATAGATATGAGTTCTCAAATGATTATAAATATGGATTAAGTCAACAAATGGATAATTATAATTATGAATTTAGAAAAGTGACAGATAATTTGTTTTTAAATAATTTATATTATGCAAACTTTAATCATGGTTTTGAATGGACAATAGATTTTATAAATCAATGTGTAGAAAAATATTATCAAAATCATTCTGATGAAATATTAAAAATTCAAATAAAATTTAAAGATAACGATATAAGAGAATATTATGGGAACCCTAATATGTGGGTGGCTGGTATTATAGAACATTCTGTTCCTACATTAATTGCAGATATGGTATATTGTCTAAGAAATTTTATATTAAAACATTTAGAAGCATATAAAGATGACACAGAGTTATTTAAAGATTTTTCAGAATATATTAAAAATAATATATATTCAAAATCAAACAATATAATACTGTTGACTATAATTGAAAGTGTTGGAATGACTTTTGAGAGCAAATTGCCAGGATATGCAATAGATTTAGCAACAAGTATCGAAATAGTAAATTGGGATACAAGCAGATATACTTTATATTTAAAAAACCCAACGCTAGATAGTTTAAAACAACAGATGTTATTAGTAGTAGGATTACCAAATTTAGAAGAGAGATATAAACTTACTGAAAAATGTAATATGCATATACAATCTTATGTTGCAAATTCACAAATATATTTTGGAGATGAAATAAGACTTAGAGCATATGATATTATTGATTATTTATATTCTAAATTTAATAATGATGAAGAAGATTCGATGAACTATTTGCAGATTCAAAAAATGGATTTAAGAAATGCTAAGGTGACTAAAATAAATGATAATACATTCATGCTAGAAGCACAAATAACAGGTGAAGCAGAGAAAATAGTTGAAAAGCAAAAAGAATTACATGAACCTGAAAATGAATTGTATAAAGAAATTTTAGAATATAAGAATAATAATGGTAGTACTTATGAATTGGTTAAAATTGTTGATAAATTATTGAAAATGTGTTCAGATGAAAATATGAATATTACATATGAAAGTTTATTAATTGCAAGCATAGCTGCAGCACTAAATAAAGAAGACTTAACCTCAGAAAAGAGAAATGAATATTGTTTAGTTTGGGTAGGTGGTATAAATAAAATTTTTGAGAATGATACATTTAATTCGGAAATATCTTTATTTCCAATATTACTAAATCAGTTATCAAAAAGTATCAGTGTTGATGTAAGTAATGACATAAAAAATCTTATGTTAAAAATAATTTTAAATGAAGAGCATAATGGTATAATATATAAATATGCTATTTATTTAAAACAATATCTTTTTCAAAATAAAAAAATTGCAAAATTAATTTTTAATACTATTATTCAGTTAGCGTATGATGAAATGCAGCATCAAAAATATAATGCTAATTATATAGAAAAAACAAAAAGTGAAGATGATTTTGTATTTGTTCCAAACATGCAACCAAAACTATATGGTGTAGATAAATATATAGAAAACGTTGGACATGATAATTATATTAGTCAAAAAGACAATATAATTCAAAAATATTTGTATTGTGAAGAAGAATTAAAAATTAATTCATTTGAAATAAATGATTATGATATATCAACACTTTGTTATATTTCAAATTGCGGTTTGGATTATGATGATGAGTATTTCATAAATATAATGGAAGAGATATTGAATTGTATTATTAAAATTAATAATAAAAGTGATCATGCCTATGAAATAATTAATAGTTATAATCAGAGAGAAATTATTGATCATTTTGAAAGAGAAATTATTAAAAGTAATAGCAATTGGGAAAAGAGTATTAATTTATTGTTTGATAAAATCGATTTTTCCGAATTTTCTCACGATAATATCGAATTGTATGAAGATATTTTCGGCGGATTTTCTTGTGAATTTTATGACTCGTATGTTGAAAAAAGTAGAAGAATAAATTGCAAGAAAAAAATCAAGTATATTGAAGATAAAATTAATAACATTTCAAATTTAATTATAAAGAACCTTTTATTTAAAATTTTATTTTTTTCAATTAATAGATATCATCGTTGGAATGTAGATAAATGTAAAACTTCATATGATTATAATGATAAAACGTTTCTAAATAATCAATTAATAAAATATGGTAAGTATTATCCTAGAGAAGCAATTTATACATTGTATCAATTAAATATTGATGAATTATTACCTGAAATTTTGATTTCTGTTGATAGCATACTTTCTGAAACAACATTGGATAATAATAAATTAATCAAAGAATTAAATGGCGATAGTGAACAAATTATTAATATGATAATTGTTAAAGCATTTGTTTATCATAGTGATAAGATTAAAGAAGATAAAGAATTACTTGAAGCATATGAAAAATTATTAAAAAGATTAATAGAATTAAATTATGCTAATGCATGTATAATATTAGATGAATTTAGAATACATTAATTAAATGAAAAAAGAGACCTAGTCCATTAAGGGACTAGGTCATCTTTATTTTTAGGTTTTACTATTTCATATTCTTCATAATCATACGACTCTTCTTCTGGTTCGGGTAATGTTTCTTTATGTTCTAATAAGATAGTTGGTTCAGTTTCAATAACAATATTATTTAATCTATTATTTTGCAATTCAATAATATTAACAATAGTATCAAGTCTATTTTGATACATATGAGAATAAGTGTTTAATGTTTCGCCAATTTTAGTATGTCCAAGATATTTAGCAACTAAAGTAATATTAGCACCACTATCTATTAATAAAGAAGCACAACTATGTCTAAAGTCGTGTATTCTTATATCTTTTACTCTTGCCATAAAAGCATTCTTTGTTTTTCTATCTAATAGAGTAGTAGCAGATAATGGATCAATATTACCAAACACATACCAGGATTCTCTAAAACCATAGTAATTAGCATCATCATTATATAAATCAGATAAATCTTTTAATAAGAAATTTGGAATAGGGATAGTTCTATAACTTGAACTTGTTTTAGGACTAGTAACAGTATAAGGTTTACCAGTTTTAGGGTCGGGTACTTTAACAATATTTTTATTAACAGTTAAAGTACTTCTATTAAAGTCTATATCGTTCCAAGTTAATTCTCTTAATTCACCATTTCTAAGCCCACAATAAAATAGAGTTTGAAATGCACATCTAAATTTTAAATTGGTTTCTACAGATAAAAATCTTTGAAACTCATCTAAAGTATAAAATAACATTTCTTTTTTTCTTTCGTTTGGATTAGTAAAGTTAGTCATTTTATTATAAACTTTAACAAAGTTAATATCATACCATTTAGTACCAAAATTCATTAATGCTTTTAAGTATTTATAAACACCATTTTTATATCTAGTAGAAATAGGATTACTATTCATAAATTGTCTCCACATTTCAAAGCGTCTAATATTAAAAGATTCTAATTTAATATTTTCTAATGGTTCTAAATATACCATCATATTTCTATAATTGGATAGAGTAGTTACTTTAACTTTATCTTGTTGGTATTGATAATGTTCTTGTATTAAATCTTTAAAAGTTAAATAAGTAAATTCCGTTTGATTTTTAATTTTTACTTTAAATTCAGCTTCATGATCTTTTGCTTCTCTACGAGTTGCAAATTTTTTAGAATGATATCTATGCTTTTTACCAAGTAAATCCTTATATGCTAAGTCTACAAACCAACTTCTACCATCTTTTGTACAATCATTATTTTTAGCTTGTCTTATCGATATAATTATCACATCCTTTCTTTTTAAAATAATTTAAATAGAAATTATCATATACAATATTACTATCAATTTTATCTATATCTAAAAGCATATTATATAAAACTTTTCTATCTTTTTATTCTCCTGAACTATTACAACTAAAATTATATTTTTTGTAAATATCATTTTCGCTCATATTGGTTAATTCGATTAAATTAAATATAGCTTCATTAATATAAGCATATAATTCAACCTCATCAACATTATAAGCAAAGTATCTTATGTAATTATTTTGTTTTTTCAAATTATCAATCCTTCTTTCTTTTTATATATTTTTAACCTGTGAGTAGGTTAGACTAAGAAATTTAGTATTTCTTAAACTCCCGTACCAATAGGGTATAAACTAGGCACCACTTGTATTTATTTTACGAGTCGGCAGAATAGGGCGCTTACAATATCCAACTCTATTAAATTGTCAAAGAACATTTATAAGTTCCAAAATGTCATCAATTGTACCAAAACAAAAAGTTCCATTTTGGATATTGCATCATCATGGCAACGTTATAGTTCCAAAAAGTCAAGTTAATATTAAATAAATTTAAAAAAATTTTTTTACAAAATTTGATACTAATTGTTCCAAAATGGAAATTATATGTTATAATAAATATATACCAATGACTAGGAGGATAAGTCTATGGAAAAAAGAAAACCAATGGATATAACTATAGGTTCTAATATGAGTAAATTAAGAAAACAATTTAATTTAACTCAAAGAGAAATATGTTCTGTAGTAGGAGTAAATGCTTCAACTTATAAACATTATGAACTAGGAGATAGAATGGTACCTATTAGTGTATTACAAGATTTGGCTAAATTTTATAAAGTATCTACTAATTACTTTTTTGAAAATATGCCAGAATTATCTATGAAAGAATCTATAGAATTATCTAAATATGCAAATGAAGTAAGTAGTAGTACACAAAAATATATTACTATAGATTTAAAAAATCCTACTAAAGGATTAGAAGAATTAGAAAAGAAAATACAAGCAAGAGCAAGACTTAGAATTAAAAATTTAAGACTAGAAAATAATAAGTCTCAAAAAGAAATTGCGAAGTATTTAGATGTTGATTTATCTACTTATAATAAATATGAAAAAGGTAGTAGAAAATTAAGTAATGAAGTAGTTAAGAAATTAGCTGAATATTACAATATATCAGTTAGTGATATAGTTGATTAATAAATAATGACAGAATGGCACTAAAAATAGGTATAGGTTATATCTCAAGTTAATGTCATAGTGTCATATAGGAGGTAAATAGTATGATTAAAGGTGCTTCAATGTTTGCAAGTGCTGGAATAGGTGAAACGTACTTTAAAAATGCTGGTATTAATATAGTAGTGGCTAATGAATTGTTGGCTAAACGAGGTCAATTTTATTCAGAAATGAATCCAGATTCAAATATGATTGTTGGCGATATTAGAGATAAAGAAATTAAAAATAAATTTCTAGAATTAATAACTGATGATGTAAAGTTTTTAATAGCAACACCACCATGTCAAGGCATTAGTAATTTAGGAAAAAATAGAACACTTGATGATAAAATGAACGATGCAAGAAATTATTTGATATTTGATGTTATTGATATTATAGATAAAAAAGATTTTAATTATATTATGATTGAGAATGTGCCGGGTTTTTTAAAAGTTTTATTGCCATATAAAAATGAATTAAAAACTATAAAAGAAATATTAGAAGATAAATATTTAACTAAATACAATATTGAAATGAAAGTATTAAATGCTAAAGACTATGGAGTTCCACAAAGTAGACCTAGGGCTATTACTATAATGTATAAAAAAGGCTTAAAATGGAAATGGCCAAAAAAGCAAAAAGAAATCACCTTAAAGGAAGCAATTGGATATTTGCCTAGTTTAGAATCAGGACAAGAATCTAATCTAAAATATCATAATTCTAGAAAGCATCTTGATACACATATATTGTGGATGAAACATACACCTACAGGCTGCTCTGCACACGATAACATTGAATTTTATCCTGTAAAAAAGGACGGAAGTAGAATAAAGGGATTTAATGCAACCTATAAAAGAATGAAATGGGATGCACCAGCACCTGCTGTTACAATGAGAAGTGATGCGATATCTTCACAAGAAAATGTTCACCCAGGCAGGAAATTAAATGATGGTACTTATTCTGATGCAAGAGTTCTTACTTTAAGAGAATTGTTTATAGTTGAATCGCTTCCTGAAGAATGGAATATACCAAGCTGGTGTAGTGACACTTTCATTAGACAAATTATTGGCGAAGCAGTGCCACCGATGTTAGCTTATAATGTAGTAAAAGGAATAGGTGATTTAAATGATTAAAGGAGCTTCAATGTTTTCAAGTGCTGGAATTGCAGAAACATATTTTAATAAAGCCGGAATCAAAATAGTTGTTGCCAATGAGCTATTAACTAAAAGAGGGGAATTTTATTCTAAAATGTATCCTAATACTAAAATGATAATAGGCGATATCAAAGAAAAAAAAGAAGATTTTTTAGAATCAATCGATGATGATATAAAATTTTTAATTGCAACGCCTCCTTGCCAAGGACTTAGCACGTTGGGAATGAATAAGCATTTAACACAAATGCAATCCGATCCTAGAAATTATCTTGTTTTTGACATTATGGATGTTATTGATAAAAAAGATTTTGATTATATTATGATAGAAAATGTTCCAAGATTTTTAACAATGTATTTTCCGTATAAAGGTGATTTTAAAAAACTAGAAGAAATATTAATGGATAAGTATAAAAATAAATATATTATTGAAACAAAAATTTTAAATGCTAAAGATTATGGAGTCCCACAAAGTAGGCCAAGAGCAATAGTAAAAATATATAAAAAAGGTTTAAAATGGAATTGGCCTGAAACTCAAAAAGAAATAACTTTAAGGGAAGCAATTGGGCATCTTCCTAGTTTGGAGTCCGGAGAAACATCTAATTTAAAATATCACTTCGCAAAAATTCACAACTCAAGAGAAATAGAATGTATGAGGCATACTGCTGAAGGATGTAGTGCTATGACCAACGAATTTTATTATCCTAAAAAGGCAGATGGAACAAAAATAAAAGGGTTTCATAACACTTATAAAAGGATGAAATGGGATGCACCAGCACCTGCTAGGACTATGAATAATGGCAATATTGGTTCACATAATAATGTTCATCCTGGAAGGAAATTAAAAGATGGAACTTATTCTGATGCAAGAGTATTAACATTAAGAGAATTATTTATAGTTTCTTCACTTCCTGAAGAATGGCAAATACCGGAAGGCTTAACTGACACATTTATTAGGCATATAATTGGAGAAGCGATTCCGCCAATGCTTGCTTTCAATATCGTAAAAATGATAGGAGAAGATGATTAATGATAAATCTAAATAGAACAAAAGAAAACAAATGGATAATGCAAAAAAACATAAGTTCTAGCGATTTGTTAGAAGCTTTTGTGAGTGGTATGCAAAATCAAAATAATATTATTGATTCTGAATATTTGGTAAATTATTTAAAAAATCAAAACATTTACCATGGGCGAAGTAAAATTGGTAACAGTAATACAATGGGAGTTAGACTGAGTCAAGCCTGTTTTTATATGTTTGGTTTTAAAAAGGATGGATATTTTTATCCTAGCCCAATGACTGAATTATATTTAAATAAATCAGCTGATAAAGAGAAGATATCCCTTGTAAATTTGTTCTCAATGCAATTTCCTAGCCCATATAGTGAAACTCCTAATAACTTTAATATTTATATAGGAAGATTTATTTTAAAATTATTAACAGATGAAAGACTTGAAAAAAAGTTATATATTGATGAATTTGTTTATTTTTTACCATTCATAGAAGAACTAAATTTAGAAATATATAATGAATTGATAGATAGTATTTTGGAATTTAGAAAAATGAGCTATGATGATAAATTAGAATTATTTAAATCAACTCCTAATTATGAAGATATATTTGCAAATTGTATGCATGAAATGAATTATTATTTTTTAAGAATTTTTGCAGGATTTGGATGCTTAGAAATAGTTTCTGATTATTTCCACAATAATGGCAAATTATTTTCATTTAGACACGGAAGTGGAAATACTTATAGAACTGATGCTTATGCCTCAAGAAAAAATTATTCAGGATATATTCAAATTAATCCAATATTAAATGGAACAGTTAAAAAATTATTGGAGGTATATAGCCCTTTTGATAAGCCAATAACCCAAGCAGATTGTTTATCAAAATATGATTGGATAAGAGATTTATATGAATTTGAACCTTTAAAGTACATTTCAATTGTTATATCTAATACAAATGATAATTCTAAAGTTGTAAATACGATAAAGGATATGGTTTATCAGTCAAAATATGGTTCAAGGGATGGTAAAAGTTTTGAGGCAAGTCTTAAGCCAATTTTTGAATTATTTAGAGAAAATAGAAATGTCGAAATAATAAGCGGCTCTGGAGATACTGATTTATTATGCGTTATGGAAGATAACAGTGAATCACTATATAAAATAAATGTTGATGCAAAAACTTCACATCATCAAACACAGGCAATTAATCCAATAAGAATAACAAATCATATTAAATTAAATAATTCCAAATACTGTATTATTGTTTCACCAAAATTTAGTCGGGGAGTAAAAACAGATATACAAGGCTTTAAGATTGTTACAGTTGAAGCAGAAACATTAGCAAATTATTGCCTAAAAGAATGCTTAAATTCAAAGGATGGATTAGCAGATTATGAAGAATTAAATATTTACATAAGCCAAAATTTAGGAACAGATATTACTAGTGCTATAAATTTTATTATTGATCAAAAATACGGAATATAATATATAATTATAAAAAACATAAACATATATGAGGTAATAATTATGACTTATACAAACAAACAAATTAATAGAATATTGCATATTCAAGATTTTCTAGGTACAGCTAATATTTTATCAAAGATATATCGTGAATATGATAATAAAGAACTTAATGCTAGTAATATAATTGAAAAACAATGTATATATAAATTATTTTGCTCTGCTATGTATAATTTAATAGATGCTATAAAAAAATCAAATGAAATATTTGACAATACTAAATCTTATAAATTATTTCAACAAAATATAAACAAAAAATTTGTAGCAGATAATAATGAATTTGTAGAAAGAGAAAGTTATGAATCAAATCTCTATAAGATATTAGCTCAGATAAGGCATCAGAATAATCATTTTGAAAAAGATGATAATGATGATACTATGTTATTCGAAATTTACATTGATTTTGAAATACTTGATGACTTAAGAAAAATAATAAATGAAATATTTTATGAAGTTTATAATGAAATAGATAAAAATAAAATAAAACAAATTACATTGTCTAGGCCAAAAATAAAATATTCTTTTGATAAATTTGATAAGAATGTTGATTATATAGAATTAAAATATCTTGAATCCACTAATGAAATAGATAAAATATTTGCAAAAGATAACGAAAGAGCAATTGAGATATTACGCGAGTATTGCAATCCAAGTAATATTTTTGATTTAGTGAACAATGATAAAGAAACATTGAAAAAGTATGATTTGAATGATAAAGAGATGGATGAATTGTTTAATAAATATGATAAATATATTTTTGAAAATGGTAATGAATTACAAAAACAGGCAATGAATTTAATAAAAGATTTCTTTATTAATAATGAAAACGTAACAAAAAGTGAGTATGATAAAAATACAAAAGAACTTGTCGATAAATTAAAAGAATTAAAAGAAAAGTCAGAAGAAAGTAACTGATATCTAGGTACACAAATTTAGAAAAAGTTAATATTATCGGAACTATAATTTATTCATTTTGTGTGTATATGGCGTACATAATACTGGTAAACAGAAACTTTTATGTTATGATTTTATCAGTGAAGGTGCTAAAGTGTCTGAAAAAGAATTGGATTCAAGTATAAATGATTATATTGAAACGGAAACACTTAAAAAATATACAAAATAATCAGAATGGAATATGGCTTTATGACTTCAAAAAGTTGGTAACTAAAATCACCCAAATATTTAGAAAAATTGTTGCAAGAAAATGTAATTGGGAAAAAATGATAATAGAATAATTAGTACAATGCACGGTTGTATTCAATGGATAATTGGCGTACATGTTTAGGAGGTATTTATGAAGAAATTTTTAAATTCAATTGTAAATTTTTTTAAAGCTATTTTTGGACAAGATATTAGAGTGTCAGTTCAAAAAAATCAAAAGTATAATATTAATAAAAATAAAAAATCTAATATTATAATAAATGATAACGGAGACTTAAATGGTAAAAAATACTAATGCACTAATTAATGTAAAAAAAGAAGAAACAGCACTAATAAATATAGAAGATAATAAAAAATGTAATATAAATGTAACTGTTAGTCAATTGGATGAACTATCTTATGATAATATTAGAAGGAATTATGAAGATGTTGTAACATTGGAAAATGAGTACTCTGATAGACTTGAATTTGGAAAAAATGTGTTAACAAAGAAATTACTACCAAAGCAACTACAATCGGATTTTGAAATAGTTCCGAGATATAGAGAGAATAAAGTAGAATTTGAAACAAAGGCTATTACTTCAGATGCATATGATAAATTTCCATTAAAAATAAATTATACTATCCAGTTTAAAGATGTAGAAGAAGCTAGAAAATTTAGAAAAGACGGATTAAATAAATTAATAGAAGAAGCAGAGAGGACTGGAAAACCGATAGAAGTACCAAATATAATAAATATGAAAGAGTTTATAGGTAAATATGAAAATCCTGTTGGGTATGCTAATAAGCATGGATGTGAAGGAATAAAATTATACGTTTGTCCAACTCCTTTACCACCTGCTCAAAAATACAAAATAGAAATATTTAATTCACACTTATCATTTAATATCGAAACAAAATTACGCCTTAAAAATAGGGGTAAGGATAAAGTTGTTTTAACTAATGAAGAATCTGTAGAAGAACCTTTTAATGTAACAATATCTTTAACTAATATTATTGTTAATGATGAAAAAGTAGCTGGAAGGTTTAATGTTACTATTTCTTTAAAAGAAAAGTACAAAAATAATTGTCAGTATTGTAAAGAAATTATAAAATATAAATTTTTGATTGAAGATTCAAACAACTATGTTCAGATAAGTAATGTAGATTTAAATGCTAATGTTTTTTATTTTGAAAATTGCGGTACGATTATTCATAAAGATAAAGATTATAAAAATATTAATAAACTAATAGATTTGATTGATAAAGTGATTTTTATATCAAAAGTTAAAAATGTTAATGTTTCTTTCGATTTAGATCATTTTCTAAAAAATGAACAATTAATTAATTTGCTTTATAGCGAGTGTAATGGTAAAAAATATACTGTGAAGAAAAGTATGACTTTTAGTAGTAAGTTACCAATAAATGATGAATCAGAAAAATTTTGCAATCAAAAAAATAAGTTTAATATGACTTCCGAGTTGTGCTTTGCAGATTTGTTTGGAACAAGAATTAATTTAAAACCAAACATTATATCTTTAAATAATTGTTCAATTGTTGAATTTACAAAAAAGAATGATAATTATAATGTGAAAATAGAAGCATCTAATATAAAATTTTATGTAAAAAGGAATAAATAAAATATATTATGTTTTATTGTGATTCTAATATATTTAAATTTAAGTAATAAATATTAAAAAATTAAATATTAAAAGAAAAGTTAGAAGAAGCAACTGATTTTTAGGTACACTTTTAGGTACACAAACCTGTAAATTTCATTAAATTTAAGTAAATTTATATAAACTCAAAAGTACACAAGCCCTTATTTTATAAGGGCTTTAATGTTTTG